>JAAHTH010000268.1_pt1 | contig 49593 bp, 49 predicted proteins | sample 6116091 | NCBI WGS metagenome assembly JAAHTH01 (sample SAMN13939990, study PRJNA603662) | sponge metagenome | isolation source: marine sponge | host: Mycale hentscheli | place: New Zealand | collected 2006 | reverse complement strand
CTTGCAAGTCTGGAAACTGGTGGGAAACAAACCCACAAAGAGGTAGAGCTAATAACTCTGCTGTTCTAATGAGACATAAAATAACTAAAGATTTTTTTATGGATCTATGGAAACGTGTAGAACTATCAGGCGCAGGTGAACCTGGTATATATTTTAATAATGATAAAGACTGGGGCACAAACCCTTGTTGTGAAATAGCTTTACGACCTAATCAGTTTTGTAATTTGTGTGAAGTAAATGCTAGTGACATAGAGTCACAAGATGATTTTAATAACAGAGTGAAAGCAGCTGCGTTCATAGGAACGTTACAAGCTGGATATACAGACTTTCACTACTTAAGAGATGTATGGAAAGAAACAACAGAAAAAGACGCGCTAATCGGAGTATCGATGACGGGGATAGGTTCTGGCACAGTGTTAGGATACGACATGAAGAAAGCCGCTCAAATAGTAAAACGAGAAAACGCAAGAGTCGCGAAAGTGATTGGAATTAATCCATCAGCTAGATGTACAACCGTAAAGCCTGCAGGGACAACATCTCTGGCATTAGGAACATCATCTGGTATTCACGCATGGCATAATGATTACTACGTCCGTAGGATCAGGGTTGGTAAAAATGAAAGTATATATAAATATTTAGTTGAAAATCACCCTATGTTAGTTGAAGACGAGTTCTTTAGACCACATGACACTGCTGTGATTAGTGTACCACAAAAAGCACCTGAAGGTTCTATACTTAGAACTGAATCACCATTTCAATTACTTGAACGTATAAAAAAAGTAGCTACAGAATGGGTTGCACCTGGTCATAGAAAAGGTAGCAACACTCACAACGTATCTGCTACTGTTAGTTTGAAAGCTGAAGAGTGGGAAGATGCAGGAGAGTGGATGTGGAATAACAGAAAATACTATAATGGTTTATCTGTATTACCATTTGACGGTGGAACATATACTCAAGCTCCGTTTGAAGACATTGATGAAGGAACTTATATAAATAAGTTGCAACATTTAAAAGGTATAAATTTAGAAAACGTTATCGAAACAGAAGACAACACTGATCTTAGTGGTGAGCTTGCTTGTGCTGGTGGCGCTTGTGAAATTACTTAATTATGAATGGTTTAGTATCAATAAAGACTAACGTTGGTAATTTTCTTTTAAATACAAACGAGATTTTTACAGTTACAGTTGTGGAAACACAGGTAGGTAGTGTCACTTATTATAGAGTGCGCATTGGTTATCTTACAGGAAGTACAGTGGCTAAATACACAGACTTTTTGTCAACTAGCCTAACAAGCCTTTCAAACTCAGCATCAATCGTAAAAGAGTTTTACGATTTTTTAAGTAAGATGACTGATGGTCCTAATGTATTTGCGCCTACAGTACCTATTGCTTTAATGGTAACTACAATAAATTAATTATGGGATTTCTTAAATTACAAACAAATATTGACCTTGCAGGTGGAAGTTGGCCTGATTCTTATTATATTGATAAACAATTTATACTCAATACTAATAAAGTAGGACAAGTTATAATAAACTCAGCTAATGAGCTTTCAATAAGATATATTTTACCCGGAAGTGCATCTTTAAATATAAACCTTACTATTTCAAAGAGTTTCCCGCCATTTGCTGAAGTACCTTTAACAACTGCTGAATTACAAATAGAAAGACAAAAGTTAGAAGATGCTATTTTACTCCAATCACCAGGATCAGTATGGAGACCTTCGTTCGATCCAAACATACCTTCTATATATTTTATATATGATGTAACAATAGTTTAAAATTTAAAACAAATATTATGTGTCCATATTGCAATGGCTACTGTGGTAGCTGCTAAATAAAAAAGGGAGGTCTTACGGCCTCCCTTTTTGGTTACAGGAACTTTGGGTATGGTGCCCAGTTTGTTTGTTCCTTTATCTTCTTCTTCCAGTACTTCTTCCACCTCTTCTACTGCCGGCTCTACTACTTTGTAAAGCTGGTTTTATTTTTTTAGTACCTTCCTTTAGTTGCCACTCTGGCCAACCTAGTATCATAGCTACCGATTGCCACCAGTCAGTCTCTTCATTCATAGCTGAACTTATATTATCAAACTTTTGTAATACTCTATCTAAAGGTATGTTTGTTCCAGCTGATAACACTTTTGCAAAAGCATCATACGCTGGATTATCTAAGCTAAATCCTTTATCAAACATTTCTTGTCTACGTTTCTTACTATCAAACAACCACAATGCTTGTCTCATACGTGAGATCTTAGAGCTTATTGGTGGAGAAAACTGTAGCAACTTCCAAACAGAATCTACATATTCAGGTCTTGATCTATCTGATCTCTCGTATATGTCATATAAGAAATTCTTAATAACAGATACTGCTGTTCCTCCCATACCTAAACCACGTAGTGTTGAGTCTAACATTCCGTTAGCAATACCTAAATACTTCTTTTCTTCTGCGTCATCATCGCCATCTCCAAAACCTAAAGCAAATACAGCTTGCTGAAGAGCATTGAATATAATGTTTTGTACCACGCCGTAATATATTATTTTACTTATATTAGTTTTTCTATCACCTCTACCATTAACTAAATCTTGAAAAGCTCTTTTCTGTATACGAGCATATTGCATAGGTGTATTAGCAAACATAAGTATTAAACGACCAGCATCACTTGATTGTTGCTGTGAAACTTTATCAGGTCTACTTGATTGCTGGTTCTCTTCAGCTATCTCTCTAAACTCTTGCATAGCCTGCGCTTCAGCTTCTTTAACAGACTTACCTTGTTCCATTAGATCTGATATTCTATTTCTATAAAATGTAGCACCACCTGAAGCTATTGCAAAACTATCTGCATATTGGGTAGGCAAATAACCTTTTTGTAATATATAATTTAAAACTGCTTTAGCTTTATTTTTAGATGTTTTAGCTGCATCAGCTATTTCACTTTCAGATATATTAATTCTTAAACCATTACGTCTATCTAATAGAAAGTCTGAGTTCATTAGCTTTTTAAAATCACTCCAGTATTGAGGTTGATTAGCAAATGCTTTACCCGCTTGAATAGGATTATTAAAACTCCAGTTCATAAAGTTAATACTAGATATAGTTTGAAGTACAGCTGATCTCATATTGAAGAACATTATAGCACCGTTACTAGCGTTAATGTAATCAAGTATTTTATTACTTAGTCTACCACCACTAGCTAATCTATTCTTACCAGACTTCATTCTACTTAAAACATTTTCTAATGCCTCTCTATATTTAGCTCCATAGATTGACTCTAGCTTGTTTAAATTATCTTCATTATATATTTGATCAACGTTGTTCTGCCATTGCTCTAAAAACTTATCTCTTTTAGTTGTATTAAGTAGATCTAGTAAATCTGTAGTTATAGTACCTACTAACCAATTTTGACCTGGATTACTATATCCATCACCTTTAGTTATTGTAAGCAATTCATCTGCAAATACCTTTAGTTGAGGATCTTTTTCTACTATATCAGATAGCTCTTTTAAATCTGTGTTAGACAATCCCGGAACTTTCTTACCAGTCTTATTCCACAAGTAAACTCTTACAGCTTGTTCATTAGTAAAACCAGAATCTGTCTTTTTTCTCAAATTAGCTGGAACATTTAGTTTCTTCTTAAGAGTATTAAAATCTCTCATTAAATTTAATCTAGCTGTAGAAAAATTATCCATAGCTCTAGCATAAGGATCAAGTACATGTTGTTTATACCATGCCATTTGAGCATCACCTAATGAACCTTTAGCTAATGTCTTATATATTAAACCTTGAAAGTCTTCAGCTGAGTAAGGTATCCAGAATTTACCTTTACCTTTGTTAGCTCCTACAACTTCTGCTTTAGCTTTAGAATATTTCTTCTGTTTGCCTATACCAGTTGTGTTTTCTATTAACCTATTAAAATCACTGTTTAAGTTTTTAGATTCTGATACGTGTGCTTGTTGCACTTGAGATTTAACGTCAATAACACTAAGAGCGTCTTGAACTGCTCTAACATTTTGATAAGCGTCATCCGCAAAATAGAAATCATTAAACCCTTCAGCTGCTTTATCTATAATCCAATTAGCTTTAGCCTCACCAGATGAGTTACCTAATCCTACTATGTTTTCTTTTTTAAATTCTAAACCTTCTGATTTTAAAAATTCATATATAGCTTCTTGAGCTTGAGGCGATCTAGCTGTAAGAACATACAAGTCTTCGTTACCTCTAGCATTCTTAATAGTTTCAGCCACTTTAAATAATGGTCCACGTTTACCATCTCTTACTATATCGAAGTCAGAGAAATCCATTACAGCTCCTTCTTGAACTAGTCTAGCTCCGTCACTAGCAAATTGCTCTGCGGTTAATTCACCTTGTGATCCATCTTTCTTAGTGTAAAACACTATACTATTTGTTTGAGCAAGTGTATCGTCAAAATCAAATACTCTAATTTTTCTAGTAGGCTTGTCTGTTTTTCTAGCATTAGCTAAAGCTTCATCTATAGTTTTAGCTTTACTTAGTATATCTCCAGGACTCATGTTTTCGTTAACATTAAGAACTTTAGATTCACTAAGTAGTGATACATTTTCATTAGCTGACTCTTGTATACCATCAGCTAAAGGTAAGAAAGCGTCTAGTTCTGCTTTAGCATCTTCTATTGTCTTACCACTTTCTACCTCAGCAACTAACTTGTTTTGAAAATCAACTACAGCTGTATTGTTTTTAAATTTACTAGGCACAGGTAATCCATAATCTTCCATCATAGAATTACCAGTAGTTAAGTTAGTTATAGTATTACCATTTATACCAGCCATTGCTAACCTTATTAATGGATTATTAAATATACTATAGCCAGTGGGTATAGTAGCATCTAATTTAGCCATGTCTAATAACTCATCTGAAGCTTTTGATAACTGTGTTTGTGAATAATTTTTTCTTATAAAAGGAAATATTTCATCTACATTTTTATTAACTATAGCTCCTATAAGAGTGGCACCTATTACAGAAGCAGGTGGGTTATGTTCTTCTCTATACTTTTCTCCTGTTCTTTGTTTCTTAGACTTACCATACTCCATAACGTCAGAAACATTATCAAATCTAGCAGCAATCTTAATTAGTCCAGTAGTTGCTTGATATCCTTGAGCTATAAGTAATGCTGCTATAGCTGGATTCATACCATCTTTCACAGCGTTACCTAATTGTTTAGAAACGTCTTCAAGAATATCCATATTCATATCACTCTGTGGCTTATTCTTATTATACTCTTGTGGTGTGATTTTTCCTTTGACTCTTATTCTTTTTGGTTTTTGATTGTCTTTTCTTGTTTCCGCAGCAGCTAATGCTGTTATATATGCAGGATCAGTTACGCCATAATATAGTCTACCTCTTTGAGCAACTAAATTAGTTAGTGGCACACCATCTTCATTTACTGGTGGTGTAAATTTTTTATTACCATTTTTATCTGTACCTTTGTAAACGCCCTTGGCAAATTTACCATTGGTTAATTTATACCAAACATCTCCTTTAACTCCTTTAATATTATTATCCGCAAGGTATTTATCGAGTGTAGGTACTTTACCAACTCTCATTCTTACAGCTCCAGATGAAGCAGGCATAGCAGCTTTAAATACATTAGAACTTAAATTGTATTCTTGTATAGCTTCTAGCAATGCTATTTGTTTACCTACTCTATTTTTATCATTAACAGTTACGTCACCTAAATTTAATATTTTAGCAATATCATTAATAGATCTAGCATTAGAAAGTTTGTCATATAATTTTCTTTGCTCTGGAGTTACCTTATTTAAAGACTCAGAGAACATTACTTGAGCTTTGCCCTCAGCTAAAGCTTGTGGTACATCTCTACCTTGTTTTTCTAATTCAGATCTTACTTCTTGATTAGTTAACATTCTCTCTGCTTGAGCAACTAAAGCTTTTATTCTAGCACTTGTGTTCCTGTCACTAACATTAGGTGTTCCAGCTGGAGTAATACCAAATATTTCTTTAAACTGAGACTGAGTTATATCGTTACGCTTTTCTTGAACAGCAAGCCCAGCCTTACTACCTGAAACAGACATAGCTACTCTCTTTGTTTTCTTATATAACTTATCTAATAAAACCTTTTGAACACCAGTTGAAGTACCACTACGAGTTGCTCCTTCAGGTAGCATCGTCATTAAGGCTTCTACATTTTTGTTTATAAAGTTTTGAGCGTTAGATACATCTCCTTTAGTTAGATTACCAGCTTTAGGCTTTATACCAAACAGCTCTTGAACTCTATCAGTTACTACATTTTTTAGACTTTTAAAATCTAAACTTTCTATAGGTAAATTATCTATTTCTTTTTTAATTTCTTCTTTAGCTTTAGATAAAGTCTCTTGTTGAATAGGATTTGTTACTAATCTATTACCTAATTTAATTCCTCTTTGAGATTGATCTATCTTTTTGTTATCTTCTTTAACTATGTCAGCTGTTTCCTCTGCTGCCACGTCTTTAGCTTCTGTAATGTCGTCTGTAAATTCTTGATCAAATGTATCTGTGGCCAACTTGTTTGCTCTTAGATTTAATCTATTACTTAAGAACTTGTCTATACTTTGTTTACTAGGATCAAACTCTTGTTGAATTAATGTACTAGCCATAGTAGTTAAATCATTTTTAAAGTCATCTCTTGTTACGCCTTTTCTTAAATCCTCAGGTACTTTGTCATAAAGTCTTCTAGTAGTAGACTCTATCATTCCACCTATGTCTTGACCAAATTTAGACTTAGCAATGTCAGTTACAAAATTGCCATTCTTATCTTTAGCTAATGTTTCGTTTAAAAACCTAGTTCTACCAGACGGTTTGGACATATCAAAGTCCTTAGACATCTCAGCTAAGTTAGAAGATTCTTTTACATTTTTATCCTCATCGTCGTCTATACTAATATTCAACTTATCTTTAGCTGATTTTTGAAAACTTTGTAGGTAACTATATACATCACTAGACTTTGTCATTGGTACTAACCAAGCTTGTTCAGATGGGTTAAACTTGTTAACTAAGGTTGATAAAGTACTTTTAATACCGTAAGCGTAGTTAAAATCACTTTGAGTTAAAGCACCAATACTTATAAAATCTCCGTATAAGTTTAATAGCTCTTCTACATTTACACCAGATTCTTTAGTATATAATTTTTTTCTAGCTATAAAATTATCATATTGCTCTTGAGTTATTTTTTTAGTAGCTAGCTTAGTTTTCATAACAGTTTCAAACTGCTTTATAGCTTCATTAGCTTGTCCTACAACTACACCATCTTTTACTATACCTGCTTTTTTGTTTTGTATGTGAAGCAACTCATGCATTGGAGCTACTGCAGCAACTTCAGATTCTGTTATTAAATTACCATTCATCATTGCTCTATTTATATTTTCTTGAAATATAAATATGTCATTACCTATATTAGCAGCATTACTACCTCTTTCATAAGAAGCCATAAGTTCATTAGCTGCTTCTTCTCCGTATTTATTTTTTAAGTATTCTGCATTAGGCTCACCATCAAATTTTTCATAAGCATTACCATTTTGCATTTGATTCATTTCAGTTACATCTGAGTAGAAATCATATAAGCCCATATTAAAAGCTCGTTGTACTTCATTAACTGGTGCAACCTCAACTGTTTGACCAGTCTCTTTATCTACATATGTATAACCTTCTGCAGCTTTTTTTTCTCGCCTTCTTTGGTCAGCTGTTAACAAACTTTCTCTTTGATCAGACAGTCTTTTGAATTCTTGAGCGTATTTGTTTTTCCTTTGTTGAGCTGTCTTACTGTCTCCTTTAGCTGCTTCACTTCTTGCATTTCTAGCTACGACTCTTCTTTGTCTATTCAAATCAAACAAAGCTTTTTGTTCCTCTTTAGATAGTCTGTTGATCTTGTTAGTACTCATAGCGTCCTGCCAAGCCTCAGCTTCCATTATATCTCTTTGTTCTTGAACTAGATCTGCTTGTTCTTTTCTTGTTAACTTAGTTCTATCTTGTAAAGCTTCTGTTATTTCAAACATTCTAACTCTACGCTTATCTGTCATTTTTCTTTCAGCTGTAGTAGTTAATTCATCTTTCCACAAGTTATAAGCATTACCACCTATCTGAGGACCTTGTATAGCTAACGATGTAAAAGCTGTGTTGATTACAAAGTCTTTATCTAATCCTTCAAACATACTCTTATCTTCTCCCATAAGAACTATATCTGCACCGTTAGTGAATATAGTAGAAAACGTTTCTTCAGCAAGTTCAGTACCAAGATTCATACTAGTATTAATACCATTGTACATTGCTCGTTTAAAAAACGGAGATCCAGATGCAGCAGAAAATTTACTAAGCTTACTTACATAACTTAAAGAACCTAGTCGTTCAGAAATCATTTCAATAGAACCAGCAGCAAAAGCATTAGTACTTCTATGCCATTGAGTCTTACTCATTACTCTATCAAGATCTACAATCTGTAATTTGTTTTGAGCTATATCATACTCTGTTAATCCATACAATTCTGGATTATCAATCTCTTTTTGTAATTGACTTTTTCTACCCTCAGCATCATCTAAAGCTATTTCTAAATCAGCTAACGTTCCACCATAGCCCATATTAAAAAATGCTGCTTGACTCAACAAAGAAGCTTTTTTAGTCATCTCTCTTAAAGCTAACCTACCACTAAGTGAGCTTCCAGCTTTTAACATTCCCCCAACCCCACCTGATAATAAAGTAGGTACAGTTGCTAGTATTGATGGAGAATTATTAGCAAACATTTGAGCCATGTAAGTATCTAAATTACCCCATGTAGCGTCATCAGAGGTTATGTTCATGACAAAGTCTTCTGACAACTGTTCATTCAAATCTCTATTGTAATTCACCGCAGCGTACTTGTCTTCTTCAGCTCTTTTGTAAAACCTAGAGTCTTCATTTATAACGCCTGTAGCTTCTAAAACATTAGCAACACCTTTTTGTATACTAGCTAAACTCATAGCTGTATCACCAATAAAAGCTTTTTCTAGCTGTAAATGAAACCTGTTCATAGAACTAAAGTCTTTAACAGCAACATTAGCAGCAATTGTTAAATCACCTAGCTTCGCACTTTGATCCATCAACAATTGTGACTTGTTTTCTAAACTTCTAAAGTCATTAGCTAATTCTCTTTGTTGATCGTTAACTGCGTCAAGATCAAATTCATTTGTTATAGTACCATACTCTTCTATAAGTTTATTATACTCTGCTATGTCTTCTGGCGAAGAGTCTGCACTTATACCATTATCTTGAAAAGATTTAACCTTATCAGATATAGCTGTAAGTTTTTCTAGTGTAGGACCGTTTTCATCATTAAACTGTTTCTCTCTGTTTAAATAGTCTTGTTCTTCTAATTTAAACTCAGCGTTTTTTAATTTTAATTTAGACGCTTCTACTGCATACAATTCTTTACCTTTAGTAAAGCCAACACCTGAGTAGTCGTCTTTACCTGTAGATACCATACCACCCTCTCCATCGTTAGCATACTTACTATACACTTTTCTATTAGGTATTTTAACAACCTCTTGCTTACCAGTTCTAAAACCTGTTAAAGGATCTACCTCATCTCTTTTTATAGTTCTAAATTGATCACCATAAGCATATCTTAATTCTTGTGCGGACAGTGGACCTTCAATTTCATCTGCAAGAAATTCATTAGTAATTCTACGTTGATCGGTAGTATACTCTTTATCTATAAAAAACAATTCTTGTTCTTCTTCTTTAGCTTTTCTTATAGCTCCTTGAACAGTTCTTGGAGAAATATTTTTTATATAATCGAAGTCAAAGTCGTCGTGTCCACTAGCAGAATATTGTTTATACTTTTCATAAAACTCAGGATCATTATTAAAATACTTCTGCATGTACTCTTTAGCCTTTTCACTTTCAGGATCTTTGTCAATAGCTCCCATTATTAGTATGTCATCTTCCTGACCAAACGTACCCCACGTGTCACTTTCTATTCTTCTTTGTATATCACCAAATAAAGTATCCGCAGCAATTTTCTTTGATCTATCACTGTTTTCTCCTATTGAATTTAATTTTTTAGAAAGAATCTTAGCACTAAGCAGTTGATCCTTATGCTCATTCCTTGCGTTAAAGTCTTCTTCTATATCGTATCTATCTTTCTCTTCTTTCTCTAATTTTTTTAGTAAGTCTTGTTTTTCTTTATATTCTTTTTCTCTTGCAGCTTTATTATCTGAGTTACGCCATATGGCTAGTTCTTCTTTAATGTCTTCAGGCGTGTCGTCTATAAGCTTAGCAGATCCATATTCAGGATTGTCTGTAAATCTTTTTATATATGCGTTAACGTCACCATACCTATTATATATACTAGCATAAGAGTGAACTGTAACATTACCTCTAGCGTCTGTTATTTCAACTTTCTTATAATCTAAATCTTTAGGTTTGTTTTCTTCTCCTAAATCTTTATTTTTTTTATTTCTAATATCTTCTTTTAATTCTTCTATTTGTTTCTTTCTAGCTTTAGAAGCTGCTAACGATTTTTCGTCAAAAGTTTTAGCTTTTTCTTCTGCTAATTCAGTGTCAACACTTTCAATAGTAGGATCCGCAACAACTTCTTCAGTTGTTTCCACTGCTGGTGCAACACCTTCTTGAGAAGGTTCTTCTTCTACTTCTGTTTCAGTTTCTTCAACATCTCCATTAACACCTAAAAGAATTTTAAAATCTTCAATACTACCATTATATCCTGTAGAGGTAAATTGACCAAAAGAATCTTTTAAAGCTTCAGGATTAGTTGATAACAACTTTTCAAAGCTTGCTTGATCACCATCATAACCGGTGTCAGTAAACATGTTGTAAGCGTCTGTTACGGCTTCTGGATTCATATATTATAAATTAAAATTATTTCTTAGCATTATACTTACCTCCTGTGCCAGTAGAAGATTTACTTTGATAATCGTTGTAATCTTTTTTCATTCTAAAGTATCCACCATCTAACTCATAAGCTTCTTTAAGTGCATTGTGAAGATCTTCTTTACTAGTTATAGCTCCATAAGAAGGATCTATACCATCACCATTTTTATTTAATAATTTAGGGAAACTTTTTTGAGCTAAGTTAAGTAAGAAGTTATCATTTATTTGACCTGTACCAATACCTTTAGTAGCTTCAATAATATCTTTTTCTCTTTCGTATTGATCAAAGAAATCTTCTTGTTGCTTTGAAGTATACTTAGTACCCGTAGAATTTACAAAGTTTACTACAACTTCTTTCTCACTAGAGCTATTATCTGTTTTTTCAGGTTTAGGTTCATTTTCAATACTAAAGTAATTACCTTTAATACTATTTAAACCTGGAGTATTTTTGTTTAATGTGTCGTTAGCTATCCATCTTTTAGCTGCATCTTCTTGAGCAGCAGCCATAGCTATGTTTTTAGGATCTTCTGGCTCACCTACTTGCTCACCCCAACTACTATTAACAAACTCATCTACAGTTACACCTGCATCTCTCATGGCTTTACCAGCATCACTATTATAATACTCTGTTAATGAGTAACCATCTTCTCCTTCGTCTGGTATTACATCTTGAAAATAGCTAGTCATAATCTCATTATCACCTACAATAGTATCTAAACCTGGACTTTCTAGTATTGTCTCCATAGCTAAGTCAGGATCTGTTATTTGCCTAGTCTTATATATCTTACCGTCTTTTGTTTCTGAAATTGTTTTGATGTATGTTTCGTCTACTATATCATCAACGTTTAAAGCTTTGTTAAATAAGTTTTGTTCTAACTTAGAAATGTCTTGAACTTTGTTATATAAATCTTTATCGGTAGAAGCATTTGCCATTAACTCTGAGCCATTTAACATAGCACCTTTTTTAGTTACATTACCATCTTCATCAACGATGTCTGGTGTATAGTAATATAACACTCCACCTCTCTCAACGATCTGTACATTACCACCTTCCATCATTGTGTTTAGTACTTGTTGACTTTCTTGAGAACTAACAGAGCTTATAGATCCTGGTGCACCTGTTTTTATTTTAGAATCATCTCTATAACTAGACACTTGTCCAGCTAAATAAGCTGCTTGATTCTTAAACTGTTTAGACAAACCTTCTATTCTAGTCAATGCTAAGTTACCTTCACGTCTACTTATGCTACCGTTTTGCATAGCATTTTTTATTTGAAAGTACTCATCAACTTTATCGTTCCAAAAACCTACAACGTTTTCATCAAGCTTAGCGTCTCCTGTACTACCAAAGGTATTAGCCTTGTCATACATCTCTTGCTCTTCATTGTCTCTTTTCTCTTGAAGAGCAGCTTGTTCTTTTTTAGAGCGAGCATTATTGTCAGCTATTGTTTTTGCTGTTCTTGCTAGATTAGAACTAATATCTTTTGATCCTTTAATAAATACATCAAAACTTTTATCTATTATTCTCTGTGGCTTACTATAACTCATCTTTTTTTAGGTTGATTTTTTTGTTGGGATACTAGCTGCAGCTCCAATTCCACTAACAACTGAATTTCCAATTCCTACTATAGCTGCGTTTCTAGCAGCATCAGCGTCCATAGCATTTTGTCTTGCGTTGTCCATTAAACCGGCTGTACGATCTAACTTTTGTGTATGCCAATCTATAGCATCTCTCTGTTCCATCTCATTACCTTTAGCTCTCATCATATCTAGCTTCTGTGCTCCTTCAGCTTTCTGTCTATCTATATTAGCTTGTCCTTCAGCTGCTAATTTTTTATTTTGAGTTTCTTGAGCACTAATAGTAGATGCAATACCTCTTTTACTTTTCAAAGCCATTTGAGCTAAAGCAGTAGCACCTGCAGCGCCCATGCCTTGTTCTTGCATTAAGTCTAGGCTATTAGCTAAAGCTATATCCGCTTCTTCGGCTTGTATCTTGGCAGCTTCAGTAGATACAGTTAAATTAGCATAAGGATTATTTAAGTTTTCAAACTGATTAGTTAAATTTTCATATGGATTTTTAAATGAAGGTCTACTAGCTTCTAACGCTGATAATTGTTCTTGCATTAGATCCGCTTGTCTATTCTGTTCGTTTCTTGATTTTTTAGCTTTGTTAGCTGCTATGGCATTAGACGTTGCGCCTGCCGCTGCTGCTACACCTCCTATTATTAATGCTGTTGTTGTTGCTACCGCCATATTTATTATTTTAAAATTTTAACTATTTCGTATGATGCTTTTTCATCTACACTATAACCTAATTCTTTATGCTTGTCTATCAATGCTTTTGTTCTACCTATACTAAATATATATTTATATCCCCATTCTTTAACAATGCTCTCTATAGTCTTTATAAGACACGTTATAGCCATATCTCTGTCATCTTCTCTATATTCTGGATTAGATATTATCCATTCAAGTAATACTGCCTTAGAATTAGTTATATAAACAAACCCTGCAACTATCATAATACCTTCTTTTTCTATTACAAAACCTCCCGTACCATTGTCTGGCAAAAAGTCTTTTTGTACTGGTGGCCACTTCCAAGCCTTCCACCAATTAGCTAGAGTCTCATAATCAGACTCTGTTAATTTTCTTATATTCATATTTAATTACATTGAAGATACATTATACCTTAACCCAACTGTGTATAGTTCTTTAAAACCACCTGGGTTAGTACTAGTATCTGTACTCATTTTTATTTCTGAGAAAAAACCTTTTATTCCACTCATTTGATCACCATATGCTATTTCACCTGGCATTGATGTGCTATTGTTAACTAAATTAGCTACATATCTATTCTCTTTCCTGTCAAAACCAGCGTGTAACAACGGTGGATTTAAAGGACTAGCTGCTGCTCCTGTTAAACCAGCACCGTCATAAGCTCCTTCATAATAACTATATACCTCATTAGTAACATCATAATATAATTTCCAAGCAGATAGTGGTACGCCACCAGACCATTCCTTGTCAAAACCTGTTTCATCAGATGTTATAGCAACAACTTTCCAACCGCTATTGCCTTCATAATCTATTGTTAAAAAGTTTTTTTGAACAGAAGGATTAGGATTTGCTATAAAAGTAACAGTGGATGGATTATCTATTGCATAGAAATTACCTCTATTTACATTATCTGAATACTGCATCCATAAGCCGGAGTATTCTAACGCGGTGCTTGGTAAAGAAAAACGCTTGTTATATGTAGTGTAAACCTTACCTTTTAAACTACCTAGCTGTTCAAATCTATATGTGTAAAAGCTAGTCCAACCTTTAGTAACTTCATCAAAACCCACGGTATAGAAAGTGTTATCCTCTACTCCTTTACTTCCAGTCGTGTTGTATTGAAGAGATAAAACATATTGTTTATTATATATATCCCAACCACCTTTGATATAGCTTCTACTATATGTTCTAACTCTTATTTCGTTATTTGCAAAAGTGCCACTTATAGTTATTGGCCTATCTAATTGTATTTGTAAATTAAAAGCAGGATCTGGAGGAGTAGGTGGACTAGGGTTTATAGCAGTTATATAACCTAGAACTAAACCAGTGCTTACTTGAAAAACCTCACTACCAATAGGCAGTTCAGCCATTAATTCACCTGGAGTATCTTTAACGTAGAAAAAACTTTCATTTGGATCTATCATTGCCCCGTTAAATGTATACGTGAATGTATTTACTATGTTATCTTCAAGATCTTCTAAATTATCTCTAAACCAATCACGCATACCATACTCTGATATTTCAGTAATACCGTCATGCGACAATCTAAGTATAGCACTTCTGTTTCTGTCAGCGAAGTATTTTCTAAAACCATATATTGCAAAACTCTCAGGATTTCTACTAATACCATACTCACCTGCATAAGGAACTATTTGACCTATTACAGCGTTCTGAGTAGTTACAGTACCACCACCCTCAGCAGAGTATATAGCATCTTTATCTATCAAAGCTCTATTACATTTATTCTCTTGTAGTACTAATAAATTATTTTCTTCAGCATATAGTTTTTGTATACTACCGTTATCTGGATTTGCTGACTTGGTTATTGACTCACCAATAGGAAACTCATTAGTTCTATTAACACCTGTTCTAGAATTAAAAACACCAGAATATATCAATGCAGCAAATCTATTTTGTTGTATTGGTTCTTCTCTGTCTAAGAAAGCTCTAGCACCAAAGTCCATAGGAGTATTATTAAAACCACCTTTAATATACATGTCTTCTAAATAGAAGTTTTCTTGAGTATTAGATGTATTGTTTTGAATTATAGTGTCAGGAGTACTTGTAGCTGTAGTTATATTTGCCGTCTGAGGATTAGCATATACATTAGATAAAGGAAAAACACCTCTTCTTGGAGAAGTACCAGCTCCACCTTTAAGTATAGTTGATGGTGTTGAACCAGAATTAACGACTTCTGGTGAAATTTGTCTCGCCGTCTCTGGTGTTAGTATTCTCTTTAACCACAAGGAGTTATAATATTCTACTTCTATAATTGCTGCCATAATATATTATCACTTGTTTTAATCAAAAATTAACTTATATAAACTGTAACTTTAAATCACTAATTGCTGTTGTTAAACCATTACCATTCAGATCAGTAGCTGTTATTCTCATTTGTAGTGGATCAACCCCTATTGAGGATCCATCAAGATTAGCAACATCACCTACAAATAATATCTTACCATAAGGGCTAGCATAATTAGGGTTACTATAAGTTTGTATTTCTAAACCTTGATGTTTACTATCAAAATCATACCATGTTGTTGTGAGTGTATCATATACCTGTATTTTGTATACTATCTCTAAACTACAAATAAAACCACTTCCGTTATTCGTATTAGCTCCATTAGTAGCTCTAAAAGTTCCAGCTATATTTGAGTCTAACCAAGTACCAAATGTTGGTGTGCCGCCTTCTCTGGTTTGTGATGTTCCACTATTAATATTTAGAGAAACTGTATTTGATGGTAGTTGTCCATAAAGTTTTACTGGCGCTTGATTTCTTAATGTGAATGTTAAAGGAAAATCATATGTATTTTCTAGAGGATTATTTATAATACATCTAAATGTAAAGTTAAGATAGTTAGCTTGTGACAAGGACGTATAGAATAAAAGACCCCTAGGATCTAAACTAATACCAAATTGACTACTTGCCAATGTAGCATCTACTTTAGTTTTAGCTACTCCAGCGTTAGTATACAAACTTATAGGAGTACCACTGCCATCAGTATTATAAATGATATTTCCACTTTGATCTGTTATATTAACTAACGCACATTCTTCAAAGCTAGCAGGTGTAATTATTCCACCATTTCTATTTCTAACTGTCATTAGTAAAAGTCTTTGGCTACCTGGAGTACCTGTTGTATCTATGCTTTCATTCCAAGGAGATGATCCTGTACTTAAATCAAATACAACATCATCTTGATTTAATATACTGTCATTAAGATCTTCTATTAAACCTGTGGTACCTGTTTCCCAAAATATATCTAATTCAGATTTTACTGGATTAGTTTCATATGTAGTAAATACTAATGGTTCTACAGTATCTGGTAAAGCTGTTTCTGCATCTCTACCTAGTCTAAATACATTTTCTATATTAGCAGATGGTGGATCTGACTTAGCTTCATATAACCCAGCTGTATTAGCGTCTGTATTCAACGCAAAGAAATTACCTACAGCTCTTACTTTAAGATCTCTTCTTCCAGGAAATATTGGTATATTCTGTTGCAAAACTCCAGTAAAGTATGGATTAGTAGCAGTGTAACCTTCTTGAATAGCTACTCTTGGGTACAAGGTAGTATCGCTTGGAGAATATTGCTGTTGAACAGGTGTGGTTTCTAGTAGTCCAGGTGGAACTTTGTTAGCATTGTCAGTTAACAAAGTAGTAACATTTACTAGGTTTTTACTAGATTTAGTAGAAAACTCAACATTAGGTGTTGATATAAATGTACCAGCAGGTGAGTATGTAAAGTTCTCATCGTTTAGTATATTTGTTATAGTATACTCAACACCTGCTATCGTAAAGTTCATACCTTCTAATAATAAAAAAGTTCTAGGTTGAGCAGCTGGATTAACTATTGTATTATTAACAGTGCCAGTGTTACCAACTCCAGATATATCTAATTTAAAAGGTTTTATTATAGGTGCACCATTTAGTATACTAGGTAAATAAACATTATAATATTCTTGCTCTGTTTGTTTTACTACTACTTTATATGAGTAAAACCCTAACTCATTTCTTTCTATTAGTTTAACTTTGTCACCAACACTAGGTGCGGAGAAGGGTGCATCAACATTATCCTTTATCCAAAGCACGTTGTTTACTACATCTATAGCTCCTACTTCAAATTCAGTATTATTAAATGAAATATAATCTCCTACTACCGCAAGACTTATATCGCCAGTTGATGGAGAAAACTCAACAGATATTAATCCATCTATATTTGTAGTAGTTCCTGTGTTAGCATATAATAAAATTGTCTTAAGATTACTATACAAACCAGGATAACCCTCATTTGTTGTTATAGTGTTAGGTATAATGTTTGCAAAAAGTATTTTAAGAGAGTTACCAGGCCAATCAACAAGCCCTGATCTAGGGTTTTGTGTAGTGCTACTACTTTTAGCTGGATTAATAACATTGTCAAAATATTCAGAGTAAATAGTAGATCCCCCAAAAACAACTGGATTGTTAGAAAATGGCCCTGATTTTTCTTCATAACTTGAATCTCTAATTCCTGATAAAATTACATCACTAGATCTACCATACTTATCTTGTAATATAACTCCAACTTGATAAGTTCTATTTTGTTTTAAAGTGTGATTAGGATATGCTACGTCACTACCAGTATACTCTTTAAAAGCTGGTGTAAATTTAGGACTAACACCTACTAAATAATCTAGTGTTAATGGTGATGTGTGAGCATCTATAAAATTACCATATATAATTCTATTACCAGCAGATGCTTGTGTAGCTGCTCTAATAGGTACTTTATCATAAACTCGAGTAATCACACTATCAGGCAAAGTTTTTATAGGTCTTCTACTCTGATACACATATGTTAAAAATTTATTTGTATCTAAAGAGTAATCGCTAAGTGATAGTTTTTCTACCACTTTCAAACCTAAAGCTGTTGACTCTTTATAAACAACTTCTATTTCATCAACATTTAAAATTTCTTTTAGTTTGTTAACCTCTGTAGGTAATGGAATATCTAGCGCAACCTCAGTTATTTCATTAGTTAGGAATTCTACTATTGTATTTTCTCCTGCTTCTTGCTCTTGATTTAATATATCATTGTTTGAAGCTAACTGCTTATTAGTTCCTATGTATTTTTGAAAGTAACCACCTTGCTTTGGTATAAAAACAGCTTGAGTAAATGGTGATAAAAGAGAGTATTCTCCATTATTAAATTTATATCTATAAGCAAATCTTACAAACTTATCTTCTAAAAAAGCAGGATCACCTGGAAAATTTTGATTATAAAATTTATTAGGTAAATGAAAACTTAATACATCGTTATTTGCTATACCGTATTTAGTATATAGATTTACAACCTCAATAGTTCCATTTCTTAATGCTGTATATTCTCCAAACACTAATAATAATTGAAGAGGAGATGCGGCTGGTAATACAGGAGCAGCAACAATCCTCATTATACAAACATTTACTTGTTTAGGTATTTTAGGATGTGTTACTTTAAGGTAAGCATCCTTACCATCAACAGGGGCTATAGCTGCGGGTGTATTTGTAGGAAAACTATTAACTTGCCTCATAGGATTAAAACCAGTTGGTAAATTTGCTGGTGGCTCAGCCCAAGCGCTATAATTTGGTGAAGGCGTTGCATTAACATCACCATTTGGCGCACTTCTAGTTCCAAAGTAAAACATACTTGGTATTAGACTATTGAAAGTAGAAAGATTAGGAAGCATTCTAATATAGGGAGTAGCTCCAGAGACTCCCTCATAACAAGTCATTTTAAACTGATCTTCCTGTTTCCATGGGCTACTAATATCTTTACAGTTTTCTTGAAACAAAGTTATGCTATATTTATTACTTGCAGGAACAGGATTTGTTGCTCCATCCCACTGAGGAAACGTGGTGGTGCTCAATGCTCTGTCTATGAATAATAAATATTTTCTATTTGGATTACCAATTACGTTATCAGTACTATTAAATGGTGCAGGTAAAAATGTATTGGCAAGAGATGCGCCATCTGGATAGAAACCGTCTTGTTGAAAAAACGCTACTTTAAATTCAAATCTATCACCATTAGAGTCTTCAACAAATCCCTTTGCACCTATATTATCTATAAAAGTATCTATAATATCTTGACTAGGATTATCTTCTAATATAAAATAATCATACCAAGCGTCGTACCCTGGATTGACTGTTGTAGATTCTATTGCACTTGTAAATACACAATTAGTAAGTTTGTATTCTCTTTTAATACTCATTGGTTGGTAGGGATAGTATTTAGCAACGGATACATCTGATTCTTTTGTGTAAGTGTTACCCTTTCCAACATTAATTTGCCTTGGTTGATTTCTATTATCAGTCCAAAATAAAAGATCCTCTATTAAATCTACGTGATTAATAGGACTATTTTCTGAGAAGTTTAAAAAGGAACCAGTAACTAAGACATTTGAGTTACCTGTTTTTGTGTCTGTTTCTACTATAGAACAATATGCCAAAGGACCGGCTTTGTTTTCTAATTTAGTAGCGGAGTTGTCTTTGTAGTCAGTTACAAAAGTGTATATTTTATCTTGATCTTCGTCTATGTACCAACCTATTATAAAAAATCTTACGTCTAAACCAGCTCCAGGATATCCTAACGAAGATATAAATTCATTACCTAATATGTTTTCTAAAGCACCAACATCAGAACCTTCAGATCTTGAAACCGCTACGTTAACTGCATCTCTGTATTCACGTGGAGATACAAGCCTAGCATCCAGATCCTTTTGCATTTTAGAATCTGTAAAAGAATGTTTATAGTTTTGTTGCATTTAATTAGTGTTTAATCCACTTAGACTGATTTCTAAAAGTCTGTGTTAATGTTTCTAAATTTAAGTCTTGTAATCTTATTTTAGCATTTCTAGTTTTAGCGTATTTTTCTCTCTTGTATAACTGAATCATACTAGGATTAGTAGATCTTCTTGTTGACAAGATATTATACATTATAGATGCATACATAGCATCTTCAACGACTTTAGGTATCTTCATATCATCATCGTACGCTAGTCCATCAGACACATACTCTAATACTATACACCTATTAGCTATACTGCTACTAAAAGAAAATGTACCTGTTCTTTCATTTAGACTATACCAACCGTTATCTTGAGAAGTACCAGGATTTAATCCATATCTTTGTCCGTAAGCTTGTTTCCACCATACATAGTCAAAAACTCCAGAAGAGTTATAAGCATCATAGTCTCCTGTTATCTCACTACTAGTACTCTTTGCCCATCTTTGTTCTATAATAGATTGATCAGCATTTATATTTTCTTCAAATGAGTCTTGCGTAGGTACTCCTTTAGTGTCCTGTATTGGTAATTCAAGAGGATTTCCACTTAATCCATTCAAGGGATATATAGGATGCATTACGCCTGAGCTATCAGCCCATGAAAGACTTACGAGATTAACATAGTCTTGAGGTATAGGAACAGAAAGGTTTGGTGGTATAGTTAATTCCTGAGACTTAATTACTTTTAAAACATCATAGCTTAATTCTTGTAAAACTCTTTTAGCGTGAAATATCACATCTGTTCTTTTACAACTAAGTATAAGCTTGTCATCACCTACGTAAGCAATCATAAAGTTATCTATGACATCGTTAAGAGGTATAAAGCTGTAACCACCGTAATTAGTATTTATAGCGTTCTGGTCAAGTTGACAAAGTAATACAGTGTTAGCAGCTACAGAAGTTCTTAAAGTTATTTCATTTGTGAAACTATTAGAAACGTATAATTGATCTTCATCTATTATTGTACCAAGACTTAAATTATTTATTCTAAAATTAGAAGCAGGATTAATTCTAGTATAAGTGTTAGCGGGTATTAATAAAGGTAAACCATACGCGTTGACTAAATTAGTATTGAACCCACCTTTTCCAGTGTTAGGAGAAAAACCAAATTCAAAAACGTTTGAGTTACCCGCGTTTGTTGATTTTATTACAGATTGTCCAGAGTAATATTGAGCGTTAGTTTCGTTTATTGTACCCATGTTTTATTTTTTATTTTACTTTTGAGCTAATTCCTGAGCAGCAGCTTGTACTACTTGTGGATCTCTTACTATAAATCCAGCATATTTTAATATCTCTAATATGACTTCTGTTTGCTTATTGCTTGTAATTTCAAAATCCACTGACACTGATGAATCATATATGTAAGCACCTACAGTATTAACAGTGTAACCCCATGTAACATTTTTAGGTTTTCTAATAAAACCTGCATCTATTTCATTAGGAAACGAAGTGCCCATAGTGATAGGCTTAACGCGTAATTTTCCACTCTCGTATAAATATACTGGAAAATAAAAGCTAGGCGCAGTTAAATCAGACTTATCTATATTATAAAAAGCGTTTCTTTGAAGTCTTTGTAACTTAACGTTTCCATAAGTAGAACCTCCTTCAAATACTACAGTACCTAATCTATAAAATGCAAATTGACCAGCAGCTGGAGCATCATCATATACTACTGTGGTAGTAGTGAGATCGTCAATAATTGGTAAATTATAAACACCATTAGCAACGTGAGCGCATGGACCAAAACATTTAAATGTTTCTAGCTCGTCATCTATATTAAATTCAGGATTACTATAGTCAAAGTCTGTTTGTGTTATTTTTAGCTGTTGATCCATGTCAATAAAATACTTTTCAAATATATCTAATTGAGCTTGAGTAGCAGCTTTGTTAAATTCATACGGTGTTAAGTAACCACGTTGTTCTTTATTTAGAATACTTAATACAGTACTATATACCGAGTTTACATTAATAGCCATATTTTATTTTTAATCGAAGTTAGTAAATACTAGTCTTGATTTAGCTTTTTCTAATCTTTCAGTTTTTTCCATAAGTAATCTTTGCAATACATCTGGTCTTGTTTTTTCTCTATTAGAAAGTATAGAGTAAACCATACAAGAATATAAAGCTGCTTCTGCTAGTTTAGGTATTGCAGCAGACTCATCAGTTGTAAGAGCATTAGATAAGTATGTTAATGTAGCATTACCAGTGTCGCCATAAGTTATGGTTTTATTAATGTAATTTATAAAGAATTCACCAGCACCTGGAGGAGTTGTAGAAACTTCAGTAAGTGGGTTTGTTCCAGAACCACTATTCTCTGCTGATATAACAGCTACAAAATCTTGTGGTAGATCTACAGGTGTTAAAGCTGTAACAGCCGTTGGACCTTCTGTGAATTGACTTTTTAAAGTTTCATACGCAAATTCTTGAAGACATCTACGAGCGTGAAATATTACTTCTGTTCTTATAGCATCAGGTATTAATTTACCAGGTCCAGTATAAGATATTAAAAAGTTATTTATAATATCATTAAGTGATATAAAAGCGTTTGATAAAGTTGTTGTTGCCATAGTTTATTATTTTTGACCGTCCATGTCTATTTGTTGTTCTTTACTATTTGCCAATTGCATAGCCAACTGATCTTTAGTCATAACACCTGCGTATCCTAATATTTTATCTACTAACATAGGTTCGTCAGATTGATGTATTTCAAAGTCTACAGAACTCTGTGCATTGTAGATGTAATTTCCTAACTCTGTATCAATAGTAAATCCCCATTTAACATCGGCTGGATACTTTAAAAAGTTTAATTGTATGTCGTTTGTACCACTAACTATTGTTGAAGGATACATTTGTATAACATTATTTTCGTACGTGTAGACAGGGTAGTATGTCGTAGGTGCGGTTAAGTTAGATTGATTAGTTGTATACACCTCGTACTTTTGAATTCTTTGAGCTTCTCTAGGTGTACCACCGCCTAAGTAAACAACAGTACCTAGTTCTTGAACTTGTGACGTTGGTGTTACAGTTCCAGCAGCAGATGTACTTAGTGTTTCTACTCTTTTAAATATTTGTATTTTTTCGTCTAATAAAGCATATCTATCAGCGTATGCTAGACTCGTTTGAGGTTGTCTCAGTAACTGGTTTAGTTCATCAAAATATTCTATGAATATTTCTTGCTGTGCTTGTGTAGCAACTTTATTGAACTCAGTAGGCGTTAATATACCTCTTTTTTCTTGTTGCAGTATTACTAGTACAGACTTATACACCTGATTTATGTTTATAGCCATTTTTGTCTTGTTTGTTTTTTAAAAAAAAGGTGGCGATCAAGCCACCTTTATTATTATCACTTGTTATTTAATTTTTTTCTCTATTGATTTATAAACCTCAAGTCCTTCATCAGTTTTAAACCAAGCAGCTATAGCTGAATAAGCGTTTTCGTCGAACCCTACTGTTAATAGTTTACGACCATTACTAGCCCAAGAAAAAGTTCTTTGATCATCTGCTAACTTAATAACTCTTTGTTCAGTAGCTTTGATTGCAAAGTTTCTTAAAAGTAGATTTTCATCTTCAGCTAAGTCTAAGAATAGTTGAGGGTTTTTCTTAGCAAACACCACAACGTCTCTTCTTACTTCTTTAGAAGATAACTTAGAAACATCAGATCCTAATTCTACTCTAAGCACTGCTTCAGCTTCGTCAACATCCATTTCATAAGCTAAATTCATAGCTTCTATTTCTGTTTCTAAATAATCAAAATGATCAGTAGCTTCTTCAACAGCATCATGCTCTGCAAATATAATATTTTTATGCGGGTGTATTTCTAAAAACTCTTGTAGATTTCTTTTTTCTTTAGGAACCATTAAATGTCCGTTATTAAAAACTACATGAGCTAAAGTAACTTCACCTTTCTGTTCATCTACAAACGGTGTTTGTTGATTACTAGCATATCTTATTTCCCTTTGATAACCTACACTTTTGTCAAAATGTAATAAAGGATACCTACGTGAATGTCTACTAGGTATAGTCATTGTTAATGGGTTTTTACCATTAATTAAATAGTAATTTCTATCTTTATACTCCCATTTAGCTGGAGCTTTTTTTTCATTTGTTTCCATAATATAATATAATATAAATTTAAAAAAGACCCCGCCGTAGCGGGATCTTATTATTTTTTACTTATGTAATAGCAGGATATAAAATATCTCCGTTACTAGCAAGTACAATTGGTGCTACTGCAGCAGGACCAGAAGCCCCGTTAGCAGCTCCAGCAACTGATTCCCATAGATCAAAAATCTCTTGATCAGTTGGTAAAGTACCAGTTGTAGCTGTATAAGTAATAGTGTTGGTTCCAAAAGTAACAACAGCCGAAGCTACTGATAATACACATGTGCCACCATCTATTAACTCAGTCACTCCTGCATTTTCAGGAAGTGTGTTTTGTGGTATGATTTTTACTAAACCCATTTTATCTTCTTTTTAAATGTTAATAATTAATTAAGCTCCTGTAAACAATACAAAATTGTTAGCAGCTTGAGTAACTAAACATCTTTCAGATAAGAAGTTAACTCTCATTGTATCTAAGTCAGAAGTGTAAGCACCACCAACAGATCCAGTGATCCAAGCTTTGAATCTTCTATCTTCAGTTTCAGACGCTCTATATCTTACGTGTAAGAAAGGTCTTCTGATGTTAGATCCTAACATTTGATCGTATACTGTAGATGTTCCAGCAGGAATCATCACACCATCAATTTGCTTAGATAAACCACGAGTAGATGCATCATTTAGATATTTCCAATCAGTCTTGTAGAAGTCATAAGAACCTCTTCTAAAACCAGAAAATCCAAAGTTTAATGCCATTTCTTTCTCATTGTCAAATAAACCATATGAAGCAGCAGCAGATGAAGCGTAAGATCCATTCATTGCAGCAATCATGTCATCAAAATCTAAAGCAGTTTGTCTAGATAAGAAAAGCATATTTTCTTCAATAGCACCTTGCTTGTCAAGATTTTTAAGGATTTCATCAAAATCTGCAATTGCACCAGAACCAGGTCCAGCAGCACCAGCAAATCCAGAGAATACATTACCTCTTGATTCGATAGCAGCAAACAAACCTTCAGTTCCTTTGATGTTTTGTGTTCCACCAGCAGGTCCAAAGTTACCTCCGAAAGCTGTGTTAGCATGTGCCCAAAGTTCACCTTCAACCATTGCCATCTCTAAGTAATCTTCGTATCTTAGTCTAGTTTCAGACTCAGCTTTTAAATACCATAGGTATCCAGAAGTTCCGTCTTCAGTAGCGACTTCAATCCAACCAATTTGAGCAGCATCAGATCCACTTAGTTCGTAATTATCTTTAATGATAATTGGAGAATTAGTGAAAGTAGATAAAGCTGGTTCGATAGCTCCGTTCATTCCGTCACTTCCTTTTGGAAATTCAGAACCATAAACGAATAGACTACATGTTCCAGCAATTATAGCAGCTGGTACAGTTTGATAACACTCAACAGTTAATGTGTTTAATGTTGCACCTGTTACAGCAGTTACTAAAAATTTAGCAGTACTTAGACCTGTTGCATTATCAGATACTAAAATTGTAGCTCCAACTCTAACAGCTCCTTGATTAGCTCCACCAGGTAAAGTAATTGTAATAGTGTATTGGTTTGCTGCTACAGCAACAACAGCCGCGTCATTATAAGCGATGTGTAATCTGTTTTGCTCAGACCAAACGACTTGATCAGAAGTCATTGGCATCTCAGCTCCAACCATTCTCAAGAAACCACCTAAAGTTCTGTTTCCGTATCTTTCTACCTCTTGTTCGTAAAGCTCAGGTAGATATTGTTGAGCCCATTGTCCACCAGCAACGCTGTTGAAGTCAATGTAATTGTCCTGTACAACAACTCTATTTTGTGCAGGAACGATTTTTGCGGGAAAACTCCCGCCTGGTACTAACGCCATTTTATTTGTTTTTTATTTATGTTCTTTTTTTAATTTTCAACTTAGTAGAATCTGAACCAGACATAGCTCTAACCTTCCAGCCGTTAGGTAATGATTCACCTGTATTGCCTGATCTTGGTTCGCTATTGATGTTTTTAGACTTAGCAACAATATCTTTAGTAGCGTCGGCTTTACCTTGCTCATAAAAATGTTCTGCTATTCTATCTGCATTTCTAGCAGCGTAAATAGCTTTGTGATAACCATCAACGTCTTCTAATCTTCCATCTTTGTCCATAAACTTAGATATGAATTTACTTACGTCTGATTGTTTATCAGCTATTTCATCAGGATTTGATATTTTGTATCTAAACTTTTTATCACCAACTTCAAAATTGAAACCTTCAAATTTTTCTTGGAAATAGTTATTAGTTGTTTGTACAAACTCATCTCTCCTGGTCTGTATGTTAGATTGCTCCTTATTGTATCTATTGAAAAAGTCCATAGCTTTTTTCTGCTCGTTAGAAAATGACGGCCTCAACTTGATTTCATCATAATAATTTCTTTTCATCGTTTCGAGAAAAGTCTTGGCTTTTGCAACTTCTTCTTTGTACTTTAGCTTTTGCTTCTTTACAAATCTTTCTTCATCAACCTCTTCATCGAAGGTGAAGTTATCTTCCATTATGAAACTAACTTCATCATCTGACAAATGTGGTTTTGTTTTTTTATAATATTCTCTTACTAATAAAGTATCATCGTACTTTGTATAATCTTTATTAAGTGTTACATAGTCTTCTACTGTACCACCAGTTTCTTCCATGAACTTTACAAGTTTTTCTACGTTTTCTGGTAATTGTTTACCTAAAACCTGTTCATCTCTTATAGCATCTTTTACTTCCTGTTCTTTCTTTATTACCTCTTTTGGCTTTTCATTTATAACAGTTACCTGTTCCGGTGCTTCGGCAGGTTCTTCGACAACTTCTGGTTGTTTGATCTCTTCAACTTCAACTCTTGGTTCTTCTTTTGGTACATCGACTTTATTGTTGGGTTCTGGTTTTTCTTCTTGAACGGCATCTTTTTTAGGTTTTAAATCTACTTTGCTTATGTTATCTATTTTACCTAAATTCTTAGGTTTTGGTTTTGTTCTTTTAGAAGGCATTTTAAATGTACCTTCATCTGTGACTGTTTCTTTTGCCATAATATAATATAATATAAATTAATAATTATGATTGACTTAACATACTTTGAAGCGGATCTTCTAAATCATTTTGTACCGCTGGATTTTCAAAGTCTATTGCGTCGCCCATTTTTTGTTTTTGATTAGCAATTGCACTCTGTTGAGTACCTATAATTCTTGCTCGTTTATCTTTACGTTCTTCAATATCTTTTTCTCTTTCTTGTTCTCTTTGAACTTTTTGTTCGCCTAACTGCATATTGTAACTAAACTCTAATTCCATCAACTGTCGTTTAATTTGTGCTTCTGCTTCAAGCTTTTCTATAGCAAACTGACTTTTAGCTTTTTCAACCTTAACCTCTGTATCAGCTATAGCTTCTCGTTTTTGAGCTTCTGCAAGAGCAGCTGCTTGTTGAGATTCTGTATTAGCTTGAGCTTGTGCTTGAATATTCGCTTGTGCAGCGGCTTGAGCAGCTTCAGCAGCTTTCTTACGTTTAAGCTTAATCATTTGATTAGCTAACTTAAGATTGTTTATCTGTCTAATGTCTATAGCATCTTCTAGATTTATACTACCACTTTGCAATGCTGCTTGAATATTTTGCTCTAACTGTTCTTTTTCTAACTCGTCAGGAACTAAACTCAAATATAAGCCGTAGTCATATAAATGCATATTGACCATGTCATCTAATTGACCCACGTTCCAAGTTGATATACTATTTTTAAGAGCTTCATTAGTTAGTTCAAACTCTATAGAGTCAGAAGTTCTATTTACAATATTCTCACATGTTCTTACAGTTAAATATAAGTACGAATTTAAAATATGTTTTGTAGCTGTATTTGAATTGGCAGCTGCTAGTTTTTGTAATCCTACAAGTGAATCAGAGTTAGGCATACTACCATCTCTAGCTTCATTTAGTCCCGTTACATCTCTTATCATCTGCAAGTAATATTGATAAGTAGATATAAGAGATTGTATCTTACCTTGGCCAGAGCTTGATTGTAATTCTTGTATTGGAACCTTACCAGGATTAGGATCACCTTCAGTAGTCATAGATCTACCTAGTATACTACCAGTCTGAAAATACATATTCAAAGCTTCTTGAGGATTATACCTAGTTCCATTGCCTAAGTCAACCTCTGCTAATCCATCAACGTCTAAATAAACACCATCAGGGATTAGTTTAGAAATCACTTGTTGTATTTTTAAATGTGTAAGCTGTATCATATCAGCAAACCCCATCATTCTACTTACTAAGCTTTCTATTCTACCCATGTACAATTTAGGCGCACATATAGTATAATTCATATTAACCTTAACTAAATTAGACTTAGGTCTAGTCATGTTTTTACATAACTCCCATTTTAAAAGTTCGTCATAACCTAATATCTTAGCGCCACTATATAATACTTCTATCGATCTATTTACTTTATCAAAATTATCGTTTGCCTCTGGATCAAACGTATCTGGTTTTTCTAAAGACTTTTCTAAACCTGTAGCTGTTTTTTTAATTTTAAACGTTTGGTTACTATATGTCTTATATTCAAAATATAATACATATATAGCATTACCGTCGTTACGACCGTTCCAGTTATATAAGAAATTACTATTACCCTGATATCTTTGAATTCTTTCCATGTCTGCATCCGTTAGATGTGGAAATTCTTTTTTAACTTCTGCTAAGGTAATATTTTTAACTTCTCCTACATACCACATGTCTTCAAAGTTAGGATCTTCTGTATAAGAATAAACCATTCTAGCTGGGTCTACATAGTCAACTGTAACACCTTCTGCTCTATTCCAGTTTGTTTTAACTGCACCCATGCCCAATACAACTAAATCTTCTATTACTCTACGTTTAGTTAAATAGTATTTATTAAACTCTAAAGTATTTGTTATAGCTTCTTCACAAGCTATTTCACTAGCCTGCTTGTAACTTAACTGCATGTGTAAGTCTAACTCTTCTTGATTTTCAGGTAACTCATCCGGTTGTTCAGTATTAAACAAATCTAAACCAACGTCACCTTTTAATATATTTAAAAACTTTTGAGCTTGAATATCTCTTAGAATATCTTCTGCATATTTGGATCTTTGCTTTCTTGATTCAGGATCTTGAGCAAATGCTTTCACATCATAAAGCTTATCATCCATACCATTAACAACTATATCTACAAACTTAGGTATAATCGGAACAGGTTTCCAATCAAGATTAAGGTATGATAAATCACCGTTTATAGCCAATTCATCTTTGTATTTTTGAACTGGTTGTTCTGCTCTAGAATATAACCTACGACTTCTAAAGTTATTGTAATTAGTATTAAATCTGTTTTCAACTCCAGATCTAGTACCACTAAACCAGTCACCTTCTATAGCCCAAGCTACTTTTTTACCGTATTCCCACGATTCCTTAACTGCATCAGGTACTACCTGATCTGGAAATGAACTATTATTGTTTGTGTAAATCTGCATTTATTATATTATTTGTGAAATAGATCCTGTGTTGTTGTATTTTTTAAAAGTCAAAGATGTCGGCTGTTTAGTAATATCCATATTAGGTTTATACCTGTTTTTATTACAAGCCATTAAAGCTAATCCTGAACTAATAGAAGCATCATGCTTTGTTCTATTGTTTATATTAAACTTCGCCCAGTCACTTAGTGTTTCTTGAAAGTACGTGTCGCCATACCCATCTTCAAGTCTACCTACGTAGTTTTCTATATAATGTTCAATAGCAGCAGCGTGAGCTTGTTTTATGTCTTCGCTTGAATTAGGTATTCCACCTATTTCCTTTTCAGCTACAGATAACTTATTCCATATTTTGTCTGGCCTGTTCATACTAAAACCTCTATAACCTCTACGTTTAAAATAGTATAGTAATCTAGGTTTGTTATTCTCTGCTAATATAGGCATACCATAGAAATGACAAGCCATTAAGACATCTTCGAAGAATATTTCAGCTGTTTGAGGTCTAGATATATACTCTAAAAAAAAGTGATTCGGAGGTGCGTCTTCCATAGAAAATTTAGTTAATCCATGAAGAGCACCTTTAGAACCTTTACCGTCGACGGTTCCTGATATATCGTAACTATCGCAGCCAAACGCTCCAATATGCTCATTACCAGGGTACTTAATACCATTCTTTACTATCACTCTATTTTGAAGATTTTTAGGTGGTACCCATGATATTAAAAACCTACCATCTTTACTAGGGTAAAACGTAACATTAGTATCAATTGTACCGTTATTCCAACTGAAGTTACCTCTTGTGATAGATCTTTCGTTACTAATTTCTTCGTTGTAATCTATTTGTTCGTATATCTTTGTTAGATTAAATAAAGTATTTTTATTTTCATCTCTGAAAGCATGTTGCTCTGTTCTTGGAAATTGACGATAATACTCATTTAATCCATCACTATCGTTTCTTAGTCCTTCAACTTCATTTTCCCAGTGTTCGATGACTCCGATGTCAATTGGGATATTGTCAATTCCGATGATTTTATCTTTTGGCGTAGTGAATACAGGTGATCCAAAAGTATCCATGAATCCTTCGTAGTTCCATTCCATAGGGATGAAAAGAGAATACAGTCCGCTAGATGTTTGTCCGTTTCTATTTCTTTTTGTAACGTCTGAACTTTCGTATAGTTTTTTGAAGTTGTCTCCACCTTTATCTAATGCGTTTGAAGTTGAGCCCATCATACACTTGCCTACGATCCTACGTCCTAGTCTTAATGTAGTCTTTGTAACTCGCCAATTATTTAATATATTATCAGGTCTTTCCCATTTACCACTTTCATCGTGAGCTAGTATTTTTAACTTTTCACCATCATAAGAGTTATCTCCTGTATTTTTCCAATCTATAGTTGTGTCTAATCCTTTTAATTCTGCTAGTCTTATGTTAGCATCTAGTTTACGTCTAGTAAGTTTTGAAGCTGGGACTCTATATGCCAACTCGGTCTTTGGACGGTCCATTCCATCTTGGATTGGTTTGAAGAAAAACGGATAGTTAACGGATATTGGTACAACTTTATCTGTGAACATTTTTTTAGCATCTGCTCCAGACTTCGAAAGGATGCCGAATCTGGCATCACTAGATATTGTGGCTTGGTTAACGAGTTCAGCTGAGGACATAAAAGAAAATCCACTCCGTCTGTTTTTAAGATAGCACATTCCATAACATCTATTATCTGCCTTGCATGCTTCCCAAAATATGAAGAAGAGTCTGTTTGACTCTCTATAATCGGGAGCTCCAACATCGATTTTTGACCATTGCAGATACATGTAGTGAGTACCAGTGATATAAGTAGGCACACCGTTGTTAAAAAACCAGTGACCATTTGATCTATATTTAAATTCTTCATCTATATAATCGTACCATTTTTCTTTAAATTCACTAGGATATTCATCCCAATCAAATCTTGTTTTAATTCTAGCTAATTCTTTTGGGTATTTTTGTTTTTCCCAATATTGTTCCTTTTGTTTTTCGCTTCGTTTAAACGGTTTATCGATTGCTGGTAAAGCAATCCTGAGATTTTGAATTTCAATGATCTGTCCAATTTGTCCAGTTTTACTTATTACTATAAAGTCATAATCTGAATCATAACCATATTCCCATTTTTTTAATCTATTTTGTTTAGATAATATTTTGGGATTTACAATATCTTTTACTTCTTTCCAAAGTGTTTGCTCGTAACTCATTTGCTTCTCCCTTCAGCAAAACCTTTAAAAACTCTTTCTTCTTTAGCTTCTTTTGGTTTCTCTATAAGCTTCTCTTCTTCTTCTTGTATTCTAGTTAGAATTTCAAAAGCATCGAATATAGCTAATTTTTTAGTAGCGGCAGCATTCTTAAGTCTGTCAGCGCTTACATCGTCGTCTGAGTCTACGATCTTTTCTTTTGCTACCTTAATTAGCTCTTCAACTGCTTTTTGCCCAGCTTGGATTATTTTCTTCTTCGTTTCCTTCGTATTCATGGGTTAAAGCTATATCATTAGATTTCATACAATAAAGGCGTTCGCCTTCTATAATAAACTCAAACTCTGAGTTAGGAGTAAATATCACTAACGCTCCAGAAGTTAATCCTAAGCGTTCTAAAGAACTATTAGAGTATTTTAATATACCAAAATGTTCTTGTTCTCTACCTATGCTTAGAAATGTTTTATCTTTTATAGGTTTTATAAAACAATAATCTAAGTTACATTTTAAATTATAAAGATATATTTGGTCTAAACCGCAGAAATATAAATCATCTTTAAAATATGTTGAGCTATTTCTTTCATTGCCTTTTTGATCATACCATCTTCTAAAAATGTTATGATGCACGTATACAATATCACCTATTCTTATATTTGTTTTATAAGCTGTAGGTATTGAAACTACTACAGCTTTTTTGCTAACAAATTTATGATCTTCAATACTAGTATTAACAATAAGATCTTTGCCCTCTATGTTTAAGGTATTATTATACCTTTCTTTGTATGGTTTTATTAAGAAATTATATAATGTTTTCATTCATACTTAAGATCAAATTCAACCGCTATTGCCATATTTCGATTAAATCTTTTCCAAGGTAAAACTTCTTTATTTTTTTTAATATATATTAAATAATCTCCATCTCCTTGGTCACCAATTATATCACAAATAGTATGTCCTCCATATACTTCTTGACCTATAGAGTAGTGCATAGCATCATTCTTATAGTCAGAACCTATACTTATTTTTCTTATTACATTAGACATCTTGTAGTTCTTCTTCTTTTATAGCTTCGTAACTACCATCTTCAAGATTAATATTAACTTGTCCATATTCTTTTTCAAGTTCTTGCTTGTGGTCATTTATCTCCTCGTTTAGTTGAGCAAGATTGTGTAATAATTGATGTTTCTTGGATTCAATATAACCGATCTCGTTTAGTAATTGGTTGGTTTTTGTAGCTTGATCTTTTATTTTATTTAATTGTTCTTCTTTAATTTTCATTTGATTTTATTTAATTTATGTTATTGTTATTGTTAATATCACTTGTTTTTATTTGTTTTAACTAACTGGTCTTGGTGGAGCTATTCTACATACAACAGCATTATTAGTTGTTGATCCACCTACAAAATAACCAAATATTGGTCCACCTGGTCCAGCTGTTAATCTATTAAATGTACCTGAATTAACATCGGCTCTCATTGTTGCACCAACTGATAATCCTGTTAAATTTGCTCCTGAACTAATCATCTTTAAATCCCAACCTAAAAAATTGCTAGAACCATCAGATGTAAAATGGTATTCAGCAAATCTAGAACCAAGGTCGTATACATCACCTATGTTAACGTTACCAGTGGTAGGGTTTTCAGGAAATATATAACCACTTGTTGCACTACTACTACCGTAACTAGTGCTCCACACATTTGATCCAACACTACTTGTTGCTGAGTTTAACCAACCATCATTCCCCGCGGTATTTCTACCTGGAGTTAATTGAGCATTATTATATGTTCCATTTTGAGTTGCACTAACTACCCAACCACCTCTATCGTAAAGACTAGTACTAGAGTGCTCAAATTCAAAATCAACTATCTCAAACTTAACAGTATTACCAGCACCAGCATCAAATTTAATAGTCCAAGGTCCAGCACTACTAGGATAACTTCCTGTGCCTCCACTTACAGCTCTAAATGGAGTGTATGAATTATCTAAAGTAATTATATTTCCATTTGTACTATTATCTAAAACAACTTCTGAACCAGTAAAAGGCGTTGTTATACCATCGTATTTAACAGTGGCAAAACCTGATATTAAGATATCTCCAGTCGCACCGTTGGCTATATCTTGTAAGGCTACACCTATTGCTTGTTGTTGAGTAAAAGTACTTTGTGGAACTTCAGCTTTAACTACACCTGATGTATAATCCCATATAACTGGCTCACCATTAGATATAGCTCCAAGAGCTTTTAGTGTTATTGCTTGACCATATTGAGTCTGACTGGTTAAAGTTAAATCAGCTTTTATAGTAGAAGCGTCGATATTACTTAAGTCTAAATTACCAGAACCACCACCTGAAGCGTTGAAAGTTATAGTCTGTGCACCAGCTTGATCAAGGTTAAAAGAACCTCCACCAGTCATATTTGTTCCAGCGGCTAAAGTAATTAAAGGATTATTAGCGGCAGCTGGTATAGCTGTATCTCCTTCTAAAGCTGTACCTGCAGTAGTGCCAAAACCTGGAAAAGTAACTTTAGCGTTGTTAGCTGTTATATCAGATGCTTGTTGAGTAGTGATACCTACCTTAGCAGTGTTAGCTGTAATCTCGTTGGCTTGAGCGGTTGTTATACCTACTTTAGCCGTGTTAGCTGTTATTTCGTTTGCTTGTGCTGTAGTTATTCCAACCTTAGCTGTATTAGCAGTTATTTCATTTGACTGTGCTGTAGTTATTGTAGTAGTATCACCAGCTAGAGCTGTTGTTGAAGAAGTTCCTATCTGTAAAAATCCAGTAGCTGTTACATCTGCTAAACCACCGTTCCTAGTTAATGTTAAAGTACCAGCTGAGTAAGATGCTCCTGTAACGTAGAAGTTGTCACTGCTGCCAGTTGTTATAGAAACGCTTGAGTTACCTGACTGATTAGCTGTAAATGTAGTTGCTGTTCCATCAACAGTTATAGTAAGCTGTCCATCATTAACAGTAGGTAAAGACGCAGATGTTATAAAACCAGAATCGTTTGTAAGATCACTAGTTGCTGTTGGTATAGTTGGCTTACCCGTTAGATCTGCATATGCTCCGCTAAAATCACTCTTATTGTTAAAAGTGTTCCAATCACTAGCTGTTAAGTAACCATTGTCACTTGTTGTAGCTTGAGTTATACCAATTGTCCCTGAAGTTATTATTGTTCCACCAGTTAAAGGTGATGCTGCTTGAATCTGAGTAACAGTACCTGTATTATTTGTTTTGTTATTAAAAGTACTCCAATCAGTGTTTGATAAATAACCAGACTGACTTGCATCTGCTTGTTGTATACCTACAGTAACATTACCAGTAGTACCACCACCTGTTAAAGGAGTAGATGCGGTAACTCCAGTTATGCTACCGCCACCGCCACCACCTGTAGAATCTATGGTTATAACATTACCTGAATTGTTTATATTAACATTAGAACCACCTACTAATTGTATGTCTTGATTTGTAGTTCCATCAGAAAGCCTTAGATTAGGATCACTAGTTCCATTAGCTGAATAAGTGTAGTCAGGTAGTGTAATTGTTTTTACATTCGCTGCAGTAACGTGACCACTTGCATTTGTAGTAACAGTGTCTATAGCGGTAAAATTACCACCATTGTCAATACTATCAGAAGATGTTGTATCTGTTCTACTTGTGTTATCGTGATTTATTGTTAAGATACCACCACTAGCTGAAGCGGTAGATGCAGTGTTTATATAAGTTCCTCCGGCAAAATCAACACTATCACCGCTATTTATATTGTTATTTGCTCCTGCATCACCTTCTTGTGTCCATGACGTAGTTGAAGCAGCGGAAATAACAAATCTTCCAGAACCAGAACTTGTTTCAGTTATAGTTATATTTGAGCCAGGTTCGATAAACGTTTCACCAGACACTACACTACTATTATCTTCTAAAAATATTCTCATCTCATTAGAGCCGTTGTCAGAAGATTTTAAAGTGTATGTAGTATTAGTATCTACACCTGTTAATGATACTTGCTGAATACCTGGAATGTATGAAGCTGTCACAGATCCACCACCTACTATTCTAAGACCAGTAGTATCTGTTGCTGTAAATTCTGTACCACCACCACCGTTTTTAATTGGTAATGAAGTAGTGTTAGTATCAGAGGATGATATTTCATATCCTGAAGTACCATTTGGTGTTAGTGTTACATTAGCACCAGCGGTTACTTTATAAGAACTATTAGAACCACCACCAGCACCTGTTAAGTTTACATCTATATCGCTGCCATCTACAGCAGTAGCTAAAGAGTATGTATGATTAGTATCAGTTGAATTAATTATTAATTCAGAATCACTTTGTCTTATTACAGATACGTTTGAACCTGCAGTAAACTTTAATGTGCCTGTAGTAGTGCCGTATGAATAACCCGTAGGTTGAGTAAACAGTAAAGAAGGATTAGTTGTACTACTATCTAATGCTATCTTATAGTCTGGCCAATTTAATAGTGACTCAATATCTGACGTTACTAATCTAATATTGTCAGGACCACCTGAATTATCATAACCTACAAAATATGTATTAGTTCTAGATGGTGTAAAACCGCCACCTGCAGCTGTAAATCCTGAAAATTTTATATTCGCCATATCTTAAGGAGCTTGTTCGCTTTTCATTAAATCTGTTAATCCCACTTCTTGTGCTATAAAGTCTACTCCATTCTCTGGAATAATAAAAAAGGTTGATGGAGGAAGTGGTCCACCAGCACCGTTTTTATCCCACCAAGGAATAGCATTTACATTTCCTTGTGTAGTGCTCATTAGTATAGAGCTATTATCTCACCATCTTGATCTGCGCCAGCAGAACTAGTCCAAGTAACGACTTTCTTAACTAGTATAGGTAAAAACGTCCCAGATTTAACACCTTTAAAATTAGCAGTATGAGCAGGACCAGATGTAGCATATAAATTACCAGACTCCATTACAACGGATAGTTCAGTTAAATCATTTGCAACATATAAACTAGCTCCTCTAACGTTTGTCTCAGGTAAATTAGTTTCTCTTACATAAGCTGAAAAACCAATACCAGATCCTGTAGTAGCACTTTGATTATATGAGGCGTCTATAGTACCACCTTTACCGTAAGGTTGAGAACCTGAAGCAGTATTGTTAGGTACTAACATAACGTTACTAACAACTCCTGAATTAACCTCTGTTACTTTTACATTACAGCTTACTGTAGTTAACGTAATGATATCTCCTACAGCATGGCCAGTACCACCTGCGTTTACTTCTACTTTACTAACTGAATTTAAAGCCACTGATATAGCATCATGACCGAATACCCTAGCTTGAGCAGCCCAATTACCTTGTACACTTGTACTTGCCATTTTTTTTAATTTTTAATTTTTGTTATTTTTTCAGCACCTCTAGATCCAAAGTATGCTACATATACTGTTATGAGTAAAGCTTCTAATAATGAAACCCAACCATCTTTTATTTCTAATAGTATAGTTGAATCTAATACTATAAATATTGTCATAGCTAAAGTAAGAAATATAAGCGTCATAGGTCTAGTGTTCTTACTTAGCCATGAATCACTCTTCATATCACTAGCCCATCTCTCTGAGATATTATTCATCTCAGCTATGTCTTGTTCTAAAAGTTTTAGTGCCATATCTTTATCAGCAGCTTTAATACTTTTATCACTTGTTATAAGATTTTTTACTATACCATATGCACCATTATCTGGCAATATGTCTCCTACAGCATTTAAAATCTTAGGTGCTTTATTTTTTAGAAAAGCACCTATCTTTGTATCTTTAAATTTCTTTTTAGGCGTATTCATCTAAAATGTTTTGTGGAATATCATAAGAAGATCCACCATATTTAAACTTAGTTTTACCTGCTTTAGCAGCAGTTATTGCAGCGTCTGTACCAGCTTTAATCTTACCTTTTTTCATATCGCTTTCAGTGTAGCCTTGGTAGTTAGATTTTAAAGTGTCTGTTTTAGAAGCAGGAGCGTCATCTAGCGGATTTGGATTTGTTTTAGCATAATCGCTCATGCCGTTGGCTTCTGTGTTAAACTTCCAGTTGTAAGAACTTTTTTCTGAAGTAGACAAATCATCTAATCTTTTCTTTTGTTCTGGTGTTGATACATCGTACTGTCTTTGTAATCTCCACTGAATATATTCTTTACTATTGTAACCCCATCTTTCTCTAGCAGCTGCATCATTAAAAGACATTGAATTTGGATCCGCTTTCCATAAGCCTATATTCTTAGGTGTTTTTACAACTGTCTTTTTATCTTTAGATTTTACCTTATCCGCTTCTGCTGCTATCTTTTTTTCAACATCACTTACTCCTATAATATTTGTCTCATCATCTTGTCTAGGTGAATACCATCTTTTAGTATTCATAGCTGGACCGAAATCTTCATTAGCATTTACTTGGTCAGCATCATCTCCACTTTTAGTTCCAATCTCGTTAAAGCCTGGTGATTGATAGTGTTTTGGTTTTATTTCTAAAGTACTAGGATCCTTCTTAGCTCCAGCCTCGTAAGCTGGTTTTTCATATGGTAGGTTCTTATCAGCTTCATTAAAACCCGGAGCGTTTCTATCGTGGAACTTACCTTTGTATGTTACGCCAGCTGGGCTATAATCTAATTCAGGATTACCTTTTTTATCTTTTTTAAGCATCGACTTTAAATGTTCACCTTCATGATGTCTAGCTGTTTCTCTAGTTCCTGAATCATGATCATTTTTATTGTATATGATACTAAAGTTTTTATTAGCTCTAGCTACAGGTTGAGGCGAGCCATCTTTCTGATTGTCATATTGAAAAGCCACTTCATATTGAGGTACGTTGTCTATTCTAAATGGTGCTTGTAACTTAAAACCCATTACTCTGCTTTAAAAGCTAATAACATTTCTCTTATAGAAATACCAAAAGTAATACCAGAGTACAACGAATGACCTTCCAAAAGTAATACTGCTCCTATAAAACCACCAACTATAGCTTTTGAAAGCGGGTGATTAACTATCATTTTTATTTTATCCATAATAATTATTTTAACATTTCCATCTTTTCCTAGCAGCTTTACCTCTAGGACCTGTCCAACTTTTAGATCTAGCACAAAACGACTTTCTACGTTTAGCTGCTTTACTACCAGGTTTAACTTTGCCAGTTACAGCAGTTTTAAGTTTACTACCTGGATTATTTTTTCTATATCTTTTAACTCCTTTGCTGGTCATGCCAGCTCCTTCTTTTGTAGACAAGAAGTTTCTATTTTTACCTTTAGTAGTTTTTCTAACTTTCTTACCTTTACTTCTACCAAACTTTAACTTCTTGTAAGCTGCAGGAGCTCCACATTCTTCTCCAGTCTCTACGTTTGTCCATTTTTCTTTATTAAACCAATCTCTTAAAGTAGCACCAGGTTTTCTAGCACCTTTAACATTTGACTCACTAGATCTTTTACCATCACCTCTTGAAGCTGCATTTTTCTTAGCATTAACTACTTTGCTTTTTTCAGCAGAGCTCATACTAGCTATTTTAGCTTTTGGTAAACAAACTTTTCTAGTAGCCATTATTTTTTCTTTTTGTTACGACATTGAACTAATTGACCAGAAGCGTATGCACTGGGCCATACTTTAACCCTTGCTTTTACTTTATGATAGCAAGCATCTTTTTTTCCTTTTTTCTTTTTAGCTTTACTTCTTTTTCTTGCCATCTGTTAACTCTTTATCTATTTGTCTACACCAGTCTCTAAGTTCTTTAACTTCATCTTCTAGTCTATTAATATGATCAGTGTGCCAATCTTGTTTTAGATCGTACTCTATTCTATCTATAACAGCTTCAGGCAAAGCCTTAGCTTCAGATATATCACCTTGTAAAGTAAAATACATACCTACAAAAGATGATGTTACAATTATTATACTTATAATGGTTTTAAGATCTATCTTAAACTCCGTTCCTTCAGAGATTTTTATACTCATTCGTAGCATCAAATGATGGACATGCTTTATTAGCAAAGTCCTTGTGAGAATGTATTACAGCTTCAGGATACATTGCCTTAAGCGTTTTAAGAACTGCTAGTAAACTATCTTCTTGTTCTTCTGTTCTAGTATCTTTCGGGGTCTTACCATCAACCTCAACGCCTCCGCAATAACAAATTCCGATTGAGTTTCTATTCTGACCCTTCGTGTGAGCCCCGATTTTAGCTATATCTCTACCTTTATATATATCACCATGTAGGTCTATATAGAAATGATAGCCTATGTCGCTCCAACCTCTACCTTCCACGTGCCAACTTCTTATAGTATCTACACTGTAGTTTTCACCTTCCCTGGTAGCGGAGCAATGTACAATAATTTTATTTATTTGTCTCATTATAAATCTTTCCTTTGAGATGGAAATTCTTTATTAAGCATAGCAGACCTAATCTCAGCTGCGGTCATGTTCTTAGTTTCATCAACGTTGGTGAATTTGTCATTTACAACATTGTTTTTTAATCTAAGTTCTTCTGCTTCCTTTTTTTCTCTTTCCTCTTTTATAGCTTTTTGCGCTGCTTTATATTTTTCGTTTTTTTCAACAAGTTCTTTAGGAGGTTTTGGTAAATCAACTCCAGTAGATCCTTTGTTTTCACCACCTTCACCACCTGGTGCTGCCATTGGTCCATGAAATTGTTTCAATGGATTTTTAACCTTCATCATGTTTGAGTGCATGCGACTTAAATCTTTTCTACTTGCCATCTTTATCATTTTTTAATTTCCACCATCTATGAGCAGTATACCCAATAGTTACTAGAAGTAAAGTTATTTTTAATACAGGTTCTAACCAATCAAAGCTTGCGATCGTGAAAGAAGTTATATTAAAACAATATAACTTTAAATCATCGATACCCATTACTTGTTTGCGTTAAGAACTGCGTTTCCTTTGTATTCTATATTGTCAAATCTAACTGTTGACGCAATGAATGGATTTCTAGAAACCATAGTTCTTGTTCCTAATGGTTTACATCCACATTTTAATTTTTTACCTGCTGGTGCTTGATATTCTCCGTAACTTGGCATAACTATTATTTTACTTTGTTTAACTTAGGGTTTTTTGCTTTAGCGCTTGCTGAAGCTTTTCTACTAGAAGAAGCTAAAATAGCAGAGGCTGCTTTATTAGATATCCCTTGTTTCTTCGCTATTTTACCAGCTACTTTCTTAAAACTACCTGGTTGATCATACTCTGCTTTATTTCTAGTACCTTTACTAACTTGTTTAGCAAACTTCTTGTGAAGTCTTTTAGATTTTTTAGTATTACCTAAAGCTGTTTTAGTTTTTGTTTTTCCTTTTTTATTAGTCTTAGAATATGTTACAGTATTAGGTGTATCAGGTGTTGGTCTACCTGAACGCTTAATATTCATAGTCATATTATCACTAGCTGAATCAACATCTGATCCATCAACTGCTTTTCTAGTTGTTAAACTAACAGCTGCTCCTCTTTTAGTAGTACCTGAGCTTTTTTTAGTTCTATCGTAAGCAGCACCGTGTCTACCGTATGATGGACCATCTCCATGTTTTTCTTTATTGTATTTCATGTCTCCAGCTAATTTAGATATATGCTTTTCATCAGCAGTCATATCTATATCGCTTTTGTTATGCTTATTATCATAATCAATATCTTTCTTTAAGTATTCAATATGAGCAGCATCATCTCTTTCAGTTGCTTTGTAATTAGATTTATTAACTCTAGTATCATTTGCATACTTACCTTTACTAACATGATAGTGGCTAGCCGGTGCATTCTCTATTGCATCCTTTAAATGATCTGGTAAATTCTTTTGTCCACCAACTAAAGCTTTAGCAGGAGCATCATACATTGGCATACCGTACATTGCCATTTGATTTTGGCTAAACGTTTGATCTAAACCACCCATTGGCTTGTTAGGTGTGTTGGCTGGATTAGCTGCATTAGCTGGATTAATCTCACCCATACCGTCAGCTGTTTGATCCGGCATACCAGAACTAGCTATATCAGCAAACTTATCATTTCTTTGTTGAGTAGAAAATGCAACTTTATTATCTGGCTGTACTATGTTAGGATTATTTTCTAACATACCAGAGTTCATTGGTCGACCTTGATTATACATAGCCGGTCTAGTTTCTTCGCTATCTATGTTTGGCATACTACTGCCTTGTTTAAATAAGTTTTTAGGTCTCATATCTTTTTGTTTATGCATTCCTGGCCCTATGCCTTCAGGGTAGAAGCTTTCTTTTTTGTTGTTATTATTATTTCCTCTTCTAATATCTAGTAGTTCTTCTTCGTATTCTTTTTGATCTTTATTTGACACAAGTGATGGAAGTTTTTGAGTTGGATTCAAGTTAGCTATATCGTCTTTCATTTCTGCAAACTGGTCCTTTTTTCTCTCGGCTCTTTTAATTTGTCTATCTGTTTTGCGATTACCTTTTTTAACATTCTTATCTGAGCTTTGTTTATCAAATGCTTCTTCGCCTCTAAGTCTATCTCTTTCTTTAACAGCAGCATCTAACATTCCTTTTCTCTCTTCGTTTAATCCTCTTTTATTATCGTCTCTTTTAAACTGTCTAATAGCTTTGTTAATACCTCTTTTAGTCTTTCTACCTGTTTTTCTTTCATCTTTTAAACTATTGCCTTCTTTGATGAAGTCTTGAACTCTTTGAGCATTCTTAGCTTTTTCTAAAGTCTTATCATTCTGCCCCTTAACATTTTCACCTTTAGGTATTGGACCTTCTTTATCACTTCCACTTTTATTACTTTTATCTTGAGTAACTTGTTCACCATCTGCTTTAGAATCTACTATATTACTTAGGTCAGGCATATTAAACTCTAACGCATTGTAATTTTTAGTAGTTCTCTTGGGATCTCTATATCCAGAAGGTCCGTAATTTATTTTACCAGGATTTCTATCTTGTTTATAAGCCATTTGATCTTGTTTTATCTTTATTAACAAAGGTTACAGCTCTTGAAGTAACCTTATTCATGTATCTGTTTTTAGAATCTATTTTCTTAGTTGGCATGTCTTCTTCGCCAAGCATTATACGGTACATACGTGATATCAGTTGTTTACACTTTATGGATACTTTATATATGTGATATTTTTGGGTTGTGCGGTTTCTTTTTCTCCACACTGTAATCCACCCTTGTTTCAATAATCTGTTCCAGCGCCTGTTGTCCCAACTATATGAATACGTACCTTTTTTAAACTCATCTTTAGTAAATAGGTTTAAAGCATCTAAGTATATTAACAGCTCTAAGTCTGCATCGTTTAGATCAAAGCTTTTGCAAGCCCATTTACGTATAATTCTATAATGCTTAAGTAAATTTAATTCTTTTAAATCTTTTGAATTTATTCTCATTAACAGTTTTTGCTATACCATTTTTTGTGGGTTTTTCCTTGAGCTCTGAACTTACCACATTTAGAGTCTGTTTTAGAAGCTTTCTTTTTTTGTCTTATCTCCTTTTTTCCTTGCCTTCTTTCCTTAGACATCCATTTGGTGTTACCCTTAAGCTCTTTCTTTTCCTCTCTTTTCTTTTGGCGTATACCTTTTTTATTTTGTCTATGTTCTTGTCTAGCTTCACCTTTAGTCATACCATCGAAATAGTCATCAGAAAAACCTCTCTCTTTGTCAATCGCTGCTTGTTCTTCTGCAGCTGCTGCTTCTTCAGCTTCTTGTTCTTCTTGATCCTTCTTTTCTTGAAGCTCTTCTCCTTCTTCTTTAGATCTCTGTAACCAGTTTTGTCTAGAGTCGTTTCTAGCCGCACTACCCACCTTAGGTGGAATATCATCAGATGGCCTTTTGCTAACTTCTTTAATTTTCTTTTCTAAATCTGCTTTAGCTTTTTGTTTTTCTAATAGATCAGCCATTAGACCAAACGCTGCGGGTTGCGAATATTTTTTTGTTGTACGACTCTTTAATAAACTCATAACACTATAACTATATCTGTTTCTTTTATTATCTTGTAACTATCTTTATTTATCTCTATATTAAAACCAGAAGCTTTGTCATAGAATATTTCGTCACCTTTTTTAATAACTTTAACATCCGTGCCAGGTTTTATAACCTTAGCACGTCTGTATCTTATATCTTCTCTCTGAGCCTCTGCAAGAATTAAACCACCTTTAGTTGTGGCTGTTGATTCTTCTTGTGGACTTATTACTATATACTTACCTATTGCTTTCATTTCTAATATTATTAATTACACAATCTGTAGATAATATAGTAGTTGCTACCGAAGCTGCGTTTTGCAAAGCACTTTTAGTAACTAGCAAAGGATCTATAATTCCGGCTTTAACCATATTAACCGTATTTCCTGTAACCACATCTAACCCTAAGCCTTCGTCACTAGACGGTTTATAATCACTTACTCCTGCATTTTGCAATATAACTTCATAAGGTTTACATATTGCAGAATATAATACTTCTTCACCTATGTTATTTGGTATTAAATTTTGAGAAGCATTGAGTAGTGCTATACCACCGCCAGGTACTATACCTTCTTTTATAGCAGCTTTAGTAGCACAGATAGCATCTTCAACTCTATCTTTCTTTTCTTTAAGTTCGACTTCAGAATTAGCACCTACTTTCACAACAGCCATTTTAGCTTTAAGCATTGCTAATCTTTTTTCGCATCTAATTTTAGAGTTTGGATTTCTTGTTTTCTTTAATTGATCTTCTAAATAAATTATCTTATCTTCTACTGTTTTATTGTCTGATAGATCAACTTGTATTAATGTGTCTTCAGATCCTGTTATAGATTTAGTACATGTACCTAATAAGTCTACACTAATTATATCCATATCATCTCCAAGGTCTTCGTCAATTAACGTAGCTCCTGTTATGTCACAAAGATCACTTAACGTTTCTTTTCTATTTATACCGTACACTGGAGCATTAATTACATTTACTTTTATATTGCCTTTAACTTTATTCATTGCTAAAGCGTTTCCTACTTGAGGATCTAGATCGGCTATTATAAGTAAACTCTTATTAGTCTTTATTATATACTCTAATACACTTTGTATCTTTCTAACATTATCTACAACTGAATCTATTATAAGTACATAAGGATTATCAAGTTCAGCTGTACCTTTTTCTTTATCTGTTACAAAATGCATACTAGTTAATGGCTGTCCATACTGCACGCCTTTTATTAATTCAACAGTAGTTTCAGGTTGCTCGTTAACTTCCATTATAACTACACCATCATTATCTACCATTTTAAAAGCATCAGCTATTACTTTGCCTATAACACTATCGTTGTTAGCAGATATAGTAGCTACTTGATCTATTTTTTTACCCTTGACCTTTTTGCTTTTTTTATCTAAATACTTAACAACATTATCGACTCCATCGTAGATGCCTTGTTTTAGATTCCTTAACGTATCTAATTGATCATGCTTTATAGCTTCATCTAATATTGCTTTAGCTAAAACTGTAGCTGTAGTTGTTCCATCACCTGCATCTTTCACTGTTCTTTGAGCAGCTTCTTTAATAAGTGTAGAACCAATATTTTCTAGTGGATCTCTCAATGTAACTGAATTAGCTACAGTAACTCCATCTTTTGTAATTATAGGTTTTCCAGTGCTATCTTCTAATATAACACATTTACCACTAGCGCCAAGTGTTGAGCTAACTGCATTAGTTAACTTTTCTACGCCAGTTAGTATCTGGCCTCTAGCGTGATCACCAAAGGCCAGTTCTTTTACTAACTTTATTTCTTCCATTATATTTAATTAAATTTAATTTACCTAATACTATTCGAAAGTCTTAACTACTTTCGGTCCTTCAAGAAACTCTAACTTCTTAGAATAATGTTCAATAGAACTATCTATCGCTAATTCAGCTCCAGATATTGTTTCTCTTCTGGTAACATCGATCCAGTCATCTGACTCCATGTCTTTGTATTCGGTTTGTAAAAATCCATTTGGTAACTGAACAATTCTCCAATTGCTCTTTGTGGTTATATGTTTCCAAAGGTCGATCATTCTTTGATCAGGTTGTGTAGCAGCTCTAAAGCTACTGGTGTATAAAAACGTCATTGTTTTGGTTTTATGTTTAACGTTGGTTATTTATACTATCACTTGATAGTTCGGTTATTTAAGGAATAATTTCTAATGATATTCTTCTCCATGAGTCTTGGGATATACAAACGTATAGATATAAAGCATCAAAAGCAATTTCTCCTTTTTTCCCTCCTGATGTAGCTGTCTTAGGACCCCCATTTTCTGGTACAAGTAATCCTCCTTTTACAGTAACTAGTGACGATGCGTTACCTATTATAATGTCATCAGTTGCTAGATCTACGTCTATTAGATCTGTTTCAGTTGGTGTATTCGATGCGTTACCTACTAGTATTTTATTAGTTGTAATATTTTGAGAGTACAAGGTTGACCATGTTGTTTTGTTAACCCCATTAACTAACAGTGCTTGACCAGTAACTCCAGTTGCGCCAAGACTATCTTTAACTTGTTCGTTAAGTGCTAAGACACCATTAAAAGTAAACTCATCAGTATTAGAATTAGGGAAGTATCCACTACCACCAGAGCCACCTGTTATTCTAACTAAGTTCGTTCCAGATGCAACTCCCAATACAAGAGTGTCAGCTGAGACTTTACATGAAGGAGCTGTTACATTTATTTCAACATTCGATTCTAAGTCAAGATCATTATTTTTAGAATCTATAGTTAAATCTCCAGTTGTAGTACTAATATCTATTCCTTGATAACCAGCAATACCTAACTTTCCAGAGTCTGTAAGTATACTTAAATCACCAGTAGGGTTTCTAAATTTTGATCCATCCATTTGGACATCACCGTTTATTTCTAGAGGTCCTACAATGGCTGAATTAGCCTTTAGTTCTCCTTTTAAATCCATGTTAGCTACAGCAGAGTTACCTACGTCTAATACTTCTTGTAGATTTACCTCATCATCTACATATTCAGCAATAGCTGAGGCAGCAACAGTCTTTGTTTGATTGTCACTGCCATCAGTTATTAAAAAAGTATCAGTAGCATCAACACTTGCCTTTTGAGGGTAAGTATATATTATTGCCATTGTCTTTTATTTTTTCTTTCCTTTAATAAAGCTAGGCATTTTATGCATTGATGGAGAACCTTTCCCACCATGTTTAGCATAAGAACCCATTTTAGGTGCACTGTAGTTACCATAAGAAATCTTAGATCCCTTACCGTACATACCTGGTTGTGGACTCATTGACATTCTACCTAACCCTGGCGTTCCTTCAGAACCAGCTCCAGTTAATTTAGAAGAATCTCCCATGTGTGGACCTTTTCCATACATAGCCACAGCTATTTTTGGTTCTCTAGGAGAACTAGAACTTGCTCTTGCTTCTGACTTAGCTTTTCTTTCTGCTTGAGTTTTCTTACCTCTAGATACAATTGCTTTTTTAGCATCACTAACTTTACTTCTCATGTTTGCTTTGCTTGCATTAGCTTTTGCAGTAGCAGCAGACTTCTTAGCTGTCTTCTTGTCTTTAAGTTTTTTAACACCTTTCTTAAGACCTTTAGCAGCACCAATTGCTAATTCAGATTTTCCACCAGTTGCTACAGCAGCTCCCGCTCTTATAACTTTACCAGCTTTCTTTCTTCTTTCTTTTCTTACTTCTTTAACATTGTGTTTAGATTTAAGATCTGATTTTTTAGCTTTGAAAGATTTTCTTGCAGCTCTCTTTTCTTGTCTCATCTCTTTTCTAGATGAACCACCAGCAAGCATTTTTGCTTTAGCGGTTTTCTTAGCAGCACGCTTTTGCTTTCTAGCTGCTTTCTTTTCCTTACGGAATTCTTTTAGTTTTCCCATTTTTTTATGTTTAGTTATAACTATTAATCCAATTCTACTTTCGTACCGCTTGGGTCTCGCGGTTAATTTAGTATATTACAGATAAAGTAAAATATTTACAAGTGCATAGTGTGACACAAGCCTACTACTAGGTATACCTTACAGGCTAATGTCACAGTATAATTAAAATAATATTAGATACCCGGGGCTATAGCGTAGCCCACCCCAAAATATAATTGCGTCACGAAACGAAAATGAAAATTAAAATTGCGGGCCCCCTTGTTTATTTAATATTTTATTATATATATATCATTTTCCACGATATATTATTGTGCTGTATATATTTATTAACGATACAAACTAACTACGACTATCACATGATAATATATATGTAAATAAATTAATAACTAAATAAAATAAATAACAATGAATACTTTAAATTACATCAAATCAAATTACATTACATTAATCACTCAAACAATATTAATATCTTACTTCATAACATTATTAATAATTAAATAATACAAAGTAAATACGAGCAATATATGATTATAATAATATAACAATTACTTAAATACATATAAACATTGCACAGCAACTCTTAACAAATAATAACTAATAAACTAATATACACCTTTAAAATTAAACTAATTATGAATAACTTAACTAAAAAACAAACTAAAGAAATTACTTCACTTTATGAAATGCTATCAAATGGCTGGCATTATACTAACTCGCCAAACTATAACAAGTTTATGAAAGCTCATAATGATTTACAAGATTACAAATCATAATACAAACTAAATACGAACTAAACAAGATTATAATAATATAAAACAAAACAAATAAATAAATATAACTATGAATAATTTAACTACAAAGAGATTTGTGATAAGAAAATCACTAATCGGCGAAAACAAAGTAATAACTTTTACTAACAATAAAAATGTGACTTTCACTTATGATCACGATGAAGTGTACTCAACTTACCAAGAAAAGTTTGAATCAATGAAGTGTTTTCAAGAATACAAGTCATATACAAATAGCAATACTGTACCAAAGTTTTGCAGAGAATTAAGTGAAATATCTTAATAAAACTAAACTCGTAGTTGATCACCATAATTTAGCGAGTATAAACAATATGAACACTTGGTGCAGCACAAACTAATAAATAAATAACTATGTATAATCCTAACTCGCCAAGTAATTGGTCATGGTCTAAAGCATTCGCAGAAATGGAAAAGACTGTAAACAGAGCTGAACTCGAACAGCAAATTATAAACCATCTTCATGGCTACAAAGTAGAAGGTAAATTCCTTGAACTAAGTAAGTCACAACAAGATGATCACTACGAAATATTAACTCAAATACTATAAACTATGAATGATACTTATGAATTCGAAATATACTATGGTGAAATTGAAGAACCATTATATTTAACTAATGACAAAGAATATATCTGTGAGTCAATGTATGACTTCATGCAAGATGAACTAGGAATAATTATGAACGAAGTAATATATAAAGTAAACAAACTATGATATTTTTAGCAGCACCAATTGCTTTCGCAGCAATAGTAACAATGACAATTCTAATAACAACAATTAAAGAAATATTTGACAATGATTAAAGTAATAATAACAGTACTACAACTAATGCAACCATATGAACTACCTGAACAAGCTTATTGGAATGAAGCGGTAGATAATGTAGCTGACATGAGAACTTGGATAATAGAAGACATAAACAATGGTAAGATAAGTGAACAAGAAGCACAATATTATATAGATTACTTAGATAGAACTGAAGACGTACTTATTCACTTATACAATGTAAATACGAATAAGTAAAGATAATAATACAAATGACAAACAACAAATACATACAAACTAAATATCTCGACGCCATCATTCTCGATGACGACTATATCAAACTAGTCATCAACAAAGTACAGAAGTCTCCGTACGGTTGGACTAAACGAGATCTATTGTCTTCTCCATTCGGTGTAAAAACAAAAGCATTCACTTACGATTTTGTAAGTAATAAGGTAG
>JAAHTH010000264.1_pt1 | contig 49983 bp, 42 predicted proteins | sample 6116091 | NCBI WGS metagenome assembly JAAHTH01 (sample SAMN13939990, study PRJNA603662) | sponge metagenome | isolation source: marine sponge | host: Mycale hentscheli | place: New Zealand | collected 2006 | reverse complement strand
CGATCGTTCCGATGTTCAAGTGGGGCTTACTACGTTCAAATTTTTCTTTTGACATCTGACACTCCTACAAAGCTGTCTCATTCTTTACCAGTAAACTTAAACCTAACCTCTTTCGCTACCGCCGTTGCCACCAGATCGTATCTAGCTGGCTCCATCGAGTAGCTCGCCCTGCCTTGGCTCATCGACCGTAAATCTGTCGAATAACCAAACATTTCCCGCAGTGGAACTTCCACCCGCATGACTTGTACGTGCGGCCGTGCCACCATTTCCAAAATCTTTCCACGACGGCCATTAAGATCGCCAATGATGTCTCCCATGAATTCCTCTGGCGTGAAGATTTCACATTTCATCACTGGCTCCAACAAGACCGGACTCGCTTTTTCACATGCTTGCCGGAAAGCCATAGTAGAGGCGATTTTGAACGCAACCTCTGATGACTCGTCCTCTCGGTGCGAGCCACTCAAAAGAGTTACTTGGATATCCATTACGGGGAATCCAGCGAAGGCGCCTGTGTCTAGCGCTTCTATCACACCACGTCTAATAGAATCAATGAAATTGTAAGGCAACTCACCGTCCTTAACCTTGTTTTCAAACGAGAATCCCGCGCCGCGCTCAAGCGGCGCAACAGCTAACTTACAGCCCACATATTGGCTCTTTCCAGCAATAATTCGCTCCATATCCTCACTAGCTTCAGCCCGCCTGGAAATGGTCTCGCGATAAGAAACTTGAGGACTACCCACGTTTGCGGACACTTTGAATTCACGCAACAATCGATTTCGCAGGACCTCCAAATGAAGCTCACCCATTCCACTAATGATGGTCTGGGCGGTTTCTTCATTGGTATGAACTTTGAAAGTTGGGTCCTCTAAAGCAAGCATATCCAGCGACTTCATCAGTTTATTGCTATCTGTACTTGTTTTAGGTTCAATCGCCATAGAAATCACTGGCTCAGGGACCTCGATATTCTCAAGTAAAATTGGCTCTTTATCCACACAAAGCGTATCACCCGTGCGAGTCATACGCAGCCCAACAACCGCAGCGATGTCTCCAGCCTCCACCGACTGGATTTCTTCACGGCGATTGGCATGCATGAGCAGCAGTTTTCCCACTCTTTCACGCTTATTCTCACGCACATTTAGGGCTGTTTTTCCAGCCTCTAGCTTGCCTGAATAGACTCGAATAAAACTTAGATTTCCGGCGAACGTGTCGGAGGCGATCTTAAATGCTAAAGCAGAAAAAGCCTCCTTTGCATCCGGTTTGCGAATCAATTCTTCCTCTGGCTTTGATGGGTTATGCCCAACGGCATCGCCCTTATCGAGCGGCGATGGTAGTAAAGAAATAATATTATCGAGAAGGTGCTGGACGCCCACGTTTTTAAAAGAGGAACCAGGCAAAACCGGCACAACTTTAGTCTCGAGAACACCCTTGCGAAGAGCAGAAATTACCTCTTCTTCCTCAATCTTTTCTTCACTGATGAATTTTTCCATGAGGGGCTCATTAAAATCACAAGCTGCCTCAATCAGTTTTTGGCGGGCTTCTGCAGCCTTATCCACCATATCCGCAGGAATGACTTCTTCCTTAAAGTCAGCGCCCTCTGTGCCAAGTTCCCAAGTAAGAGCTCGCATCCTCAGAAGGTCAATAACCCCCTTAAACCGGTCTTCAGCTCCAATTGGCAATGCCAGCGGTACTGCATTTCCGCCAAGGCGGTTTTTAATCTCGTCTATCACGCGCTCAAAGTCCGCGCCGACCCTATCCATCTTATTTATATAGGCCAAGCAAGGAACCCTATACTTGCTTGCCTGACGCCACACCGTCTCCGATTGCGGCTCCACTCCACCAACAGCACAAAAGATGGCCACCATTCCATCTAAGACACGTAGGGAACGCTCCACCTCGATAGTGAAGTCAACGTGTCCTGGAGTGTCAATAATATTGATTCGGTGGTCGTTCCAAAAGCAAGTGGTCGCCGCTGCCGTAATTGTAATGCCGCGCTCCTGCTCTTGTGGCATCCAATCCATAACAGCTGTGCCCTCATGAACCTCACCTAAACGATGAATTTTATTAGTATAGAAAAGAACCCGCTCGGTCGTCGTTGTCTTGCCCGCATCGATATGGGCAGCAAATCCTATATTACGGATTTTATCGAGAGCGATCCTAGCCATTTATCTCAGCCTTTTTCCTTTGCAGGCAGTCGAGCAACAAGCCCCTTACCTGACTCCAATTCTCTTTATCCCTGAGAATTCCTGGGATAGTTCCACGACCTACAAAGCAAGGATTTATGCTGGAATACTATGTGCTTAACTAAAATCTAAAGTGCGAGAAGGCCTTGTTGGCTTCCGCCATACGGTGCACGTCTTCACGCTTCTTAATCGCACCGCCACGCATTTGGGATGCATCGATCAGCTCACCAGCTAAACGCTCACGCATGCTCTTTTCAGAGCGCTTGCGAGACGCCTCGATGACCCAACGAGATGCCAAAGACTGGCGACGAGCCGGGCGAACTTCAACCGGAACTTGGTAATTAGCACCGCCGATACGCCGACTCTTAACCTCCACTTGTGGCTTTACGTTATCTAGGGCTTTTCTAAAAACTTTTAGAGGCTCTTCACTATCAACCTTAGTCTCGATAATGTCGAGCGCGCCATAAATGATGCCTTCTGCAACTGAACGCTTTCCATGCTTCATTAGCACGTTTGTGAATCGAGTAACAACCACCTCGCCGAATTTTGGATCCGGAAGGACTTTACGTATTGTGTGTGACTTCTTTCTACTCACCCTATCTCCTCAAACCTTACGACGACTTCTTCGGCTTCTTTGCGCCATACTTCGAACGACCCTGTTTGCGATCATTCACACCCTGCGTATCTAGCGTTCCACGGACGGTGTGATAGCGCACACCCGGCAAATCCTTCACACGACCACCACGAATCAACACGATCGAGTGCTCCTGAAGGTTGTGGCCGATACCTGGAATATAGCTAGTTACTTCAAACCCATTCGTTAGCCGAACACGACATACTTTTCGGAGAGCAGAGTTTGGCTTCTTCGGGGTTGTTGTATAAACTCTTGTACAAACACCCCGCTTCTGCGGACTCGCCTTAAGGGCTGGAGAATCTGTTTTATCTACTTTGGACTGACGTCCTTTTCGCACTAATTGATTAATAGTTGGCATACAATCTTCTTCATCCGTCTCTTTTTAAAACAGCACCTTATAGCAAGTAGAGAGCCTAATCGCAAGGCCCAATACGCGTAGTCCAGCAGCACTTCCCTATAAATCAGGGCCAGCAATCTGCAAACAAGTGGTTTTTAAGCACTTAATCTCAGGGGCTTAGCTTCCGCTAGTACTTGTAGGGCTGCTATGAATCACTGCTGGCTGGGAAATACCTTCTATTTCCTCTTCCAGATCCTCGTCATCCAGCTCTTCGATTTCGTCGACTTCCATTTCATAATCTTTGTACTTGGCCAAGCCCGTACCGGCCGGGATTAAGCGTCCCATGATAACGTTCTCCTTAAGGCCAACCAGGTCGTCGGTCTTTGCAGAGATAGATGCCTCAGTAAGTACCTTCGTCGTTTCCTGGAAGGAAGAGGCTGAAATGAAGCTTTTCGTAGAAAGTGAAGCTTTTGTAATACCAAGTAGGATTGGCTCAAAGGAGGCAATTTCACCGCCTTCGGCTGCCATCTTAGCATTAATTTCTTCAAGCTCCACTTGATCGATAATCTCGTTGGAGATTGTCGCTGTGTCACCTTGACGAAGTACCTTCACCTTACGCAACATCTGGCGGACAATACACTCAACATGCTTATCGTTAATCTTTACACCTTGCAGTCGGTAAACTTCTTGAATCTGGTCCACTAGATACTTCGACAGCTCACCGCGACCTTTTACGCGAAGGATGTCGTGTGGATCAATCGCACCATCCATCAGCGGATCACCCTTACGTACGAAGTCTCCTTCGTTCACTGTCAAGTGGCGGCCCCGAGCAATAAGCTTCTCTACCGGATCTCCAACATCATCGCCTTCTGGGGCGATGATTAACTTACGCTTTCCTCTAGTGTCCTTACCAAATGAAACTATGCCATCGATATCAGCGATCTCTGCCGCATCCTTCGGACGACGTGCCTCAAAAAGCTCTGCAACCCGCGGAAGACCACCAGTAATATCTGTTGTCTTCGAAGACTCACGTTGGATCTTAGCAATGACATCGCCAGCGTGAACTTGATCGCCTTGCGCTAGTGAAACGTTTGCACCTGCCGGAAGCAAGTAAACCGCTTTACGGGCAGAGGCTTCGATCTCAATTGCTTCGCCACCAGCACTCGTGATCATGATTTTAGGGCGCTTATCAGACTTAGATTCAATAATTGTTCGATGAGCTAGCCCAGTCACAGAGTCAAAACGCTCTTGCATGGTCACACCGTCGATAACATCCTCGAACTGGAGCGTACCAGAAACCTCTGCAAGAATTGGAGTCGAATATGGGTCCCATTCCGCAAGAAGCTGACCGAGCTTCACTTCTTGAGCATCAGATACCTTAAGAACAGCGCCATAAACTAGCGGCATTCTCTCTCGCTCACGGCCTTCAGAGTCGAGAATTTGAATCTCACCTCGACGATTCATGACGACCTTAGCACCTTCTTTATTCACAACCGTCGCTACGTTGTTAAACTTAATCTTACCCTTGGTCTTAGCCTCTAAAGTCGCCTGCTCCACTCGGCGAGAGGCCGTACCACCGATATGGAAGGTACGCATAGTAAGCTGCGTGCCCGGCTCACCGATGGACTGCGCAGCAATTACACCCACAGCCTCGCCTGTATTCACCATTGAGCCACGGCTCAAGTCACGACCATAACACTTGGAACAAATACCAAGCTTCGTTTCACAATGAAGAACAGAGCGAACCCTTACTTGATCAATACCAGCATTCTCTAGTTCCTCTACTACAGCCTCAGTAACTTCGACTCCAGTCTTAGTGATCAACTCACCCGTGATTGGATCCACAACATCATCCTGCAGTACGCGACCTAGAATTCGCTCACCCATACGTTCGATAATTTCGCCGCCCTCAATCATGTGACCAACAAGCAAACCATTTGTCGTACCACAATCGTCTTTAGTAACAATAAGATCTTGCGCTACGTCTACAAGACGACGAGTTAGGTAACCGGAATTCGCAGTCTTTAGAGCGGTATCAGCTAGACCTTTACGAGCACCATGGGTCGAAATAAAATATTGTAGCACCGATAGTCCTTCGCGGAAGTTCGCAACGATCGGTGTATCAATAATTTCACCAGATGGCTTCGCCATCAAACCCCGCATACCTGCAAGCTGACGAATCTGAGCCGCAGAACCCCGGGCACCGGAGTCAGACATCATGTGAATCGGGTTGAATGAATCTGAAGTCTCTTTCTCATCATCTGGGGAAATAAAATCCTCCGTACCAATCTTCTTCATTAGCGCGGAGGCCACTTGGTCAGAGGTTTGCGCCCAAATATCGATAACCTTATTGTAGCGTTCGCCCTCAGTAATGAGACCTTCCGTATACTGGTTCTCGATCTCCTGAACCGCTTCCTGACCCTTAGTAATGCAAGTTTCTTTCTCTGGTGGAATCAACATGTCATGTACAGAAATTGACGTACCGGCTTTCATGGCTTGCGTAAATCCAAGACGCATCATCGAGTCCGCTAGAAGCACAGTCTTCTTATTACCCGCATCTCGGTAACAAACATCAATCAGCTCAGCCAATTGCTTCTTACCAAGAATTTTATTGTAGCTCTCGAATGGAATTTCAGCCGGAACGATCTGACTAAACAGTGCACGACCCGCAGTTGTAGAATAAGCTTTGCCATTAATGCGACATTTAATCCTAGCCTGCAGAGCCACCTGTCCAGCTTCACGAGCAAAATCTACTTCCTCCGGACCGGAAAAAGTCATCCCTTCACCTTTTGCAAATGGACGCTCACGAGTCATATTGTAAAGACCCAGCACGATATCCTGGGACGGCAATACAATCGGCTTACCGTTTGCCGGCGACAGGATATTGTTAGTGGACATCATCAATACTCGTGTTTCAATTTGTGCTTCCAAAGAAAGCGGCACGTGTACGGCCATTTGATCACCATCGAAATCTGCATTAAATGCAGAGCACACGAGCGGGTGAAGCTGAATTGCCTTACCCTCAATAAGGACTGGCTCGAACGCCTGAATACCAAGACGGTGGAGGGTTGGCGCCCGGTTGAGCATCACTGGATGCTCCTTTACAATCTCCTCGAGAATATCCCAAACCTCTGGCCTTTCCTTCTCCACCATTTTTTTGGCGGACTTGATCGTAGTTACATAGCCATATTCAGAGAGCTTGTTATAAATAAATGGTTTGAATAGCTCAAGGGCCATCATCTTTGGAAGACCACACTGATGCAGCTTAAGCTCTGGACCCACTACAATCACAGACCGGCCAGAGTAATCAACTCGTTTACCAAGTAGGTTTTGACGGAAACGACCCTGCTTACCCTTAAGCATATCGGAAAGCGAGCGAAGCGGGCGTTTATTTGGTCCAGTGAAAGTTTTTCCGCGACGACCGTTATCAAATAGCGCATCCACCGCTTCCTGAAGCATGCGCTTCTCGTTGCGAACGATGATATCCGGAGCGCTAAGCTCCATTAGACGCTTTAGACGATTATTACGGTTGATCACTCGTCGGTATAAATCGTTGAGATCCGAAGTTGCAAATCGTCCGCCCTCCAATGGTACTAACGGACGGAGTTCTGGCGGAATGACCGGCACTACGGTGAGAACCAGCCACTCAGGCTTATTGCTAGACCCACGAATAGATTCAAGAACTTTTAAACGTTTAGAAAGCTTCGTGCGAACAGCCTCAGAAACATTTTCCTTCAACTCTTTACGAATCTTACGAACTTCGATTTCGACATCAGTTTTACGAAGAAGCTCAAGAACTGCCTCACCACCCATATCGGCGCGGAACTCCTTGCCCTCACTCATGAGTTCATAATACTGATCTTCTGCAATGATCGTCTTCTTAATTAGACCCGTGTTGCCTGGATCAAGAACAATATAAGCTTCACAATAAAGTACTCTCTCGACCTCTTTCAGAGACAAATTGAGGATCGCGCCAATTCGAGATGGAAGCGACCGAAGAAACCAAATATGAGCCACCGGAGTCGCTAGATCGATATGTCCTAAACGCTCCCGTCGTACCTTCGACTGAGTAACTTCGACGCCGCACTTTTCACAAACGACGCCGCGATACTTCATTCGCTTGTACTTACCACATAGACATTCATAGTCCTTGATTGGTCCGAAAATTTTCGCGCAAAACAAGCCATCGCGCTCCGGCTTGAAAGTACGATAGTTAATTGTTTCTGGCTTTTTAACTTCGCCAAATGACCACTGAAGAATCATCTCGGGGCTAGCAATCGAGATCTTAATCGCTGTAATGCTTAGCGGATCTTTTGGTTTATCAAAAAAATTAAGAAGGTCTTTCACGATTCAACCTCTCCATTAAGTTAAAATCAAAAATTCTCTACGCTTCTGGACGCTCAACAAGTTCTACGTTGAGAGCCAGTGATTGTAATTCTTTCGTCAATACATTGAAGGACTCAGGAAGGCCTGGTTCGAGAACTTTCTCGCCCTTCACAATTGCTTCGTACATTCGGTTACGTCCAGTTACGTCATCAGATTTCACGGTGAGGAATTCCTGAAGCGCATAGGCCGCGCCATACGCTTCAAGCGCCCACACTTCCATTTCTCCTAGACGTTGACCTCCGAGCTGAGCTTTACCGCCCAGTGGCTGTTGCGTAACTAGCGAGTACGGCCCAATTGAACGTGCGTGAATTTTTTCGTCCACCAGGTGGTGCAATTTCAGCATATACATCACGCCAACAGTAACGTCGCTTGCAAATATCTCGCCCGTCTTCCCATCATACAAAGTGTAGCGGTTATGCTTAGGCTGCTTGCCTAGGCTCAAAAGTTCAATAATGTCTGCTTCCGTTGCGGAGTCAAATACTGGCGTAGAAATATGAACGCCTCCCTGAATCGACTTAGCAATATTGCGAAGCTCATCTTCAGACGCAGACTCTACGTGCTTATCGACAACTGGTGAAGAATAAACCTTTTTAATGAGGGCCTTTAACTCCTCTTTTGCATCACGTGACGCAAGAAGCTCATTTGCATATTGACCAACACCACGACAAGCGCCACCAAGCATTAACTCAAGTAGCTGTCCAATATTCATCCGTGATGGCACACCAAGTGGGTTTAAGACCATCTCCACCGGACGTCCATCCGGAAGATAAGGCATATCTTCTTGTGGAACAATTTTAGAGATCACACCCTTGTTACCGTGGCGACCGGCCATCTTATCGCCCACTTGAATACGACGTTTAATCGCAAGTGAGACCTTAACCATCTTAATTACACCCGGGGATAATTCATCACCACGCTTCAAACGCTCAATGCGCTCACGGAATACCGCTCGGACTGTATCAAGCTTCTGACGAGCAACCTGCATTACACGAGTCACTTCATCCTCTAAACCTTGATCAAGCGGAATGAATGCTAGAAGCTCGAATTGAATTTTTTCTAATTTATCGCGAGTAATTGCCTCGTCTTTCTCAAGCAGAACTTCAGAACCATCCTCAGAAAGAAGCTTCCCAGAAGCAGTTTTTCCGGCCAGGATCTTATCAAGAACATCAATCGCGTTTTCCTTAATCGATTCGATCTCTACTTTTTCGTCCCGACGAAGCTCAGTAATATGCTCCTCAAGAATTTTTTGCGTGCGCTCATCCGAATCAGTACCTTCACGCGCAAATACTTGCGCACCAATTACTATGCCATGGATACCAGTAGGAACCCTGAGAGAAGTATCTCGCACATCACCAGCCTTCTCACCAAAAATTGCGCGAAGCAGTTTCTCTTCTGGTGAAAGTTGCGTCTCACCTTTCGGAGTAATCTTACCAACAAGGATATCACCAGCCTTAACTTCAGCGCCAACACGGATAATACCGCTGGAATCAAGATCCTTAAGGGCCTCTTCACCGACGTTTGGAATATCTCGAGTGATCTCTTCCTTACCAAGCTTAGTATCACGAGCCACACACTCAAACTCTTGAATATGAATCGAAGTGAAAGTGTCTTGGTGAATTAACTTCTCATTAATGAGAATAGAGTCCTCGAAATTATAGCCATTCCACGGCATGAACGCGACTAGGATGTTTTGACCAAGAGCCAACTCACCGTTCTCAGTAGCAGGGCCATCTGCTAGAACATCGCTTTTTTCAACTCTCTGGCCAACAGCAACGGTCGGCGTTTGCAACCAACAGGTGTCTTGATTCGAACGCTGATACTTAATTAGGTTATAAATATCTACACCAGCATCTAGTTGTTCATCCAGATTATCTGAATTACCTGAGGTCGGACGATCTCGCTTCACAACAATCCGCGCGCCATCTACACGAGCAATTGTTCCAGAGTTCTTCGCTGTCACGATTGCACCAGAATCCCGCGCTACTGAGTCTTCAATACCAGTACCGACGAGTGGTGAACGCGAACGAAGTAACGGCACTGCCTGCCGCTGCATGTTCGACCCCATGAGTGCACGGTTCGCATCATCATGCTCAAGGAACGGAATCAAAGAGGCACCAATCGAAACAAGCTGATCTGGAGAAACATCCATTAGCTCCACTTCTTCAGCTGGAACCATCGAGAACTCACCTTTTTTCCGAGCAGCTACTATTCCCTTGCCTTTGAAAGTGCTCGATTTCATCACGCCCGCATCAGCTTGCGCGATAATTTTAGACTCCTCCTCCGTCGCCGAAAAATAACGGGTCTCGCCAGTAACGTCCATATCCTCCACGACATGATAAGGAGTTTCAATAAATCCATACTCGTTTACACGCGCGTATGCAGACAGAGAAGCAATCAAACCAATATTTGGACCTTCTGGCGTCTCAACTGGACACATACGACCATAGTGGGTGGAGTGAACATCCCGCACTTCGAAGCCTGCGCGCTCACGTGTCAGACCTCCAGGCCCAAGAGCTGATAGACGACGCTTATGCGTAATCTCTGAAAGTGGGTTCGTTTGGTCCATAAACTGAGAAAGCTGTGAGGAACCAAAGAACTCCTTAACCACAGCTGAAACAGGCTTTTGGTTAATTAAATCGTGCGGCATGAGCGTTTCAATCTCTTGCAGCGCCATCCGCTCCTTAATTGCACGCTCCATACGAACAAGACCAATGCGATATTGGTTCTCTAAAAGCTCACCAACGGCACGCACACGACGATTACCAAGGTGGTCAATATCATCGATCACACCAACACCGTTATTCAAGTCACAAAGGTAACGAACCGTCTCCAGAATATCTTCCCTCGTCAGAATCGTTACTTTGTTTCCGATGTTATTGTGCGGAAATTTGTAGTTAAGCTTTAGGCGACCAACGTTTGAAAGATCATAGCGCTCCGAATTAAAAAACATATTCTCAAACAATTCACGAGCAGCCTCAATGGTCGGAGGATCCCCAGGACGCATACGACGATAGACCTCGATCAATGCCTCTTCGGGTGAACTCAACTTATCTGCCGCTACAGTATCCCGAATAAACGTTCCAACTGTGAGTGGATCTGTAAAAATTAACCTCACCTCTTTAAGCTTCTTCTTCAGCCCAACAAGCAACTCTTCTGTAATTTCCGTATTGGCTTCAACCAAAACTTCGCCGGTCTCTGGATCGATATGATCTTCAGCAATAAACTTACCGACCATATACTCGTCATCTACAGGAAGAGAGGTGATACGAGCCCCCTTAATCTTCTCGATCACTACCTTCGTAAACTTACGATTCTTCTTAACAATCGGATCGCCAGATTTAGGGTCTATAATGTCTGCGTCCGCACGCTGGTTCGCCAGAAGATCCATATTGAGTTCGCGCTCAATCATTTCGCCATCAAACTTATACGTCTCGAACGAGTAAAAGTATTTCAGAATTTCTTCGACAGACATTCCAAGTGCACGAAGCACAAATGATGCTGGAAATTTACGTTTTCTATCTATACGAGCCCAAAGGATATCTTTATGGTCAAATTCGAAGTCCAACCAAGAGCCGCGGTGCGGAATCAAGCGCGCATTATAAAGAAGCTTGCCCGATGAATGCGTCTTACCCTGGTCATGGTCAAAGATAACACCAGGAGACCGATGCAACTGAGACACAATCACGCGCTCCGTACCGTTCACGATAAAGGAGCCAGACTCAGTCATCAACGGGATCTCACCCATATAAACTTCTTGCTCTTTGATATCCCGAATTGCACGACTACCCGACTCTTCGTCCACATCATAAACCACAAGTCGTACGGTTATTTTAAGAGGAGCTGCGTATGTCATACCTCGTTGGCGACACTCACGAACCGTATACTTTGGCTCCTCGAAAACGTAAGAGTCGAACTCTAGAGAAGCGGTATTATTAAAATCCGAAATTGGAAATACCGACTCAAAAACAGACTGCAAACCAACGCTCTTCCGCTCCTCTACCTCAATATCTTTTTGCAAGAAATTCTCGTAAGAAGATTTTTGCAATTCAATCAGGTTAGGAATTTCCGTGGAAGCCTCTACTTTTGCGTATGAGCGACGGGCCCTAAAATTATTGGAAAATAAAGATGCCATCCCAGTACCTCTAAAAACACAACCACCCCCGCCAGTCACAGAGACCAACAGGGAAAGTCTATAAATTCTGAAGCTTTAATATTCAAATTTAACTACTTAAGCTCAACCTTCGCGCCTTGCGCCTCAAGCTTCTTCTTTATCCCTTCAGCCTCTTCTTTAGCTATGCCTTCTTTAAGCGGCTTCGGAGCGCCCTCAACAAGGTCCTTCGCTTCCTTCAGACCAAGGCCAGTGATCGTGCGCACTTCTTTGATCACATTAATTTTCTTATCGCCGGCTGCAGCAAGAACAACTGTGAACTCAGTCTTCTCCTCAGCCGCAGCGCCACCAGCAGCCGGTGCTGCTCCTGCAGCTATCGCAACTGGTGCAGCCGCAGATACACCAAACTTTTCTTCCAGCTCTTTTACCAAGCCAGAAAGCTCTAGTACCGACATGTTTTCAATCGTCGCAATCATATCCTCTTTTGATATTGCCGTCGACATCTTATGCTCCTCTGTTTTCCTTACAATTTAATTAGTTAAGCTAAAAGCCTCTCGATAGCGCAGTCTATTATTCACCGCCCTGCTCCTTCTTCTTATCTGCAACCGCCTGTAGCACACACACAAAATCACGCGGCGCTGCAGCGAGTACCGACACAAAATTGCGAATTGGGCCATTCATCACACTCAACAACTGAGCTATCAAAACTTCTTTCGAAGGGAGACTCGACAATTCCTTAATCTGAGCTTCGCCGATCGTCTCATCTCCCAAGAAACCTTCCTTCAACACGAACGCCTCAACTTCTTTTGAGAACTCGCTCAATACTTTTACTACCGCCGCCGGGTCATCGTAGGAGAAGAATGCCGCGGTAGGACCGACCAAGTCCTCCACAGCCCTCTCTTTCACCGTACCCTTTAGTGCGACGCGGACAAGGTTGTTCTTTACAATTCTAAATTCGGAATCGAGCTTACGAAGGGAGGCGCGGAGGTCGTTCATCTCATTTGATGTCACGCCTTTATAATCCGCAAAGATAATTGCTTTTGCTTTATCGAAAGCTACTTGCAGCTCTTTTACTTCCGCTTCTTTTTCCGTCCGGTTCATGGCTCAAAAACTCCTGAATCCTAATTAATCTCTCTAACAGCATCCTGCGGGTTTACCGCTACTGGCGGGCCCATCGTTGTAGAAAGAGTCAATCGCTTCAAATAAACACCCTTACTAGTTTGCGGCTTCATACGAACAACCTTATTGAAGAATGCGCTAAAATTATCCTTAAGCTTCTCTGCGCCAAAACTGCGCTTCCCAATCATGCAATGAACGATGCCGTTCTTATCTGTACGGAAAGCCACTTTACCCTTCTTTTGCTCGCCTACAGCCCTGGCCACATCCATAGTCACCGTACCAACCTTCGGGTTTGGCATAAGTCCTCGAGGGCCGAGAATCTTTGCAACCTTTGAAATTTGCGCCATCATATCTGGGGTGGCGATTGCTTTATCAAAATCCAACCAACCGCCCTGAATCTTTTCTACAAGATCTTCTGCACCTACAAAATCCGCCCCTGCTGCCTCTGCGTCCTTCGCCTTATCACCTCTAGCGAAGACAGCTACTTTCGCTGACTTTCCAGAACCATGCGGCAGAACTACTGCTCCTCGAATCTGCTGATCCGACTGGCGGGCATCCACCCCAAGGTTTACCGCCACATCGATAGACTCGTCAAATTTAGCGAAACCTGCTTCCGAAACAAGCCTCAACGCCTCTTCAAAAACGTACTTCTTGGTGAAATCGATCTTTCTTGCGGCCTCACGATACTTCTTGCCACCACGATTTTGCTTCATTTTTCCTCCGTGGTCCAAACGGTTGCACTCTCAAGCAACCTCCCACAATTAAACGGTTAAATCTCTAGCCCTCGACTGTCAGACCCATGCTTCGCGCCGAGCCCTCGATAGTCCGCATTGCGGCCTCAACTGAAGCCGCCGATAAATCTGGTACCTTAAGTTCAGCAATCTCCTGCACTTGTTTCTTCGTCACCCTTCCAACCTTACTCTTGTTCGGCTCACCAGAACCTTTTTTAACTTTAGCCGCCTTCATCAGTAACACAGACGCTGGTGGTGTCTTGGTGATAAAAGTAAATGAGCGGTCGTTATAGACAGTAATCACAACCGGAACAATCATTCCACTCTGATCCTTTGTCTTAGCGTTGAACGCTTTACAGAACTCCATGATATTTACGCCGCGCTGACCAAGGGCTGGGCCAACTGGCGGCGCTGGGTTAGCTTGCCCAGCAGGAATCTGTAATTTAATCTGACCAACTACTTGTTTAGCCATGGAAGCGCTCCAAATCAGGTGAGCTCTTAAACTTTCTCAACCTGCACAAAATCTAATTCAACCGGGGTTGACCGACCAAAGATGCTTACTAACACCCTTACCTTGCCTTTTTCAAGGTTTACATCCTCAACCACACCATTAAAGTTCAAGAAAGGCCCGTCTGTCACACGAACGCTCTCGCCTTCAACAAAAGAAACCTTCGGCTTCGGTCGGGCAACCCCCTCCGAAATTCGATTGGTCATACGCTGAATCTCTTCCTCGCTGACCGGAGTCGGCTTAGTGCGATCACCAACAAATCCAGTAATTTTCGGTGTATTCTTCACTGCGTGCCAAGACTCGTCTGTCAATTCCATGCGAACCAGAATGTAGCCCGGAAAAAACCGCCGTTTCGAGGTGCGGCGCTGTCCTTTAACGAGCTCCACCACAGTCTCTTCCGGCACGATGACTTCAGAAATATGTTCCTGCTGGCCCAAAGAACGGACCCGCTCCTCTAGAGAGCTCTTCGCACGATGCTCATGACCAGAGTAGGCGTGAACCACATACCATTTGTGATTCGGATTGGCTGGGCCCAACGGATTCTGAGGAGCTGTATCCTCAATCACTTCCTCAGTTATTTCCTCACTCGACTCTTCAGCCGCCTCTTTACCTCTCTGAACTGGCTTCTCCGCTACGGCCCCTTCTACGAGAGCTTTTTCCATTGGCGCTTCCACTACTGCACTCGCCTCTTGACTGTCTTTTTTTTCTTCCGTATTCAAACCTAACTCCAAAACTTTAAATCCCTACTTACTACAGAAGTGACTTCATCAAGGAGGACCAGACCCAGTCCACCATACCCAACATAAACCCAGCAATCGTAACCGCAATCAATACCGCAACTGTTCCCTTGAAGGTTTCCTCTCTACCCGGCCAAGTAACCTTCGTAAGCTCTGTAAAGACCTCGTCCATATAGGCATTTGCAATCTTGTGCTTATAAAGAACCAGGTAGATCAAGCCACCAGTCGCTAGTGAACCCACCCGTAGGTAATCCTCTAAATTCTGAACTCGGCCTTCAAAATCTAGGGCAACGGCAAATTTTTGTGAGAGCATGAAAATGACCATGCCGGTTAAAAACGCAACTGCCAAAAAACTCAAATTGACCCATTTACGGTTATTTTCCATACGTTACAGACCCTAAACCTAAATATTGGGGAATTAGCGCGCAAGCCGAACAACACGGCCACCGTTACACACCATTTCCCTCAAAAAATCCAGAATTAAATCTAGAATTATTTGAGTCGCTCCCAGATTTTCAGCGTAGCGGTGGATAGAATCTTGCGGAATTTGGGACTAACGGCAAGTTGCACGTTAAGCCTATGGTTTGGGCCAATGGCTACATAGCCGAAGACGAAATCCTCCAGAATTTTTTCTGGGCTGGCGTTATATTCTTTGAAAAAACGCATTCGATCTTCATAGCACTTCTGACGCCAATCCTTGGGCCAGTTCCAGCCACCTTCAACCAACTCATTATAGCTTTCTATTTTGAAATCATATTCGGGCTTTCCGATGAGGACTCCATTAGCGGCCATGCGCTTATTCCAATTTTCTGTAGAGACGCCTGGGCTAATTTCTGCCGCTAGCCCCGAAAAAGGCCTCAGGTTATGCATCGTCGAGAGAAAGGAAACAATTGTTTCTGTCCCAGCAACTTGCTCCAATGGTTTGAATTTTATTTTTGTTAATTCAGACTCATGTCTGGCCAAAACTTGGTAGCTGTTCATCAGCCGTTCACTATCTCCAACCATTGTGGCTTCCGCGGATCGCAGCCCCACACCCGTAACCAACATAGTGAGTGCAATCCCAATTAATCCCCAATGAGCCGCCCGTCCCCAGTTTTGTTCTTCCAATAGGCGATATCCCATGAGCATCCCCAGAAGATGTAATGCCGGCGCGCCAATGTAGAGCCAATAACTGTCATGATTCTCTAGGCCGGTAATATACCTCTGATTAAGAAGGAGGAGTGAAGCAATCCCTACAGTTAGCAAATAGGTCATGTCCTTTTCCCTGCTCCTACGTAGATACCAATAAACAAGACCAGCGATTGCAACGAGAACCGCGAACCTTGGGAATATTAAATAGCTAAAGCGATCTTCCATTGGCAGAAAAAAGGCATTACGGAGGAGCCACTCAGGGTCAGCCTCTGCTTTCATTTTCATGCGCATCAAAATTGCCGGAATGCCAATAGTGAGACCAATGGCTCCAACTAAGGACCACTCCTTCCAGCGCTCCTGACTCATGAGAAGCAATAGAACAAGTGCAATTGTTGCTGCTGTCCAGAAATAAAAATAGACGTAGAAGAGTAGGCCGTAGGTAAGACCAGATAGAATTAACCACTGATGATTCCAAGGTTTCTGCCTGGAAAACTCGCTAACTGCATACAAATGTCCCAGTAGGAATGCCATGCTGAGCGCGGGGGCAACGATCTGCCAATGTAACATTAAGTCGGGCACGCTCGAAAAAACTTCATTGCCTTTGCCCATCAATAACCGGGATGAGGCTTTGATTTGTTTGACGATGATATGGGCGCTTTGTTGTCCGGAATCGCAAAGGAAGACCGTGGTTAACGCGACAGCCGGTATCCATTTCCGGGTAAATGAAAAAATAAACAAGTACGCTCCGCCCCCAACAAGTAACCCGGCAAATATTCGGTAAACAAGCGTAATGAAAATTGGTGGAATATCGAAGACTTTTGCAAATACCGCGCCGGGAATAAGTTGGATCCAAGAAGCAAAAACTCCAGCAGGTGCTCCCTGAACCGGATCTAACAACTTGAAGATGTCATTATGATAGGCATGAGCGCCGTAGTTTAGATAAAGAGTGGCGTCCTCAAAGTCTGCGAAATATACTGGCTCACCAAAGCGAATCAAGCCGATTAGGTGGGGAAGCGTAGAAATCAGAACGCCCACAAGCATGCAAAACAAAACGGCCTGGTTCGAGCCCCAGAATTTTTTTTTGAGTTCCATGCCGAGAGTATAGCAGAGGCTAGCTGTTCAACGGCCCCCAATCCCCCTTAATTCTTCAATAAAATGTGCCACCGATAGAATGATTGTGTCATGACTAGTGAGGAATTTGTCTTCACCGGTGTAAACAACAAATTTTTGTTTCACCTGTAAATCTTCGCACGCAATGTGAAAACCTTTTTTAGGGTTTGGTGAGCGGCTAGCCTTGATTTCAACGGCCCAATACTCATCCAGTCCAAATTCAATAACTAAATCTATTTCGGCTCCAGCTGACGTGCGATAGAAAAAGGGGTGAGTGCTGGGGGACAAGGTGTTAATAATGGTTTCAATAACAAACCCCTCCCAGCTCTTGCCTAAGATAGGGTGCCCCAACAGTGTCTCGTAGTTAGGGATTTGTAACAATGCATGCACAATACCGCTATCTCGCACGTAAGTGCGCGGCGATTTTACCAGTCGCTTTTTTATATTCCCATACCAAGGCTCCAGTCTACGAACCAATAGTAAATCAGTCATAAGATCTAGGTATCGACTGACAGTTACACTCTCCACCCCCAAAGAATTTGCCAACTTTGAGGCGTTCAGCAGCTCTCCTTGTGTATGAGCGAGCATGGTCCAAAAGCGCATAAGTGTGGCTGCGGGTATGCGTGGCCCTAGCTGAGGGATATCACGCTCTAGATAGGTCCGAATAAAATTCTGTCTCCAGGTATGGCTAGCCTGCTCACTTGCAGCGGCATAGCTATTCGGGAACCCACCACGCGTCCAAAGTTGCTGTAACGGCTCACCGTCAGGCTTTTCAACTTCAAAGGGATTTAGCCCCGTAAGCTCAGAATAATAAATGCGGCCGGCAAGGCTCTCAGAGCTTTGTTTGAGTAGCTCATTTGTAGCCGATCCAAGCACCAGAAAACAGCCGTTGCCTCGCCCCTCGCGCCGCCTAGAATCAATTATTCCGCGCAACGACATGAACAAATCAGGATAGCGCTGAATTTCGTCCAGTATCACCAGCTTATTAGCATGAAGCCCCAAATAGTGGGCTGGGTCTTTCAGCTTTTGAAAATCCTCTGGATTTTCAAGGTCTAGATAGGTTGAAGGTCGCCCCTTGGCTATCTCATGGGCAAGAGTTGTCTTGCCAATCTGACGTGGCCCAAGAATGGCTACAGCAGGGTTTTGGTCGAGGCTGTGGATAATTTTTTGTGCAAGCTCTCTCTTATACATCCTTGCAATAATAACATTTTATGTTAAAATTACAAGGTTGTACAATAGGACGATGTACGCGGCCAACAATGTATGGGGGAAGTGTGAGATAGTGGCAGGCCAGGAGGGATTCGAACCCACAACCCGCGGATTTGGAATCCGCTGCTCTACCAATTGGAGCTACTGACCTAGTTGCCGAGAGCTTCGAATCTATTAACTATTAACTAAAAAATCTTTGAAAGGCAATGGTAGTACGCCTGTAATCATTAAGAGACGTCTCTGGTGAGAGTAAATAATTTCAAGAAGACAGGGTGAGTTTTTACCTCTATTTTTTGCTCCGCGTCTATTTTACACTAGTTCTTGTGGTCAACCTGGGATGAAAACCTGAATAACCAACACGACGCAAAAATTTCTAGGAGGCATTTTTATGAAATCAGGTGCAAGAATCGTACAAGCGGCCCGGCCTTCTCAGTCTACGGACTGATTGTAAGAAACGGGGAGCTGACCTACTACAAGGGTGAATTCGAGAGTATATACGCTCAGAGAATAATATTTATTGTGAGAACCCCCACTATGGGTTTCCGGCGCGAAATATATGTTATTCATTGGCACAAACTACACACCACCGGTGAGTATGTTGCTAACGTTTATCTTGGTTGCAAAGCGACTGAACCTCTTGAACCATCAACATGATACAAAGGCGCGTCCCTCGCATAACAACAGGTTCAAGCGAGAATGCGGGGGATGCCATAACTACTCTAAGATCTCAGTCACAACACCAGCGCCCACAGTGCGTCCGCCTTCACGAATCGCAAAGCGCAACTCCTTATCCATCGCAATCGGAGAGATCAACTCAACCTCAAACTGAGCGTTATCACCTGGCATCACCATCTCTACGTCACCTGGAAGTGTTACTGACCCTGTCACATCTGTTGTGCGGAAGTAAAACTGCGGACGGTAGCCATTAAAGAATGGCGTGTGACGCCCTCCCTCGTCCTTAGACAAAACATATACTTCTGCTTTAAATTTCTTGTGTGGCGTAATCGAACCTAGCGCCGACAAAACCTGCCCTCGCTCCACATCTTCACGCTTCGTACCACGAAGTAGCGCTCCAATATTGTCCCCCGCTTGACCCTGATCCAAAAGCTTACGGAACATCTCAACCCCTGTTATCGTCGTCTTCGTAGTCTCACGAATACCAACGATCTCAATCTCATCACCTACGTTAACAACCCCCTGCTCTACACGACCCGTACACACTGTCCCACGACCAGAAATCGAAAACACGTCCTCAACTGGCATCAAAAATGGCTTATCCACCGCTCGTTGTGGCTCCGGGATATAGCTATCTACGGAATCCATAAGCTTCCTCACCGCTTCTGCTCCGAACTCACCCTTGTCCCCCTCCAGCGCCTTAAGGCCTGACCCAATTGTGATTGGAATATCATCACCTGGAAAATCGTAACTGGATAGAAGCTCTCGAACTTCCATCTCTACTAGCTCCAGTAGTTCTTTATCATCCACCTGGTCGGCTTTGTTTAGAAATACCACTAGAGCAGGCACACCTACTTGACGAGCCAATAGAATATGCTCCCGCGTCTGTGGCATTGGGCCGTCTGCCGCACTTACCACCAAAATCGCTCCATCCATCTGAGCTGCGCCCGTAATCATGTTCTTTACGTAGTCGGCATGGCCGGGGCAATCTACGTGTGCGTAGTGACGAGCTCCCGTTTCATACTCCACGTGGGCAGTATTAATCGTGATACCACGAGCCTTCTCTTCCGGAGCCGAATCAATATCTGCATAGTCCTTAAACTCTGCTCCTTGCTCCTCCGCAAGTACTTTCGTGATCGCCGCCGTTAGCGTCGTCTTCCCATGATCCACGTGACCGATCGTTCCGATGTTCAAGTGGGGCTTACTACGTTCAAATTTTTCTTTTGACATTGATACCTCTCCAAAAAATCAGCCAAAATCACTAAACACTAAAAATAGTGGAGCTCATAACCGGACTTGAACCGGTGACCTCTTCCTTACCAAGGAAGTGCTCTACCGCCTGAGCTATATGAGCGCTTAGTTTCACTTGTAACCTCACAATTTGCAAAGAAAAAAGTGGAGCGGGAGACGAGATTCGAACTCGCGACCCTCAGCTTGGAAGGCTGATGCTCTAGCCAACTGAGCTACTCCCGCTCTAAAAACCGTCGTCTAACTAGGCTCAAATTCAATAATAAGCCATTGTTTTGGTGGAGGGAGAAGGATTCGAACCTTCGAAGGCGTACGCCGGCAGATTTACAGTCTGCTCCCTTTGGCCACTCGGGCATCCCTCCGCCGTATCTGCCTAAAGCGATGCTCTTCAAAAAAGCCGTCCCTTAAGACAGACAGAACAGTTAAAATACAAAGAACATTGGAGCCGGTGGAGGGATTTGAACCCCCGACCAACGCATTACAAATGCGTCGCTCTGGCCCCTGAGCTACACCGGCGTCCGAGCGGCCGAATATAGCCCGTAAATTACTAAAAAATAAATAGCTAATTTGAAAAATATTAAGGCCCATTTTCAAACTTCATTTTGGAAAAGCTAACCACACTGAGACTCACTGCAGCGGCTGTGGCTGAATTTAAAGATTTGAAGCCGCCCTTTGCCGGGAGGTGAGCGCGAAAGTCACACGTTTTTAAAATCAAATCGCGAATTCCCTTTTCCTCGTTGCCAATCACGAGGGCCGTTGGCCCAGAGAACTCTAGCGCAGTTAAATTTTCTTTCGCATGCTCACTCAAACCATAGATCCAGAAGCCCGCATTCTTGAGTTCCTTCAGAGCATTCACAAGATTTCCAACCTGGACGACTGACACTTCGGTAAAACTGCCAGCAGAAATTTTTATTGTCGTTGCAGTAACTGGAGCCGACCGACGGTCCGGAAGCAAAACCCCCTTCACCCCGAAAAAGGCCGCGGAACGAATAATCGCTCCTAAATTTTGAGGGTCCGTTACAGAATCCAACACAAGCAAAATAGGCCGAACCTCATCCTTACAATCACCTAATACTTCTATCAGGGTCCTGTAGGGAAACTCTCTAAGCTCGGCCACAATCCCTTGTGTTTGGTCTATTTCGTTTCGCTTTAAGCCCAGTTGTTCTAATCGTTTTTCATAAGACTTTTTGTCTTTAAGCCGCTCAATATTCGGGCCTTTTTTCCCAGTGCAACGTCGCGCGACCTCTTCCCTGCGCTTCATATCACCTTGATTCGACATATAGATTCGCTTGATATCAAATCCCCGGTCGATGGCAGCCGACACCGCATGGATTCCATAAATCAGCACATGGACTCCAGAATTGCTTGCGTTGTGGCCTTTGGGTCCGGTGATTTAGTGATTGGTCGACCTATCACCAAATTCGTAGCACCCAGACAAACCGCTTCTTGTGGCGTTGCAATGCGAGCCTGGTCGCCAGCGCTCTCTCCTGCGGGACGGATTCCCGGCACCATAGTTTCAAATTCAGGACCAAGTTCTTTACGAATAATTTCTAATTCTCTGGCAGAACAAACCACACCATCCAGGCCCCAGGAGTGAGCTAACTTGGCCTTTCGCAGGACATCTTCCTCCACACTGGTGCCAGCAACGATCTGCCCCATACTGGTAAGCACAGTCACACCAAGTAACTTAGTCTTGCCATTCGATGATTCCTTTAAGGCGTCTATTGCAGCTCGGGCCATTTGCTCACCACCAGAAATATGAATATTCGTGTAAGACGCCCCTAAGGAGCCAACTGCCCGCAACGCTCCGGCAACCGTATTTGGTATGTCGTAACACTTTAAATCCAAAAACATATCGCACCCCTCGCTTACCAGCTCTCGAACAAAGCTCGGGCCGATCTTACAAAAAAGCTCCAGGCCAATTTTAAATTTAGGATTTATTGGTTTAATTCTTTCAACAATGGCACGAGCATCGGCTTCGTTGTCAAAATCCAGTGCACAATAAAGACCTGTATTCAAAGGTGCTGTATTCACTCGACTTACATCCCTTAATAGGCGCGAGCAAAAAAAATTTTTCTTTTTGACGGTGCTCTTGTCTTAATACAAACACCTTCTTCTTCGGCCGCATCCAAGGGAATACAGCGAATCGTTGCCTTGGTTTCTTCCTTGATCGCGGCTTCAGTTTCTGCTGTTCCATCCCAATGGGCGCGAACAAAACCTCCTTTTTTATCTAAAACTGCCTTGAATTCATCATAAGACTCTACATCGGTCGTATGATCCTCTCTAAATTTTACTGCACGAGCATATAGCGACTCTTGCACACTCGCTAAGAGATCCACCACTTTGGCAGCTACATCATTTAACGCCACTGCCTCTTTCTCACCTATATCTCTGCGAGCAAGCACGGCTTGGTCTTTAGCGAGGTCTTTAGGGCCAAGTTCAATTCTTATGGGCACTCCCTTGACTTCCCATTCGTTAAATTTCCAGCCCGGAGATTTAGTGTCATCGTCGTCGACTACAACTGCTATTGGACCACCAAGACCTGCCTTTTGCGCTGGCCAACTACGAATTTTGTCTGCCAACATCTTTGAATGCTTAACGACTGCCTCACGACCATCACCCTTACCAATTGGAATAATGACCACATGAATTGGTGCAAGACGCGGCGGAATCACAAGTCCTTTATCATCAGAGTGAGCCATAATGAGCGCACCCACGAGACGCGTAGAGACACCCCAAGAAGTTTGGTGCACAAAATCTAAATTTCCATCTTTAGTCTGAAATTCAGTGCCAAAAGCTCGTGCGAAATTTTGGCCTAGATAATGTGACGTCCCCGCTTGAAGAGCCCTCCCATCTTGCATCAAAGCCTCAATACAAAACGTTTCTACTGCGCCGGCAAAGCGCTCTGAATCCGTCTTACGCCCACAGACCACGGGAATCGCCAAATATTCTTCAGCAAACTCTCGGTAGACATGAAGCATCTTCATTGTCTCTTCCATCGCACCTTCTTCCGTCTCGTGGCAGGTGTGCCCTTCTTGCCAAAGAAACTCTGTTGTTCGCAGGAATGGTCGCGTCCGCAGTTCCCAGCGCATGACGTTCGCCCACTGGTTAATTAAAAGCGGTAGATCACGGTAGGACTGTACCCATTTGGAAAACATGGAATTAATAATGGTCTCTGACGTCGGACGCACCACATAGGACTCTTCAAGCTCTTTACCACCAGCCCGCGTAACCACGGCCAGCTCCGGAGCAAAACCCTCCACGTGTTCGGCTTCTCGCTTGATAAAGCTTTCGGGGATCAAGAGCGGAAAGTAAGCGTTACTATGACCGGTATCTTTAAACATTCCGTCCAGAGTCTTCTGAATCTTTTCCCAAATCGCGTAGCCATTCGGGCGAATCACCATACAGCCTTTAACCGGTGAATAGTCTGCCAGTTTTGCATGTTGGATAATGTCCAGGTACCAGGCAGAAAAATCCTGTTCTCGGGTCGTCATACGCTCGGCCATCGCTACTCCTTTTGAGGGCAAGATTCTCTATGAAATCTTTAAGGGCTAGATTCCCAGGCAATACTACTCCGAGGCTTAGTCTTTGTCCAACGCCTTGATGTTATAAGACTTCATTTTCCGGTGCAGATTGGTGCGCTCAATGCCCAGAGACTGGGCCGTACGGGACACGTTCCAGCTATTCTCGTTCAATCGATCGATAATTAGCTCGCGCTCAAAATTATTTTTCGCCTCCTTAAGACTTGTAGAGCCATCAGCCACAACACCAGCCATATCCATGAACAGTGCTCCTGAACTCTCAATAGACTCATTCATGATCTGCGAACGAATGTCTGCCGGAAGATCCTTGACCCCGATCTCATCATCGGAAATCATGATGCTTAAACGCTCCACCAAATTCTTGAGTTCTCGCACATTTCCGGGCCAACGATAACGCTGCAATAACACCATTGCGTCCGGAGCCAATCGCTTATTCGTTCTTTTGAACTCACGAGAGTAGAAATCAAAATAATATTTCAGCAAGACAGGAATATCGTCTGCCCGCGCCCTCAATGCAGGAACGACAATTGGAATCACATTCAATCGATAATACAAGTCTTCTCTAAATCGATTTTCAGCAATCTCCGTTTTCAAATCCTTGTTTGTTGCGGCGATCACGCGCACATCCACAGCATTTGTCTCGTTACCGCCCACTCGCTCAAAGCGCTGCTCTTGCAAAATGCGCAAAATCTTAGCCTGAGTCTTCAAGCTCATGTCTGCGATTTCATCAAGAAAAAGCGTTCCGCCATCGGAAATATCAAATTTACCGCGCTTCATTTGCGTCGCACCCGTAAACGCGCCCTTCTCGTGCCCGAAGAGTTCTGACTCAATCAAATCTTCTGGGATAGCAGCGCAATTCACTTCGATAAATGGCTTATGCCTACGTTGTGAATCCTCGTGAATTGCCCTTGCGACTAATTCCTTGCCCGTACCATTCTCGCCAGTAATTAAAACCCAAGAATCAAGTGGGGCTACCCTCTCCACTTGTTCTTTTAATTCGAGCATTTTCGACGCATTACCGATCATTGGGTAGTGCTCACGCACAGCGGATCGAAGACGCTTATTCTCCACACTTAGAGAACTAAAAGTGATTGCATTCTTAAGAGTAACTAAAAGTTTATCTAAAGAAAGAGGTTTTTCCACAAAATCGTAGGCGCCAAGTTTCGTAGCCTTTACAGCTGTTTCGATCGAACCATGTCCACTCATCACGACAACAACGATATCAGGATGGGCGGCACGAGCACGCTTTAATACTTCGAGTCCATCGATTCCTGGGAGCCAAACATCTAAAAGCATGGCATCGAAATCACCGGTCTTTAAAGTGTCGATTGCTTGTTCACCCGTAAGTGCGGGCGTAACTTGATAGCCCTCATCAGAAAGGGCGCCGGAGAGTGACTTCTGGATCGACTCTTCATCATCTACTAATAGAATCTTACGACTCATGAACCACCTCCCCTACTCTACTGAGTGGCAATTCTATCGTGAAACATGCTCCCCCCTCTTTTACATCAATTTGTGGGTTAGCCCTAATATAACCGTCGTGATCACTGATTATACGCTTAGCTATTGCTAAACCAAGCCCCGTGCCCTCTTTACGAGTAGAAAAGTAAGGCTCGAAAAGTAGTGGCATGATTTGATTCGATATTCCTGGACCATTGTCGAGCACTTCAATTGTAACAGTCCCTAAGGAGGGCTCTAATCGAGTACGTACCGAAATTCGTCCACCGGCTTTTTCTTTAATCACAGCCACAGCATTGTCCAATAAATTGATAAGAACACGTTTGATTTGTTCGCGATCAAACGAGAACACAGGTAAATCCTTTTCGTATTCGAGCTGGAATTCAATCCTCTTATGAGCTTGCTGATAAAGCGTTATCACTTCTGCAATAGCTCCGTTTAAATCATTTGGTAAAGGATTCGCAGCTGGGAAGCGCGCGTATTGAGAAAATTCATTTACCATTTCTTTTAATTCATCTACCTGACGAATAATTGTGTCCGTACACTCCTTAAACACGCAACGATCCTCTTCGTCTTTGGCGTTGTTCAAGAATTTTTTTTGCAATCGTTGAGCAGATAGTTTGATTGGAGTGAGTGGATTCTTAATTTCATGGGCAATTCGGCGAGCAACCTCACGCCAAGCAGTCTCTCTTTGCGCCTTAATCAGATGAGTCACGTCATCAAGAACCATTACCATACCTTGAAATTCGCTCGAGACGCCATAAAGTGGCGTCATTGAAACTAAAATGGAAACTGGGTGGCCATCAACAGAGATCAAATTTAAATATTTGAAAACTGTGTCTTTTTGATCTGTGTCCACCACCTCTCGAATAGCCGAATCTAATTGAGAAAGATCTCCGACAAATACTTTCTCGATTGTCTTGCCAATCCAAATATCGGAATCGAGCCCTAACAGGGTCGCAGCTGACTTATTCACCGTAGTCACAACAAAATCTCGGTCAATCGAGCAAACCCCCGCACTCACATTAGAAAGGATTGCCTCTACATAGCGCCTCTTCTCATCCAACTCTAAATTGGTCGTCTCCAAACGATCGCGGTGCTCTTTAATATCGACAGTCATTCGGTTAAAGGAGCGCAAAACATTGGCGATTTCATCATTGCCAGTGTTCGTAATTTCTACATCGAAGTTGCCGCTACCAACCTCGTTTACTGCCTTTTCTAAGTGCTCCAAAGGAACAGTCATTTCTCGAGCCATATAGAGGCCAACCCAAATAGCCACGAAGATGATAAGCAGTGTAATCAGAATTAGGATCGAGAAATAGATCGACTTAATGGGATATTTAAGTGGGTTTACTTTTCGATAATCTTCAAATGTCGTGGAGACTTTGGTCGCTTTTGTTACTAAGCTAACGGGCACAAAATGGTTTACCGACAGTGCTCCAATAACTTCCTGTTTGTCTGAGGCCATCGTAAGTGGAATTATCGATCGCAGCACATCCCCAGATCCAACGTGCTGAACTAAAAAAACTGTCTCACCCTTTAGCACCTTCTCCACAGACTCAATCGGTAAACGCGGAAATATGTCCTCTGCTAGCCCATCCTCCGCAACCAGCTCACTTGGGTCCAAAGGGTGTGTATAGAGCTCCACCGCCGCCAACGAAAAATCATGACGAAATTTTTTGAGTTCCCGATTTAAATTGCCACCAATCAAAGTCTCAAAACTATCGAGCCTGCCCTTCTTCTCCATTTCGGACCGAATTTTTTCGGCGAAATGATGTGCGCTTTTCTGGTGGTCTTTGTAATAGGCATTTGTAATCTCCAAGGAAGCTTGTAGGGTATTCCCCACCTGAACTGAGAACCACTTATCGAAGGTGGAGTTGATATAGAGCGCCGAAATCAAAAAAAGCACGACCGTCGGCACAATCGAAAGACTCAAGAATGCCGCAACCAGCTTCGTTTTCAGCTTAGAGCCGAGGAGGCCTGAGCGCCGCTCCAGGAAAAGTTTCAAAAGATTCCGGTAGATTAGGAATACGAGCACCGCAAGCAAAATCAAATTTAGATTGATAATTCCGAAAAAAAACAATGAGTTAATGAAAGGCAAGGTGCTAGAAGCCTTAGAGAGCCCAAGAGCAACGTTAGATAAGGCCACAACAGCCAGGAGCACAATAACGAGTGTAAATAATTCTCTCCGACGTTTCCGACGTTCTGATTTTTCTAATGGGGCTGAGCTCACTTCTTTCCTCGGTGTTGACAATCAATATCTATAAACTCTATAACCTCTTGCTATGCCAACAGAAATTGTAATTAATGCTACCTTGCCGGAAATCCGTATAGCACTCATTGAAGACGGGGAGATCCTTGACCTGTCCACCGAATACGAGAAAAATAAGGGCGTCGTCGGCAACATCTACAAAGGCAGAGTAACCCGAGTGCTTCCAGGCATGCAAGCTGCCTTCGTGGACATCGGGCTGGAGCGTGCGGCGTTCCTGTACGTGGGTGATGTTGTAGTGGAAGACGACACCATAGCGAACGCAGAAAAGCTTAGTGAGTCCAAGGAGAAAGACGAAGAAGGTAACGACGATATTGAAGTCGATGCAGGGGCCTATTTAGAGGACAAAAATTTAGAAGAACTAGAGACCAAAAGTGCCGGATTTGAGAACGTAAAAGACTCTGATCAAATCGAAGATGAAGACTCCGACGGTGATGAAGACAATGATAATGATAATGATGAGGATAATAATGATGAGGATAATGATGAGGATAGTGACAACATCGAGTCCTCCGAAGGCGAGAGCGAAGGCGAAGATTCTGGAGTAAATGAAGCCTCTGAAGTGGAAGATGCAAGTGCAGCCGCAGCCACCAGTCGGAACATGGGCTCTGGAACGGAGGCTACTAAGTCCGTTGGCCGAAGAGCAGAGCGTGACAACCGAGCTAATAAATTCAAGCGCAAAAAGCAGCGTGGCAAACATCCACACAAGCGCTTGAAGAATCACTGGAAGACGGAGAAGCCACCGCAAATCAATGAAATTTTACGCGAAGGCCAAGAGATTGTTGTTCAAGTAACGAAAGAGCAGATGGGCACAAAGGGTGCGCGCTTGACCTGTCACTTGGCATTGCCTGGTCGTCATGTTGTGCTGATCCCCACGGTTGACCATGTAGGCGTGTCACGAAAAATTGCTACTGCCGCTGAACGTCGCCGCTTACGCGACATCATCAACGAACTTCGTCCGCCTGGAATGGGTTTCATCGTACGCACAATGGCTGAAGGTGCCAGCAATGAGCAGATTACAAACGAAGTAAATTATCTCCTTGGTTTGTATTCGGAAACCCGCCGTAAGCGAGAGCGCATGAAGAGCCCTTCGCTATTACACGAAGATTTAAGCGTAATTTTGCGTACAGTCCGGGATAATTTTACAAGCGATATTTATCGCCTGGTTGTCGACTCGCCACGAGTTTTTGAATATGTGCATGAATACATTGGTAAAGTAGCTCCACCGCTCAAAAATCGTGTCGTTGAATACAAAGGTAAAGATCCGATTTTTGATGCTTACGGGATCAACTCAGAAGTTTCTCGTGCTCTTAACCGCAAAGTGTGGCTAAAATCTGGTGGCTATTTGATCGTGGACCAAGCGGAAGCCTTGACCGTAATCGATGTAAATACCGGGAAGTTTATCGGAAAAAAATCGTTTGAGGACACGATTCTAAAAACTAACCTCGAAGCAGTGGCTGAAGTTGCCTATCAGTTGCGTCTGCGGGACGCCGGTGGAATTATCATTATCGATTTGATTGATATGGAGCGCGCTAATCACCGAGAACAGGTTTATCGTGCGCTTGAGAATGCTTTGCGCAAAGACAAAGCCAAGACTAATATTCTCCGAATTTCTGAGCTTGGCCTGATTCAGATGACTCGTAAACGAACGAAAGAATCACTGAACCATATCTTCTGCCAGCCTTGCCCTTACTGTAATGGGAATGGTTCGATTAAGAATATTCGCACGATCACTTTTGATATCTTCCGCGAGCTGGAGCGTACGGCTCTTGAAGGCGGTATCACTGGTGCGAATGTCATGACTCACCCTGAAGTTATGGACCATATGTATCGTGAGGAACGAGATACGCTAGATCGCTTAGAGGAGCGCTTTGGCATGAAGATCTCAGTTCGAGCAGACGCATCCCTTCATTTAGAAGCCTATAACGTCATTGGTGAAAGACTAAGTTTTCAGCGATAGCTGCTAACATATTTAGAAGCGAAGCGACTGTACGGGAGCCCAGAAAACTACGGACTCTCGACCACGTATGTTCCACTCACTAGAGGTTTTGAGTTTCATTAATTGTCGCGAAAAATAAGCAAAATCTTCATCGTCAGCCTGCTCATATTCATCTGGCTCCTCGAAATCAAAACCCCGAGACGTAGATAAAGCATTCACTACTGCAACCGTTACGCCAAGAACGGCCCCAATAGCAGCACCTACCAAAATGTTATTAGTATGTTCGCCAGATTCGTTATAGAAAGGCAGAGTCGAAACGCCCAAGATAGCTCCCACACCGGACGAAGCCGCGACCGTTATTACAGTGTCGCCAAAGGAGGCCGCACCAGCTTGCTTTGGTGAAAAAATCATTAAAGACAGCCCAAGACTAAAAACAATAGCAAACTGTCTCAAGGCCCGTAGCTCCTAAGGTGATTTATTATTTCAGTACAGCGACCTCCACGGATATTAGCCACGCCTTTTCTATATTGATGCTTTTTTTCATCCCAAAAACTAAGTTCAAATATGCAGTTCACTGACTCGGTATATGCGTAGACATCTTCAAATTTAGTGCCGGATTGAGTATTGGGCTGGAAAGAGGATGGGGTGCGAGGTTGAGTGCTAGATTGAGCATCGAGCTGAGCCTCGGATTGAGAGATAGACAAGGTAACGGGATTCTCTTCCTGACCCGCAGCTGCAAATGCATAAGCTCCTCTGTTTTCAACTTTAGTCTGAACCATAGTGAACTTACGACTGTCTAAATGGAGCTCAAACGCATTTTGATCGAGGTGATACAGGAAGGACCAACGCTCCCTCGCTACTAAGATAGTTGGCGACATGTTAGCCACGGATTGATACGTAGATTCGGCTGCGATTCGGTCAAATTCATCTTGAACACCATTAAGCCAGTTAAAGTCACCCACCATAGATGCAGGTTCACGATCATACATTGATCGTGTGTCCATACTCAAACCTGCGTTTGAGGCAAGACTTCGTTTTGCCTCACCTGCTTTCATTGCTTGGTCTTCGACTTTGATCTCTTGGTCTTCTTCTATCAATAGACAGTCTTCGCAGGCGAACTCTCTGTTTTTTGTGCCCGCACATGCTACGGTGAAGAGAGAAATTGCGATTAAAAAGAACTTAACTTTCATACTATCGTAACTCCTGTGCTTGATTATACGACCCCTCACACCTGAAAGTATAACATGGTACCGCGTGTCGACAATGCTTCTAGACCTTTTTCCCTACCTGCTAAATTGTGCTATGACTTCAGATATAATATGCAGTCAAAAATCCAGAAAATTAAGCAAAGAATTAGCTCTGCCGCCAAAGCATCTGGGCGCGATCCCAACTCTATAAAGCTAGTTGGAATCAGCAAAACGAAACCAAATCGGGCCATTCAAGAAGCTTATAAACTGGGAATACAAGATTTCGGCGAAAACTATATGCAAGAAGCCGTTAGTAAGGTTTCGGCTCTAAGGAAGGAAATGCCAGGAGCTAAATGGCATTTTATTGGTCCATTACAGTCTAATAAAGCAAAAGATCTAGCCCAATATTTTGATTATTTTCATGCGCTTGACCGCGAAAGTTTAGCCAAGAAAATTCAAAGTCATTTGGAAAAATTCAATCGTAAGTTAAGGGCATTTATCCAAGTGAATATTGATGCAGAGGAATCTAAATCTGGGATTAGCCCCAGCAGAGCAGAAGAACTTCTGAAAGAACTCTCCACTTTCGATCAAATTCGAGTCGTTGGACTCATGTGTATACCAAGTAGGGAACAAAGCTCCCCGAGTGAGCCTTTTTGCAAACTCGCCGCTCTACAGAGGAGGTTAAATACCAGTGCGGTTTACCCTCACGAGCTAACTGAGCTATCCATGGGAATGACCAAAGATTTTGAAGCTGCAATCCAGGAGGGTGCCACTATGGTCCGCATTGGAACCGCAATTTTCGGAGAACGACTGTAACTTTCAGAGAAAGGCTGTGCGATGAGCATGAATTATCAAAAGATCCCAAAAATTGAGCTCCATAGACATCTCGAGGGATCAGTGCGCCTGACAACAATTGCTGACGAGGCAAGAAAACAGAATTTACCTCTTCCCTATAAAAATTTAAACGAACTCCAGAGGAAATGCCAGTTGCGAGAACCAATGAATACATTGATGGACGTGATAAATGTGTTCTTTGCGACGCAGCCCATACTAGGCACTCCGGATGCAGTTCGACGTATTACTTTTGAACTCCTGGAAGACGCATATAAAGAAGGGGTTTACGCTTTAGAAATTCGTTATTCCCCAGAATTTTTAACTCACAACCATGAACTGACGTTTGCCGACGCACTTATGGCAATAGAAGCAGGCATTGCCGATGCTAGAGCAAAATACGATATCCAAGCTGGCCTTATAGGGATTGTATCTAGAATGTTCGAAATTGAATCCGGAACGCGTACGCTCGACCATATGTTGGCTTTTCCAAACTCATTTATCGGTTTTGATTTAGCTGACGATGAGAAAGAATTAGACTTTGATGCCTTTAAAACCCTCACAGATAGAGCCAAGGCGAGCGGATTAGGGATTTCTATACATTCTGGTGAAGAGATCGGTACGGAAGTTAACGTTGTGCCTACGATTGACATGTTATCCGCATCGCGAATAGGGCATGGCCTACAAATCATTCGCGATGACTCGATTTTAAGAGAAGTCAAAGACCGTGGAACACTTTTAGAAATTTGCCCTACCTCCAACTATTTAACTAATGCGGTCACAAGTGTCGCTACCCATCCGGCACGAGTTTTATTAAATAAAGGCATCCGTCTTTGCATTAATTCTGATGACCCAAGGGTTTTTGGCATAGATTTATCCAATGAATATAAGGTCTGCATGGAACAGCTCGGCTTTACGAAAGAAGAAATTCAAACGACATTACGATACGCTCTAGAAGACACGTTCTTAAATGATGATGTAAAAAAGTATTTGCATAAGAAGCACTTCTATTTTTTATAAGGCCCTTTTTATGGAAGAGCTTTTTTTCGATTCAAAAATTATAGTTGTAAACAAACCTGCAGGAATTCTCTCACAGCCAGATGGCAAGGGCACGCTATGTGTTCCGGACTCATATCGGAAAAATCCAACACAAAAATTTCCGGTTTGTGCGCATCGACTCGACCGCAATACGAGTGGTTGTCAAGTTTTGGCTCGTAACCCCAAGAGTGCAAAACGGTTGCACGAAGCGTTCATAAAGGGAAATATAGAAAAATCCTATCTGATTGTGACCAGGGGAAAGACTCCAGACAAGGGCACCATTGAAGAGCCTCTGCGAAAATTCCAGTCCAAGTCTTTTGTAGATAAACGAGGTAAGCCTGCAAAAACAAAATTCCAAATCCTCTCAAGGTCTGGTGATTTAGCTTTGCTTGAGGTTGAAATCGAAACAGGAAGATTCCATCAAATCCGTGCCCATTTTGCACATAAGCGTAACCCACTTTTAGGCGACAGAAAATATGGGCAGGGGCCATCGACCAGGATGTATTCTCGCCCTGCTATTCATGCTTGGAAGTTAATTCTTAAAAAATATAACCCAGATAACTCTGATTTAAAGTTAGAAGCTGGCCTACCAAAAGATTTTCAAGATTTACTAGATAAGCACAAACTCAAGCTTCCTTAAACTCCCCTGCCCTTTTTCTTCGCTTTAAATCGTTTAAGAACGCGTGCATATCTTTGGGTAGGCCACAGCTAATTTGTATATGCTCTTTTGAGATTGGATGGATGAATTCTAGAGATTTCGCATGCAAGAGAAAGCGATCTAATGAAATTTTCGGTGTAAACTGACTCATCCACTCCGTATCCCCATATAGCTTATCATTCAATAAAGGCACACCGAGGGAGTTTGCATGTACACGAATTTGATGCAACCTCCCAGTCTTAGGCCGAGCCTCTATCCAAGCGATATCGCCAAACGGTTCGAGCAGCTCAAAAAATGTTTCTGCCTTACTCCCTTCACGTAAATTTATCAAAGCTCGTCCTCGGCCCTTTTTCCCCTCGGCTCGTTTTAGTGGCAATACTAGTTCAGCCGTATCCCAGTCCGGTAGCCCTGCCGAGAAAAACCAATAAACCTTCGTCAATTGACTGTTCTCAAACAATTTAGAAAATGCTTTGTGAGAACCCCCGTCTTTAGCGAAAATTACTACGCCGCTAGTGTCTCGATCTAATCGATGTAATGGAAAAAGATCTCTACCATCTTCGTCAGCAGTGTGCCCCTGCTCTCGCAAATAGTTAGCAACTTTATAGATTAGGATATTTGATAGGTCTTCTTTACCGAAGCGATCTTTCACGACCAATTGCCCAGCAAGTTTTTCAACAGCAACAATAAACTCATCCTCATAGAGGATTTTATTTTTCATTGCCTCAAGTCTACATAAATTTTTACAGGAGTCTTTAATTTTGCACCCCTTAGCCAAGAGTCTCGATCCGAGCCAAGTCGCTGCTTCTGATATCGACCTACCAAAAGCTGCTTTTCCAACTCCCTATGAAGCGCTCTCTCGCCTGCCTTGGGGTCAGCTCGAGTGGACCATAATTGAGAGTATTTTTTACCAAGTCTCTGCCATTTAGACCAGCAACTAGGCTTTGCTTTCATTTGCTTAATGGCATCGGCAAAAATACCGGAAACTTCGGTGATGCGCAGGCGAGCCTCCAAATAAATTAACTCTTCATCCACATAGCGATTCAATGAATTAATTAGCGGTTCAAACCTCGCACCAGTACGCTTTCGAATCCCACTACAAAGCATAGCACTCTCGATCGCTAAGAAGCGAAGCACGTCAGAATAATGCACTGCCGTTATGCCCACCTTCGCGAGGACTGCCTCAACCAAAATCCCCTTTCTCGCCTGGGCTTTTGGAAGAGCAAGTAGAGCTAGTATCACTAGTATGGAAAAAAAACGTCGAACCACTATCTGTCATAATACTCTTGGCGCCCTAAGGATATAACTATGTTTTTTAGTCGACTATCCTGAGCGTCGTGGCTATTTTGAGTATATAAGTCAAAATCAAACCTTACTTCGCCATAAACAAGGAGGTTCCCCTCAAAATCGAACCCCTTCACAAAAAACCAACCACTTTCACTAATCTCCAAGTCCTTTAAGCCCAGTGATTTGACTTCAAAAATTTGCTCTGCCCCCGAATCGCCCCGCCACACCAACTCTCTACCTTCGACTCCTGCCCAAAATTCGTCCTCATTATAGAAATCCTTGTAGCTCAGTACTAACGCGACCGGAGACAACCTACTCGTCCCAGGGCTGACCTCTTCCGAACCGCAAGCGGTTAAAAATTGTGCGACAAAAACTAGACTTAAAATTTGAAGAATATTCATTTGACCTCCGGAATACATTTTACCTAAGGGAGTTAAAGCAAATTGCAGACCAGATAGCGACGAGGTGGCCGCAATCTGCTATTCTATCGATTAGGAATCGAAAGGGAGACCCCATGCAAAATGATTTTGTGCACAATATTGTGCAAAGCGATCAGTTAGAAAAACAGATTCAAGTTAAAAGTCAATCCATCCAAGAGGTCATTCGCGAAACCGAACAAGTAGTAGTTGGACAAAAGGATATGCTTGAGGGCATGGTGATGGCCTTTCTTTGTGATGGCCATGTATTACTTGAAGGCCTGCCAGGGCTCGCAAAAACATTGGCAGTAAGCACATTATCGAAAGTTCTTGACCTTGAATTTAATCGCATCCAATTTACCCCCGACCTTTTGCCCTCAGATGTAATCGGCTCCATGGTTTACAACCAAAAAACAAATGAGTTTACGCCAAAGAAAGGGCCAATTTTTGCCAACATCGTTCTAGCGGATGAAATCAATCGTGCGCCTGCGAAAGTTCAGTCCGCACTGCTCGAAGCGATGTCAGAAAAGCAAGTCACGATTGGTGGGGAAACGTACAAACTCGATAAGCCGTTTGTGGTATTAGCAACTCAAAACCCAATTGAGCAAGAAGGCACGTATGCTTTACCCGAAGCCCAACTCGATCGATTCCTTTTTAAGGTGAAGGTGCATTACCCAAAAAAGGAAGAAGAAAAGCTGATTATTGACCGAATGACAAGGAATGAAATCCCAAAAGTCACAAAAACTGTTTTACCGAAAGTAATTGAGGAAGCTAAATCACTAACAACAGACGTTTTCATTGATGAAAAGCTCAAGAGCTATATTTTGGATATTATCTTCGCTTCTCGCTTCCCTGGGCAATACTACCTAGATGAGTTAAAGCCGTGTATACAGGTAGGGGGGTCACCTAGAGCCTCCATCAATATGGTGAAAGCCTCTAAGGCAAAAGCATTTTTATCTGGTAGAGCATTTGTGACTCCTGACGACATCAAGAGTGTCGCTTACGATATTCTTCGGCATCGATTAATTTTGACCTACGAGGCTGAAGCGAATGATTTAACCTCAGAAGCAATTATCAGGAAAATTCTGGATGCAGTTCAAGTTCCTTGATTGGTTCAAAAAATTATCTGCAGATCCTGCTCCGAAATCTAAATCGGTGCATACCTGGGAAGATTTTTACGATCTTCGGGAGTCAGGACGTGCGCCCTTAAGTAAGATCGCAAAATCGGTAAAGCAGCTGGAAATCATTGCGAAGCGCAAAGCAGAGTCAATTTTGGCCGGCCAGTATAAGTCTCGCTTTCGTGGACAAGGGATGCAGTTTGTAGACACTCGTGTCTATCAATACGGAGATGATGTTAGGCATATTGATTGGCGCAGTTCCGCGCGGTCGCAACAAACCTATGTCAAAACTTTTGAAGAAGAGCGTGAGCTAAATATAATTTTAGTAGTTGATATATCTGCTTCAAATTATTTTGGTTCCCAAGGCTACACAAAGCGGGAGGCAATTGCTAACGCCGTTGCTTCCATTGCTTTTTCCGCAGCCTCAAACCGCGACCAAGTATCGCTTGTACTATTTACGGATCGTATTGAGAAAGTCGTCCCAGCGAAGAAGAGTAAGAAACATGTATTTCGATTAATTGAGGAGATTCTAGCCTTTCGCCCCGTGAGCAAGGGCACTAATATTGATGTTGCACTCAAAACTGCAAATAGCCTTGCCAAACATTCTTCGATTATCGTTTTAGCTTCTGACTTTATGGGGCGTATGAACACGAATTTTTTACGACAAATCACTCGTAAACACGATTTCATCGCAATGCATATCATTGACCCAAGGGAACTAGCCCTCCCTAACATTGGTATTGTACAGGTTCAAGACCCAGAGACTGGTGAAGAAGCCATTATTGATACTAGCTCAACCAAGTTGCGAAAACAATTTAGTGCAGAACAAACCCGATGGCACAACTCTGTTGACCAACTAATTATTCGTTCCGGTGGGGACTTTTTCCGCATTCACACACATAAAGATCCTTCTCGAGATGTATTTGAATTTTTTGCAAAAAGGAAGCGTAGATGAGCGTTTGCAGAGTCAAACTATTGCTCAGCATATCTATATTATTGCTCAGCATATTTGTATTTTTCCTCCGCCCCCTCGAAGCAGTTGCTACCAATCCTATTTTGCGATTAGATGAAACAAACTCAGACCCAGACCTTACTATCGGTGCCCATATTCGTCTTGAAATTATTGTTAATGATACAAGCCTTGGCGGAGCGGCACCGTGGACAATTGAATTTCCCTCTCCTCGACGCTGGCTAATGCATGGGCCACTGCTTGTTGATGCATATTCGATTGGTGAAGGAAACGACCGTATCGAAAAAATTCGAATCGATGGAGTCGTTCTAGATGAAGGTGAAGTTGTTATCCCTCCGTTCTTTATCCGGCAAGAAGGAGAAATAGATACTATTGAAACTAACTCACTCGAAATTCAAACTAAGTCTAATTTTAAGAGCAAAGAAGAAAAGAAAAAATCCAAGCCAGCCTGGCTTTTAAACCCACTAATGCAAGGAGGCTTCAATTCCATGGTACTGGGGGTTATTGCTGTAATTATAGTTTCTTTAGTTGCGTATTTGATCTACTTACTAGTTCACTACCTAAAGACTAAATATACAGCTAAGAAGCCTACACCAAAGCTCCTTGCGGACCAGGATGTTCTCTCGTTGAAAGCTTTTATTCATCAGTCTTCGGAGAAATCAGAATTTTCTAAGGAATTTTCATTTCAGGTGACAGAAGTAATGCGACGATACCTTGCTAAACGACTAGAGTTGCCACTGCTAAAGGCGACCGACCGTGAGCTCTTAGCTAAGCTGTCTAGAGAAACTGTGCTATCCAGGAGGGCACTTGACCGCAACCAGATCACCAAATGTGCAACGATCCTAGATGCAACCTTTGCTCAACGCTATTACGTCGGAGACGCCATTAATCGTGACTCGGCAGCACAAATTGTTAGTGCATTATCGGAAATAATTACCGAAGTAGAACAAAGTTTTACCGAACAAACGACTAAAATTAAGAAGGGAGCAAATACCTAATGCGTCTTTTGTTTCCTTACTTGATGCTAGCAGTAATCCCTATCATCATAGTCCTATTTATGTCGGCTTCTATTCAACCGCTAAAGAGAGCTGTCTCATACCCATTCGCAGGGAAAAAGCTCGGTGGAAATTTGAGCTTTATTGATAAATATGTGCCACTATTTCTGCGAAGTCTGATTTTTTCCGGTCTAATATTCTGCTTGGCTCGCCCTCAAATATCTTCTTCCTCATCTATTCGTAAGGCGGATGGAGTCGATATAATGATAGCATTTGACGTATCTAAGAGCATGTTGATCGAAGATTATGGGAAACAAAGTAGAATTAATTTAGCCAAAAAAACAGTAGTGGATTTTGTAAAAGGCAGGAAAGATGATCGTATTGGCTTTCTGATGTTTTCTGGTGAAAGTATCACTTTATGTCCGCCTACGTTGGACTATGAAGTGCTAGAAAATGCTATTCAAGGTGCCAGCACGAATGTCTTAAAAGACGGAACTGCAATTGGCGATGCTATTGCTAATTCGGCCAATCGATTGAAGGATTCTAAAGCCAAAAGTAGAATTATTGTTTTGCTTACTGATGGGGATAATAATATGGGCTCAATTGGACCAGAGACTGCCGGGGCTCTTGCAAAAGGTTATGGAATTAAAGTGTATGCGATTGCGCTTGGAAAAGAGGGGGTAGTTCAATTTCCTACAGTTCGAGTACATGGGCGGACGACAAGATACCAACGCGTAAATAGCACAATCAACCCGGAGCTGTTACAACGAATCTCTAAGGAAACTGGGGGAAGGTTCTTCAGAGCAGCGCAGAAAGGCTCGCTATCGAAAGTGTTCGCTGAAATTAATAAGCTTGAGAAAACTAAGGTTGAAAAGAAGGAACGAATCCGTTGGAGCGAGCGATATCAATATTTTTTATTAGGAACACTCATTTTATTGATGTTGGAGTTTCTATTAACTCGAACTCGATTTAGGTTATTGCCAAACTAGTTATTATGACAGCTTTTAGATTTGCTGAACCTAATTATTTCTTCCTACTAATCGCTTTAATCGTGCTTGCTATGGCGTCAAAGCTCGCAGCAAGCTTTGCCTTAAAACGATTAAAGTTATTTTCTTCCCACCCTCACTGGCGTTCTTACCTTGAGTTTGCTGGGCCAAAAAATTTTGACATTTCTACGATTTTAACACTATTAGCGATGGCCCTGTTGATTCTCGCATTGGCTCGTCCGCAAGGAGATCCAATCGTTGAAGAAAGAGAAAGCAATGTTTTAGACATAATTGTGGCCCTAGATGTTTCCTCCAGCATGGCTGCAGAGGACACTACCCCTAGTCGCCTGGAAAAAGCGAAACATTCTGTGGGAACAATGCTCAATCAGCTTTTTGGAGACCGCGTCGGTTTAATTGCCTTTGCTGGTTCAGCTATTTTGGTTTCGCCGCTAACCTCTGACCACAGCATCATCCGTTCATTCTTGGATGTGCTTAATCCATCGACTATCTCCAATCAAGGAACGAATTTTGAAGCTGTCGCTCGCACTGCCGTCAGCGCTTTCAAACGCGGATCTGAGCATGACCCTTCGGCTGACAACCGCTCACATATTATTGTGATCTTCAGTGATGGTGAGGCCACTGCGGGAGACTTTTTTGAAACGGCGAAGGAGTTGAAAGAAACTGGAATAATCATTCATACCGTGGCTATTGGTACTGCCAAAGGCGTCCCTATTCCAATCCGTGACAAAGATGGAGTCCTTAAAAGTTATAAATTAGACCGCATGCAAAATACGGTAATTTCTAAAGTTAATTTCGATATGCTCTCCAAGATTGCAACCGCCGGTGGTGGACTGGCCTTCAAGGCCACCCTTGCAGAAAAAGAAATTTCTGCACTAGTTAATTCATTTCACAATCTGAATAGAGCAAGCGCAAAGAGCATTAAAGCTAAAACTTATAAAGAGTATTTTTTCTGGCCCTTATCGGTTGCGATTATTTTGCTCTCTATAGTCTATATCCCTTGGCATGCCTTTTTTTTAAAAATAGGCGTTATCCAGAGTCTCACAGTCTTCGCTTTAGGACTTAGCCTTAACTCGAATGCAGCCGAGAACGTGGATGAGCGTTCGGCTGAAAACTCTCAAGCACTGCAGACACCAGAGATTGAGGACAAAAAATCAACTATTATTGACAAACTATTATTTGACTCCAAAAGGATTCAGTCTGAGGAAGCTTTGAATCTTTACAAGCAAAAAAAATTAAGAGAGGCATCAAAATTATATACAAAAATTTTAGCTAACAACCCAAGTTCAAAAGTGGCTACCTACAACGCTGCCACTGCTCTTGCGCGTGAAGGGAAAATGGATGAAGCACAAACACTATTCCAAGAAATGAGTCAAGAAATCAGCCTAAACGACGAAGATACAGAAACCATCAAACACTTTTCAAAATTTAATTCTGCCGGCACTAGCGCAATAAAAAAGGACACTGCCAGCGCAATTCAGCAATATGCAGACCTCATCACTAAGATCAAAAAAGACCTCAATACTAACTTAGATAAACAGTACGCCCTAGACAAGCACTCCATCTTAAAAGAGGCTAAAAAAAATATTGAGCACCTTCTCACAAGCCAGGAAGGAAAAAAAAAGCTCAAGGATAACGAGAAAAAGGAAGAACAGCAAAAGCAATCTGGCCAAGGCAACCAAAAGGATAAGAACGAGCAGTCTAAAGAAAACCAGAAGCAAGCACAGAACCAAAACAACAAGGATCAGCAACAGGACTCGCAACAGGACTCACAACAGGACTCGCAGCAAGGTCAAAAGAAAGAACAGCAAAAGCAGAAGCTGAGCAATAAAAGAAAAGAATTCAAAAAAAATGAAATCTTATCGGAAAGACAAGCAAAGCAAATTCTGCGCTCGCTTCGGCAACACGAAGGGCTTTTACAAAAGAAATTTCTACGCCAGAAATCCCGTCAAGGTTCGACTAAAAATGAGCCGGAAATGGATTGGTAATGTTTAATGCAATTATGTGGGTGCTCACTCTAGTCTTATGTAGCTCCAGTGCGACCTACTTCTATGCAGAAAAAAGTCTCCCAGACACTTCCGCATTACGCAAAGAGTACCCCGTGGTTGTTTACGATAAAAAAGCAAAGACTCGGAAAGTTATCTTTAAAAAAAGGCGGCCTGCCAATTGGTATAGGATCAAAAATGTTTCAAAGCATGTCTTAAATGCGATAATCGTAAGCGAAGATTGGTCGTTTTATTCACATTCCGGATACGACGTAGTGCAAATCAAAGAAGCACTAAAGGAAATTTTCAAGGGTGAGCGAGTGCGAGGTGCTAGCACAATCACACAACAGGTTGCTAAGAATATTTTTCTTTCTAATGAACGCACCTTATGGCGTAAATTTCGCGAACTAATACTTGCAATTAAATTAGAGCGGGATCTCCGCAAAGACAAAATACTAGAAACATATATCAACGTAGCTGCATTTGGGCCTGACCTCTATGGGATTAGTAGAGCATCACAGCATTATTTTAAGACTTCACCTTCACGACTAAATCCAAAGGAAGCTGCTTTTCTAGCAATGCTTTTACCTAGTCCGGCCCGTTATGCTGAATCCTATCACAATCGTGAGCTTACACCGTTTGCAAAAACCATAATCAAAAGCATCTTAAAGAAAATGGTGCAAGCAAACATGCTCACAAACAAAGAAAGCAAACGTGCTTTACAAGCCTCTCTTTCCTTTGAAGCCTCTTTTAAGGAGCCCGATAACTCTACTTCTGAATAAGCTCTATTGGAATAAGTTCTACTCGTTAATAATTTTAAGAACCGCTTCCATTAAATGCGGGTTAGAAGAAATGCTAGAGCCGTCCCGAATGGACTTTGACCCCGAAAAGGTTGAATATAGGCCGCCCGCTTCTTCCAAGATTCGACGAAATGGAGCACAGTCCCATATCTCCATTACTGGATCGAGCGCAATATCAATTCGCCCCGTTGCTGCTAGGACGTGGCCGTAACAATCGCTCCAGCCGCGGGAATCTCTTGTCGCCGCCAACATTCGGATAAGTGCGTCCGTTTTTTCTGCTTTTTCAAAATACGAATAACTGGTGTAGCTCAACATCGCTTCGGACAACGATTTGGTTTCAGAAACTTTCGCCTCTATTGGCCTCGCCATCCCAGGTCCAATCCACCAAGCGCCCATCCCCTTGGCCGCAAAAATCGTCTCGTTAATCGCAGGAAGGTTAGCGACCCCAAGCTCTACTTCGCCCTCCTCTTCATAGGCGATGAGAGTCCCAAATAGTGGGGCACCTCGAATGAAGGATTCAGTTCCATCAATTGGATCGATAATCCAGACCCTCTGGAGGTCTGCACTCATTCCCTCTTCTTCGCCAATTATACCTTCGTCTGGGTAAGTCTCAGCTAATCCTTCGCGAATCAGCCGCTCTGCGGCTCGGTCGGCAATAGATACCGGGGTTCCATTTTCCTTAGTATCTACTGAAAGCGTGTCACTACGAAAATAGGACATCGCCTTTTCACCGGCAAGCGCGGCTAGTTTTTTAGCTGTCTCCAAACGAGTTCGAAGCTGTTCTGTGCTCTTTTCTACGTGCATACTTCCCGGTACCGTAATTAATTAATATAGTCAATGTAGCCGACATGTTCTATAATGCTATACTGCTGAAAGTGTGAAGGCCCTAAAGAGGAGTTATATCGGTGTACCGAAAGCCAACTGCTACTATCCTTTCCCTTCTTTTGTTTTCGCTAAGTTTAGTGGTGGTAGGGGGCGCCTTTTTGCCTTTAACTGTTTTCTCACAAACGACTCCGGCGGCTGTAGATAAGCGAAATATCAAAATTTCTGTGTCTCCAAACCCGGTACGCACCGGGGAATCAGTTGCAGTCCGTATTTCAGTGAATGTTAGCGGTGATCAAAAAATTGAGCCACCGCAGTTTGACTATCCGAATTTTGACTTGGTTGATGAAAGTGTATCTCGGCGGATTACCACAGTTATCCACAATGGCTCCTATATCCCCAAGCAGGAAAACACCTACACATATCTCCTTTATCCGAAAAAGCCTGGGGAACATCCCATCAAAAACATATCCATAAAAATTGGAGACAAAAAAGTCTTTCTCTCGAATCAATTCGTTGTGGTGAGGAAAAATGATGACTCCCCTCCCAGTCAAAACGCTAGGCAGAACCCTAGACGTTGGAGCTATCCGGGAAGCAACGGTAGAGCAACATCACGGCGTTCTCCTGGAATGGGCCCAGGTGGTGGCGCGCAGGCTGGCTCACAAACCGAGTCTTCTCGGTATCGCACAAACAATAATACTGGCAGTAGCACTGAACCCTCCTTCCCATTGAACAGTGACTTCACTGTACGTTTGCAATTAAGCAAGTCCAGCGCCTACGTGGGTGAGCCCGTTATTGCGGAATACTACCTTTATGACTTTAATAATCTTCACAAAATCGACATCAAGAAATGGCCCACATTTAATGGCTTTTGGAAAGAAGATTTAGAAATTCCAACTCGATTCAATTTTGAAGCTGCTTACGTGGGCGGACAAAGAGTGCGCCGGGCATTATTAGGGAGATTTGCTCTGTATCCTCTGAAGCCAGGTAAATTATCTATCGATAAACTTATCGTTAATGGTATGTATTCTTCGAACATGCACAGAGGCCGAAGAAACAATCCATTTGATATGTTCTTTAGCCACCGCTCAGTTAAGAGAGCCTCCCACTCAAGCCAAAACAAGACGGTCTCTGTTACGAAGCTACCGGAAGATGGGCGGCCGACAGATTTTTATGGCGCAGTCGGGCAATTTGATATTTCTATCGAAGCTGACAAGAGCACTGTAAAAGAAAACGAGCCAATCACCTTTACTTTTAAAATAAGCGGTGAGGGCAATGTGCATGAGGTGGAAGAGCCTAAGATTAAATTTCCAGATACCTTTGACCTTTATGAATCCAAAACTAAGATACAAACTCTTGCTCCTCGCGGAGTACGGATTGCCTTAAAGAAAACAAAGCAGTTTGATTTGTTGGTGTTACCTCGCAAAGAGGGGAAATATACAGTTGGCAAACTAGAATGGCCATATTTTGATCCCAAATCTAAGGAATATAAGATTATCACTACGGAACCAATTGAAATCGAAGTTGGCCCAGGAGATAAGTCGAAGATTGATGACGCCGTCATAATAGCGAATGCAAATTTTGGCAATGGTGGAGTTCCTGCAGTGTTGCCAAAGAAAGAGCTTCGCTATCTGAAATCTGCCGACAATGTAATGATAAAATCATTTAACCTAAATAGCCGTATCTTTGAAAATTTAGCCTGGAGTATATTTGGATTAAACTTCCTTTTGTTTGGTCTTTTAGCCTGGCGAAATAAAAATTCCTTAGTCGATTTTAAAGCAATGCAGAACACACGCACTGCTCGAATACATAAGGCAATCGCCGAAATTGATGCAATTACTTCTGGATCAAAAAGTAATTTCGATAACCTACAAAATGCAATCCACTCGCTATTATTAGCGGCATTAGAATCAAAAAATTTCAGCCTTACCCGAAGTGAAATCGCGCATATGTGGAAAGAGAAATCGCTATCAGAAACATTCCTTAAGCGTGCTTTTAATTTTTTAGATCAATGTGATGCCGCTAGATTTTCTGGGAATTCAGACACTGGCTCTTCAGAATTCAAAGCCACCGCGAAAAAAGCGCGGCAATTGCTGAAACAGGCGAAGAGTCTTTAACATTTAGGCATTTCTCCAGAACGCAAGCGTTGGCGTTAGTCATCATTTCAATTTCGAAATTGCGATAATCGATTGACCAAATGGAAATGGGAAGGCCTTATCAATAAGTTTTAGAATCGGTAGTATGGCTTCCACTTTTTTCATATCACTGCGCTCTAATGTATTTTTGCCAAGAATTCTTCCTCTGAAAAACCAGACTGGGCAAGAGGCTCGATTGAAAAATATAATTTGTTCCACTCGTTGCCCCGCTCCTTCTAAAGTTTCTGTAAGGGACTTTTTTGTATAACGACGAAAATGCCCAAACCGCTTATCAATTTCCCCATATAGCCACATATGTGCCGGCACTAGTGTTATCATCACTGTATTGTCATTCATGAGCGAAGTAATTCTGCGAAACGCTTCTTCGTGATTTTTAATGTGCTCCAACACATTAGTGCTAATAATCGTATCTAATTGAAAGTGCTTGAAGCGATTAACGTCTAAATCCTCAAGGTCAAGTGGCGTTATTTCAACATGTGGCTTACTGACATAGCGATCTTCTAAGTGCTTACGAAAACCGGGGTCCCATTCGGATAAAATTAATTTTTGTGCGGGCAGTAAAAAATCGCACATGGACCCATGGCCGGAGCCAAGCTCCCAAATCGTACCCCATTGGATGTATGGGGAATATTGATCAAACATCCATTGCAGGAAGCCTTTGGCCTCATCCAAGAATTCGAGAACCTCGCCCTGGAAATCTTGGATTTCTTGTTCAGGCATCACACACGTCCTAGCTACTCAAGCCCTATTCTAGCACCTTTTGCTTAGAGCTGTACGCCAAAAGTCTCTGTAAGGAGAGGCCGTATCGCGTAGTGGTCAGCCACTACTGGGCCCACGAAACCTGGAAACTCTTTTCCCTGATCCATACCAATGAAATATACGCCCGCGTCGCGAGAGGCTATCCGGTCCAACTCGGAATCCCCAATATAGAGAAACTCCTCAGGCTTGCAGTCGTGTTTAGACATAAACTCTTGTATAACTTTAGTCTTGTCAATTGGCGCGCCATGAATTGAATCAAAAAGCTTAGTTATACCTCGAGCTTCCACTATTTTCATGACCTCGCCTTCCGGAGTGGCTGATGCCAACAGAATTGGAAATTGCTTTTTCAAGTCTTCAATCAATTCTTTTGCCCCTGGAATGTAGCAGCAGTCCATTACGCGCTGTCTGGTTAATTTCGTATAGAGCTCCACCCAAGCTTGGGCTAACTCTTTCGCCTCATCACCTTCCAATCCCAATATTTGCTTTGCGCAACCTAGCATGGTGGGGCTACGAGATAAAAAGGGATTAGCGTTATGGAATTCTACAAGCGCATCGTAATGAGCTGGAGCTTCTTTGTGAAAAATATCCAAAAAGGCTTGTTCCTTAACATCATTTGAATCCACAATAACACCATCAAAATCAAAACCTACCGCTTTTATTGTAATCGCTCCTTTTTGCTACAGTCGCTATAAACTAAGCTCCATGCTCGTAATAGTCTTTAATGATATCTACTACATGACCAACTGCCAGAAGCGGCATCTCCGGGTAGATAGGCAAGGACAGCACTTCGCGGGCGAGTAGTTCTGAATTCGGGAGGTCGTCTCGCTTATAACCCAAATAGGCAAAGGACTTTTGCAAATGTAGTGGAATGGGATAATAAATACTCGTTCCAATTTTTTTCTCGGTCATGAAGGCACGTAAATTATCACGATCTTTGGCTCGAATCGTATATTGATTCCATACATGCTTTCGCTCACCATAGGAAATCGGCAACGTAATGAATTTACTCAATCCAGCAGCTTCAAATTTTTTGTTATAGCAGGTGGCAATTGCTTCGCGCTTCCGCTCGTAATCCGACATTTGCTTTAGTTTGACTCGCAAGCACGCCGCCTGAATTTCATCCAAGCGCGAATTAATCCCCATATAGGTGTGGTAGTACTTTTTCGTCTCTCCATGCATTCGTAAAGCAAGCAGAAGCTCATGCAAATTTTCATCTTTGACCACGATCAATCCACCATCACCAAGTCCGCCTAAATTCTTCGTCGGATAAAAAGAGAAACAACCGAAATCACCAAAAGACCCTGCCTTTTTTCCATTGCATTCTGCGCCCAAGGATTGCGCACAATCCTCGATCACATAAACTTTCTGCGGAAGCTGGTTAACCCATCTCATCAAATGAGATGTATCGACCATATATCCAAAGAGGTGCACAGGAATAATTGCTTTCGTTTTTGGAGAAAATAATGACTCAAGCTGATCTAAAGAAAGGTTGTACGTCGGATCCACATCGACAAAAACTGGCGTTGCTCCTACTCTCTGCACACAAGACGCTGTCGAAAAAAAGGTGAGTGACGGCAAAATAACTTCATCCCCAGGACCCACGCCGGCAGCCATCAGCGAAAGTAAAAGCGCATCTGAGCCAGAAGCACAGCCAATTCCATAGAGCATATTGCAATATTTCGCCAGTTCTCGCTCAAAGGCTTTTCCTTCTTCACCAAGAATAAACACGCCACTATTTATAACTCCCTCAATCGCACGCATTAACTCTTGCTTAATCCCTTGCGTCTGCTCTTTATTGCTAAAAAGTGGGACAGGTTTAATCGACGGTAAGCTTATTTCCGTATTTGAATTAATATTTTCCATCTTGCCCCAGTCTTTTTCATGCTTCTGAACTACTTTATGATAAGCCGACCTTGGAAGGCCTAGCATAATGGAGTCCATGCGCTTTCCATTAAAATTACATTGCTTTTTAAAGTAACCCTCTTGCTCAAAACCACATTTGAGGAATGCCTTCTCGGAGCCTTTGTTATCGACATAGCAGCCAGCATTCACTTTTGCGAGCTCCCGTCCTTCAAATGCAAACTTCGTAATTAAGGCAATTGCCTCTGTAGCAAAACCTTTTCCCCAAGCGGATTTATTGCCAATGAATAATGATATGTCTGCCCGACTATGGCGCAGATCTACGGGCCCAAGCTTGATATTGCCAACATGGCTATTTGCTTCAAGGTCGATAATCGCAAATAGGAATTCCGCGTCGGATTCGATCTTAGAACGGACGAATTCGTTGACCGTTTCCAGAGTCTGCTCCGAGTAGCGAGTCTCTAAATATTGATTCACCTCTGGGTCGTTGAGCCAGGAGACGTAAGCCTCAGTCACGTCAGATTTCTCGATAGGTCGGATGAGGACACGGCTTCCTCGATACTCCTTAGTCATTGCACCTCTCTTATAGCTACTATATAACAGAGCCACCGCTATATAAACATAAAGGAGAGGTGACCTAGATGCAAACGGTTGTGATTACAGGCGGCACAAAAGGCATCGGTCTGGCCATTACGAAAGCCTTCGTTGATTCCGGTGCAAATGTCATCGTAGGTTCCCGAACCAAGTCAAAGGAAATAGAGGCTTTTATAGAAGCCTTTGGCGATAAGGTCAGCTTTTTTGCAATCGATGTCCGCGAGCGCGAGAATCATATCAAATTAATGGAGTTTGCTAAGGCAAAGGCAGGAAGAATAGATGTCTTGGTCAATAATGCAGGTGTATCTCAGTGGCGTCCGATCTCGGATATCGATGAAGAGTTTGTCCACCTCATCATGAATAGCAATTTCCATGGCACGCTTTGGGGTTCCCAAGCTGCAGCAGCAGCGATGGAATCTGGTGGTTCGATTCTGAATATTTCTTCTCTTGCGGGCAAACGCGGCAGCGCCAATAACTCGCTCTATTGCGCATCTAAATTTGCCATTAATGGCCTTACTCAATCTTTAGCCAAAGAACTTGGGCCACGTGGAATTCGCGTGAATGCGCTTTGCCCTGTTTATGTAACTACAGATACGATTCTAGAGAGCTTAGAAGACCCAAGCGCGCCGGCTGCTGGAGATTCTGTGCAAAATTATTTAACTAAGTTTATAAAAGAGCAAACCGCATTAAAGCGATTGCCAACCGGTGAGAATATTGCCAAGACCTGTTTGTTCTTAAGTTCCCCGGCTGCGGAAGCCATTACCGGTCAATGTATCAACATTGATTGTGGAGTATTACCGCAATGACAAAAAAAATTGCTGCCATCATTCCTGCTCGGATGGGGTCTTTTCGATTCCCAGGCAAGCCTTTAGCCACTATTCTCGGCCTGCCGATGATTGAGCATGTCCGTAGAAGAGTCACAAATATGGCGCTCTTCTCCGGTGGAGTGTACGTTGCGACTTGTGACGAAGAAATTAAAAAAGTCGTGGAAGAGGCTAGCGGCAAAGTAATTATTACTTCTGATACGCATGATCGAGCAGCTGACCGAGTGGAAGAGGCGGCCCATAAGCTTGATTGTGATGTTGTAGTCATGGTCCAAGGCGACGAGCCGATGGTTGTGGAGGAACCGCTCCGTGCTCTGATAGAGCCATTTTTTAAAGACGAGACAGTGGGTTGTGCTTGTTTGGTCTACCCAATTAAAGATCCAAAAGATTTACCGAGCCCCAATATTGTGAAGACGGTACAAAGCCAAAGTGGAAATTTGATTTATTTTTCTCGCTCGATAATCCCTGGCAATGAAGTGCACGCCAGCTTCCCATACCTCAAACAATCGGGCATTATGGCTTTTACCAAGGCTAGACTGCATGAATTCGCCGAACTAGAGTCTACGCCACTAGAGCGCAAAGAGTCTTGCGACATGCTTCGCTATATCGAGCACGATCTACCCATTTTGGGTTCTTCTCACTTCATGGTGGGTCAGGACATAAAATATTTTAAGTACAGGCACTTAGGAGCCTCAGTCTGTAGTTACGGAAGCTCTTATATCCGTAAGCCCTCTTTTGTACAAGCTTTGCCACGTTATTGAAGCCCTCAGTGCGTGCATTGGTAAGTCGTGTCCTGAAATACAGTAGTATCTCCTCACGCCAACGCATCAAGGTTCTCCGAAGGCGCTTTATCTCCGGCAATAACGAATGAGCCATGTCGTCGGTCATGCGCTGAAAGGCGATGCGTGCTCGCTTGTGGCCTTTAATGCGGTAGAACCCATGCATCCGCTCCTTCCAGGAATATACTTCTCTAAGTTCAGGATAACTTTCTAGCCATTTTGAAAGCGCGTACTTTCGGGAGTAGTCCAATTTTTTACCATTAACAAGTAACAGCTTGCGAATGGGTAATGTTTTCGAAAGCCTCGTGCAAACTTGCTTGGCCAAGGATAGCGATATTGTCTCAGCTTACGTTCAAGGATGAAAGCGGATGAACATCTGTAGGTTTTGCGTACTTTTTTGAGATCAGAGAGATTCTCACATGCCCAAAGTATACTTCTGCGATATTTTTGCGTGGTGCGCATTCTTGGCATGATCCCTGGCACCGGTTCTGTAAAGACTTTCTTGCATTGCTTGCAGAAGTAACGACGTTTTCTGCGTATGGGCTCGTCTCGAACGTTGACTACTCTATGGTCATAGATGGA
>JAAHTH010000093.1_pt1 | contig 50621 bp, 45 predicted proteins | sample 6116091 | NCBI WGS metagenome assembly JAAHTH01 (sample SAMN13939990, study PRJNA603662) | sponge metagenome | isolation source: marine sponge | host: Mycale hentscheli | place: New Zealand | collected 2006 | reverse complement strand
ATTTTCTTTTTAGCAGTTTTTTTCGTTGCCTTCTTTTTTGCGGCTTTTTTCGTCACTTTCTTTTTAGCAGTTTTTTTCGTTGCCTTCTTTTTTGCGGCTTTTTTCGTCATTTTCTTTTTAGCAGTTTTTTTCGTTGCCTTCTTTTTAGTCGAGCGATTTTTCGTCGCTTTTTTCTTAGTCTTAGCTGTTCTCTTCTTTGCCATAACGTCTCCAAGAAACAAGTTAACCAACAGGTTGCCGTAGCCTTCAACAGATTAATATTCCATGAACTGCCTCAGATATCAAGTACTTATACCCTAGGAACCGAATTCTAACGAAGTGATCTTCTGGAAAGCTCAATGGCTTAAGGCCCTAATTTCATTGAGGATTCTTTGGGCAGCTGTATCGCTGGGGCCGAGGCGAGAGAAGGGATCGTCATAGAGTGGCGCCTCGGCATCGTTTGAAGCCACTCCAGTTTCGATTAGATTCTTAAATGCGATGAAGCGAACGGAGTAACCTGCTCGTCCGATACTCTCCGCAAGCTCTGTCCCAGCAGCGTCATGGTGCCTGGCTGATTTGGTGGTGTTCCAAGAAGTTAGCTGGGCTCTTTGAGCCGGCAGGCCGGCAACCGTATACGGGCGACCCTCCGAAAGTGCATAGTTTAAGGTGATGGGGTCATCGAGTAGAATCGGGTCCGGAATTAGGTGCACTTGATCGGTGCCCGAGTTCACCATATAGGTCTCTAACTGCTGGAAGTTGGGAACAGATAAGTAAGTACTCATCAACGCTCTTAGCTCAACAATATTATCTCCGGTTCCGAGGAATCCAGAAGTAGAAAACATCTCTTCAATTCGGCGTCGTATGAATGCGAGGCCCGTGCCGGGCGCCTTAAATGGAACTACGGGAGCGCGTAGCTCGAATTTACCATTATTAGTGAACCGAGGATTGCCGAAGAACTGGCTAATTCCGTTGAAATTGGCAGGGATATTATAATAGCCGATCTCCCATGGACTATAGGCTCCCGCTAATCGATACGCACGTTGGTGGCCTAACACTCGAATGGCCCTTTCCAAGTAACCTAGATTTCCATTCGCAGCAAAGCCGTCGGCTTCCGTATTTCGATTTAATGCCGACACTTGTAGGTTAATAAACTGATGATCTTGCTTGAATGCACCGGTAAGGACATCCGTTGTAAATGTCTTACCATAGCTGTGGATTAGTGACTGGGGGTTTTGCATCAAGTTTTTGCCAATTCTAGAGCCAAAAGGTTTCGCCGCAGAATAGGCGTTCAAGTCAACTGAGCCGTCTAGACCAAAAGGAGAAAATAAAAGTCGAGCCCGAGCTTTTAAGTTAATTGCGTAGAAGGTGAGAATGGAAGGCTCTTTGTAGACTCCAATCGGGAATGATGGAATTGGGAAGGTTACACGGACCTGTTCACACTCACCACGATCAAAGGTAGCTCTTTCTAAGAAATCGGAGTATGCGACTTTAACTCGTTCACGAATATCATTGAGCTTAAAGAGTACGGGTAAGTTTCCTAAGTGCGGGTTACGTTGCACATTTGAAACCTGTGGAACGATCTCCGTGAGACGTACTTCAGAGAAAATTCCATTATCACTTACTTGCGGCAAGTTATTTCTTGCGCTTAAGTATGCCTGGATTGGTCTTTCGAAATAATCTCGACGAGGGTCGGTCAAGATTTCGCTGATTATTTCATCTTTAATCGTGGCAGATGGAAAATTTTCATCCTGCAAGTCAAGGTTTAAGGCTTCTTCGTAATTATCAATACGGGCTCGGAGAATTGCCAGTCGAGTGAGTACGCCGATGCCATCTAAAGTTCCAGCTACGGCAAAGGGAAACTCAATGTCTCCTCTAGATGTAATCGGAGGTGGGATAGGGTCTAAATTAAAAAGCCAAGCAAATAGCATGAGGCGATTCACGCCGGACTTCGAGATACAATCATCAATTTTCTTTTGGATAATAATTTGAGTGGAACGTCTAACTTGGTTAATGATTGGGTTTACAAACGCTAAAACTCCAGAAAGTCCGCCTAGCTCCGGAATACCAGCCACTGTCGATTTTTGGCAGTAGTTGTTGGTGCGGTCAAACACAATACAAGTTGTAGGGATATACGTGTCAGCAGCTTCATTATATCGGGTTTCCGCAGGTCGTGGATCACGATAGGAGAATAGGTATTTATTGTTTGGGTCGGTTTGAAAGGAGGCTGCATTACATAAAGCTGGACCAGCATAGCCAGTTCCACTGCGAGGGAAGCAGGCTTGAGCGCGGTTTCCTCGAACCATCCAATTGTGTAAAAACTGCTTTACGGCACGCCGCATTTCAAAATTCAGATACGAAACTGCAGTCATTTGCCTGGCTTGAGTCGATGCCCCAGCAAAGGCTGCGGCATCCGCTGCATTTTGCAGATTAATTTTGGCGTGAACCAGCATGCCAATATTTGTAGTAAAGGCGAACAGCAAGATCATCGTGGTGATGAAAATCGCCATAAAGATTGTAGCTTGCCCGTCTTGGTTGTGGAGGAGGCGTCGGGATCGCATCCTCTAATTCTACAAGGAATTGCTATTTAGACAAACACGCGTTCGATAACATACGTACTTTTTTCCGAGGAGAATTTGACCAGTGCAAGTGCATTAAGGCCGCCCTCAGCTATCTTTTCACAAGTTATTAGCGTGTAAGGGGGAGGCGGTTTCAAAGGACTGAGTTGATTTTCTTTGCATTGGCTCTCCTTACACTGATTTTTTTGATTCCTTCTAAGGACTTCTGTCAGTATTGACTGATCGCCTACACTGATACGTTTGGCTTCTTGCTCGCCACATTCCACACGAGGAACGTCTCGAAGCACTTCTTCGATAGGTAGCAATGGTGGTCGCTCTCCTTTCGGCATTTCTAAGAGCTCGTCAAAGTTTGCTGCTTCCTCGATGCCAAAACTCTTAGAGCTTAATCGTCTCAACTCAATCAAATGAACTCTCACTCCAACGGAACGAGCTAAGTCCTGTGCAAGTACGCGGATATAGGTGCCAGCACTGCACTCCACTTGGAATCGGACATGACCACTCTCTACGCGCCCCCCCCCTGCGGATATAATCTTCAAATTTTCGATTATTACTGTGCGTGGCTTTCGTGTGATTTCGATGCCGTCACGGGCAAACTTATAGAGGGCCCTGCCTTCGTGCTTAATGGCTGCATACATTGGTGGAACTTGTTGAATTGGCCCAACAAACTTCTTGGACTCTCGCCTCCAAGTAGAAATGTTGGGACAAAAATAAGTTGGATCGTGTAAGGGTTTTCCTTCTAAATCACCAGTATCTGTTTCAAAGCCAATCTTTGCTAATGCTTCGTAAGACTTTGAGCCACCAAGGAGAAAGCGTGCAACTTTTGTTGCTTCGCCAACAAGAATTGTCATCACTCCTGACGCAAACGGGTCGAGTGTTCCTCCGTGCCCAACTTTAGACCAGCCAAACTTCTTGCGAAGTTTAGCCACGAGTTTTCCCGAGCTGATACCAGCTGGTTTATCTACAATTAAAAGGCCATCGTTTCGCATGATTTAGATTATTTAATACTCTTTAAAATGCCGCTCATCTTGTCGGCATAGTCAAAGCTTGTATCATATCGGAAGAGTAAGCTCGGAATCACTTTTATATCCATTCGCTTTACCAAAGATTTTTTAATAAAGCCGGACGCAGTTCCGAGCGCCGTTAAGGCAGCCTTGCGGTCGCCCTCAGATTTTTCTTGGGCCATAAATGAAACAAAGACGGTAGCGTTACGATGGTCTGGAGCTAGATCAATTCCAGAAACGGTGACCATCAAAAATTTTTGAAGCCGAGGATCTCGCAGGTCATTCCGGATGATATCCGCAATTTCCTTCTGCAAAAGGCTAGCAACTTTCCTGGTTCTAACGCTCACATTACCCATAATGTAGTTATAGCCTTGCTTTCTGGAAGTCGATTCGGAAAATTTGAATTATATCGCCTGGCTCGATATCGCTATATCCGTCCACACCAATGCCACACTCTTGTCCTTTAGTGGTTTCTTTAACGTCGTCTTTAAAGCGTTTTAGTGAAGAAATTTCACCCTCACAAACGGTGTCCTTTCCTCGAATAATTTTAGCCCAAGAATGACGAATGACTTTCCCATCCGCTACAGACGAGCCAGCAATTCTGCCTACCTTAGAAACGTTAAACGGCTGCTTAACGTCTGCAGTACCAATCTGAGTTTCAACTCTAGTTGGGTCTAGTAAGTCTTCCATCGAAGATTTGATCTGATCCAATAGCTCATAAATGATGGAGTGAGATTCAATCAAAACATCGTCTCGCTTTGCAATCTGTCGAGCCTTGCCGTCTGGCTGAACGTTAAAGCCAAAAACTCTTGCGCCAGAGGTAGCGGCCATAAGGACGTCATTTTCTATGATTTGTCCGACAGCTTTATGGATAATTTTAACCGTCACCTTGTCGTTTGGAAGTTCAGCGATAGAGTGCTCGATCGCTTCAAGTGAACCAAAGACATCCGCCTTCAACATGATGTTTAGAAGCTTCTTGCCTTCCGCTTCTTCTTGTGCAGCAAAGAGTTCTTCTAGGGTTTTGGGTTTTTTTTCTGTAGCAGTTTTAAGTTCCGCTTCCGCGACTTCTTTACGATGGCCTACAATTTCCTTAGCTATAGCTTCAGTTTCAACCGCATTAAATAGCTCGCCTGCACTTGGTACGTCGTTCAGTCCAGTGAATTCTACTGGGAAACCTGGAGCAACAGATTTTATTACTTTGCCTTGGTCGCTCATCATCGCACGAACTCGTCCGTAGGCTGCGCCACAAACAATGTAGTCGCCGGAACGTAGAGTGCCGTTTTGTACCACCACGTCGGTTACAATGCCGTGGCCTTTTTGGATGCGACTTTCCAGAACAATCCCATTGGCGTTTCTTTTAGGGTTGCCTTTGAGTTCCAGCATTTCTGCCTGTAAACTAATGGCTTCTAACAGATCCTTAATGCCATCATTTTTTAGTGCCGACACAGGTACCATTGGAACTTCACCACCCCAATCTTCAACTAAGATATTATGCTCGGAAAGGGACTGCTTCAAACGGTCAATATTGGCTTCTGGCGTATCCATCTTGTTCGCCGCTACGATAATCGGTACTTCCGCGTTTTGCGCGTGACGGATAGCTTCCTTCGTTTGAGGCATAATTCCATCATCAGCCGCAACAACAAGTACGACGATGTCTGTTGCATTCGCACCACGTTGGCGCATTGTCTGGAAGGCTTCATGGCCTGGAGTATCTAAAAAAGTGATATCGTGCTTTTCTTTATTGGATTTGACTTGAACCGAATAGGCTCCAATGTGTTGTGTAATTCCACCTGCTTCACCTTTTACGACAGATGCACTGCGAATTGTGTCGAGTAAAGTCGTTTTTCCATGATCGACGTGCCCCATTATCGCTACAATTGGTGGGCGCACTTTTTGATCGGCGTCCATATTTTCCCCCGGCCCCAAATATCTCGATTCATCAAAGCTAACATTTTCAATCTCGTAAGTGAACTCAGTCGCAAGGAGGGAAGCGGTATCGACATCTAGCTCTTGATGGACGTTAGTGATTTCTTCACCCACATCAAGGAATTTACGCATTAGTGTTTTAGGCTTTTCGCCCATTCGTTGAGCTAATTCTGCAACTGAAATATTGCCGGTTACCTTGATCTTGCGCTTTTGGGCGCTTGGAGTGGTGATGGTTGTCTTCTGAAGCATTTTTCCTGGCGGTAACTTTTTACGCTTTGGCTGGAATATAATCTCACGTTTTCGGAAATCTGTTGCCCGTACGTTCTCTGCAGTTGGTTGGGTGGTCCCAGCACGGCTACCAGCTCCGCGGCCGCGCTTCTGGTCATCGTTGCGGCTAAGGACAGAAGTGACAGGCTTAAACATTTCCCGACTACCACGGCCAGCAGCCTTATTTTGCTGGCTCATAATTTCATCAGGACTCGGTCCGCCCGGAGTTCTTAAATTGTCCCCACCTTGGTCTTTGCGCCTAGTCTTGCGTTTTTTGTCTTCAGGTTCCGCGACCGGCGCATCTTTAACGATCTTAAGCTTGCGACTCATGAAAGTGTGATCGAGCATTTCATCGACCAATTTATTTTCTTTCTTGCTTTCGCCCGGCTTCTCTTCTTTTTTCTTGTCAATTTTCTTAAAGGCGGTCTCTGGTGCAATACTCTCTTGGCGCTCTTTTGTCGCCCAGGCGATCTTTTCAGCTTCAATAGCCTCTTGAGAGGCGCTCTGTGGAGCTTCCTTCTCCGCGGCGCTAGTTGCTGGAGTGGTTGTCGCTGCGGTTGGTTCTTCCGCTGGAGTATTAGGAGCTGCTATTAGCTCTTTCAGGCTCAGAGTCGTTTCAGTCGTCGTCACTACTTTTGGAGCAGTCATTCCTTCGGTTTCTTCTGGCTTAGCAGGCCGTCGCTTAATGACTTTTTTAGATGCGGCCTTTTTTGTAGCTGTGGCTGTGGTCGTCTTCGCAGTTTTTTTCCGCGTAGTCTTTTTCTTAGTCGCCTTTTTAGAAGACCTGCTCTTCTGGCTGACATGCTCGCGAACTGCAGTAGCCTGGTCAGCAGCCAAACTGCTCATATGACTCTTTACTTCGATATCAATCTGCTTGAGCATATCGAGTAGGCCAAACGAATCCATACCAAGCTCTTTGGCTAGTTCGTATACCTTCATCGAGGTTTGTGTTTCACTCATTAAGCTTACTCCTAATTCTCGCTCTCGTACCTTCTAAAACCTACGTCTCGCTCTGAATTTATCCGTTGTTATCCTTTACACTATCGGAGCTCTTTGCCTTAGCTAGAGCTTCCTTTAGTCTTGCCGCAGCATTCGATTTAGCCGTGTTCCCAGATAGTTGTGAATCAGAACTGTCTTCCATAGTTAGTTGCGCTCCGGGCTTTTCACCTTTTGCCTTAGGTCGCCTAGGATCTTCATCCTCTGGCTCTTTTGGTAGCGGATTTTCTTCTAGCTTCTTTAATGCAACCTTTGCCCGTTCGCGCAATGAGTCTGCGGATTCCGTATCAGCAAAGCCTGGAATTCTCGAAAGTGTTTCTGTGTCACATTCGGCAATCTGAGCCACGCTTAGGAAGCCACAGCCGTAGATACTTTGCGCTAGCGTATCGTTTAGTCCATCGATATACATAAGCTCAGCTAACACTTCTTTCGTGCGCTTTGCTAACTTCGTCTTAGAAAGAATATCAACCTTCCAGCTGGTAAGCTGCGAGGCTAGGCGAACATTTTGACCCTTCCGTCCAATTGCTAGTGACAATTGGTCGTCTTCAACTACCAGTTCTAATGTTTGAGTAGCTGGAATAACTCGCACCATCGAAATCTCCGCTGGGGCCATTGCCGACCGAACGAAAACAGTAATGTCTTCGTTCCATGGAATAATATCAATCTTCTCGCCTCGCAGCTCTTGAACTACGTTTTGAACACGAATACCTTTCATGCCAACGCATGCACCGACTGGATCGACATCTCGGTCGTTAGAAAATACGGCAATCTTCGCTCTCTCACCCGGCTCACGCACGCACAAGCGGATCTCAACAATGTCCTCTGCGACTTCCGGAACTTCCACTTCAAAAAGTGCTTTAAGGAATTCCGGGGATGTACGACTCATAATGAGTTGAGGTCCACGGCTAGAATCAGCCACATCCTGTAAGAAAGCTTGGACCCGGTCGCCTGGGCGGAAAGTTTCGCCAGGAATGACGGCATTTCTTGGTAAAAATGCTTCTGTTCGTCCGAGGTCTATAACTAAGTTTCCTCGCTCAACCCGTCGAGCAATACCAGAAATGATCTGACCTTTACGACCAATATATTCTTTGTAGATGATGTCACGTTCCGCATCGCGAACCTTTTGGAAAATAATTTGCTTCGCAGTTTGGGCATCAATTCGACCGAACTCTACGGCATCTAGCTGAATACCAAGTTCTTCACCTACGGCGGCTTCTTCATCCAACTTCAGTGCGTCTTCTAGGCAGATCTCAGAGTCTTCATCACCGATCTCATCCTCGGTTTTGAATATCTTTTTAAATTGAAAAATCTCAACCTCGCCTGATTCATTATTCCAGTGTGCTTCGAGTTCTGCAGTCGGCCCAAATTTCTTTTTTGCGGCCATCAGCATCGCTTGCTCAAGCGCTTCGATGATTATGCTGCGATCAATACCTCGTTCTTTACTTACGGCATCGATAACTCTGCTAAGTTCTGAAAAATTCATAGTAAACCTTCTATTTCCCTGTTTTTCCATTGGCAGGTCGAAGTAAATCGTTTGCCAAGTCTAAATTTGCCTTGGCTATCATTGACTGCGGAATCGATACTTCTTCCGAGCCAACAAGTAGCCAAATAAGCTCCTTGTTTGCATCTACGAGAGTCCCAGTGAAATTCTTCTGCTTGGGGTTACCCTCGGCATACCGCGAATTAGCAAGCTCTTCTGCACCTAAAGCGCGAAAGGTTCGTACTTTCACACTCTTACCAATATGGGCAGTAAAATGCTTCGTCGTCCGTAAGCGACGATCAATACCTGGGCTACTCACTTCTAAAGTGAACTCACCGGGGTAAATCGCTTCGAACTCTGAAGTCTCGAAGAGCCTGCTCAAGCCGTGATCCACGGTGACGCAGTCCTCGATACCAAGGTGGGCGTCAGAAGCCTCAGATTCCAAAAAATCAATAAAAACGCGCATTACTGCTGCTGCGCCTCCAGGCTGCCTTACTATTTCTAGATCAACCAACTCATAACCCATGGGTGTTAGTGTGGGCGTAATAACTCCTTCTAGCTTCTGAACTAATGAAATACTACTTTTTCCTTGCTGCGAGGCCACCATTCAAATCCTTAGGCTAAAAATGACTAATACACTCGGGGGAAAAAGGCCTAGAGATTTCAGGCCAGAGTGTAAAAATAACGCCGACCCGCGGAAGATAGCACTACCGTGGTTTGAAATCAAGCATTTAGCCTCTGTTACATTAACTAATGCGTGCGAGGAAAGGTCTGCTAAACTCTTGATATGTAATGCTTCCCAGGGAGAGGGGGTGGGTTTTTGTGCTGCAGAATACACGCTCTGTTTTTATCGCCATTATATCGCTAGCCACAACCGCGATAGCATGCTCAACGCGAGCACCAAGTTCCTCTACCGAATTTGGACGAGTCACCAATTTTACAGTTTGCTCTTTACCTAATGACCAAGGAGAGGGCTCCTTCCAGGGAAGGTGGGCTACGTTGCCTGTCCCTATCGTTATAGATCGCGATTTTTACTTGGCGAATACTGGAGAACAGGCCAATCAAATTCGTGCAGCGGTCGTGGAATGGAATACTTGGGCTCAGATTAAGGGCCTTACTGCTTTCGATATCCAGAACAATGGCTCTAGCTTGGGCGCCGGTGACGCAATTCCGGTCACCAATGACTGCAATCAGGCTACGATTACGAATGCTCGCACGGATGTTGTGGGAATTTGGAAAGTCCAAGCAGGTGGTGATGGTCGAAATACTCGTACGGTCAATGGCAATAATTGCCAATTATTGGAGACTGGAGTCCAGGGGAAGACAGACTGGCTAATTTCTAACGGAACCATCATTGGTGCATCAATTTTACTGAACTTCGATGGGTTTAATAGTTCTGGGACTGCATCTCTGGATACGCAGAGCTTGGCATTACACGAGCTTGGTCACGTCTTGGGTTTGTTGCACTCTTGCAACCCTGGCTCTGGTGATACAACGGCTGCTATCTCATGCGATGAAGCTCCGGCTCAATTCTTAGAAGCAGCTATGTTTCCGTTTTTGCTAATCAATCAGGTTCGTCGCGCACTACTGCAGAACGATTACAATCGAATTAATTGCTTGTATTAAAGTAGTGTCTTGAGCTCTATTTATTATTTTTTTCGCTGAGCTTTGCTAACAAGCCTTCCTTGTCCAGTAGCTCCTGTGCTTTTTGATTCATATAGAAACTTGGGATGAAGTTTTGAACGTTAGAAAGGATTTTTAAAATCGAATGTTCATTATCAGCTAACAGTCCAGCTTTACCGTTGTTATTCACGATTTTAATCGGATCTCTTTGAGTCAGAAGATTATCGCCAACTCTGAGCTCTACAATTTGAGCAATGTTTTTAGCAAAAGTGATGTCCACTTCCGGGATGTCATGGAGGATCCACTCGCTACCATCGCCCGTTTGTTTAAAGATATCGTTGCATTCGTGTACAAAATCGTTAATTTTTTTCACTGTGTTTCTTCGTTGTTTTGCACCTTCTTCATCTCGGGAAAGAAGTTGTTCTTCAAAGAGCGGTGCCTTTACTTCAATCGGGCTTTTCCGATACAAAAGCATCTTTATCATCTCTTTAATACCTGGATTTTTCACTTTGCCGCTAGTGTGCTGTTGGTGAACGATTTGCATGAAGTAATGATCGTTGAATCCAAAAAATAAGTCCGGATCATTTCCGATCATTTGTAGTAAGTCCTGAAACTGGTATATTAGTCGCTTTTCCAGCAAATACTTTGTAACAGTCTCGGCCATAATATCGAATCGAGCACCACCGGATCCACGAACAACTTGCGAGTACCAAGAAAATCGAGCAATCAAAAAATCTTCTACTGCATGCATTGCATTTTCTTTGACGCCTAAACAATAAGTGCCTTTACCTGCATCAAATGTGGTCAAGTGATAGAGAATATAGTCGCGATCAAAATGACCGTATTTTACGCCAGTATAATGCGCGTCCCGCATTAGGTAGTCCATTCGGTCTGCGTCTAGTTCGGAATGCAGCAATTGATTGGCCAGCATATTTTTCGAGGAACCTTTTACAATTTTTGAGATTTCCGCTGGATTCAATCCCGCTTCATTCAAAATTTGCGAAATGCCGCCTTCTTCTGTGGAGTTCTTTAAAATATATGCGCCCAAGTGTTCATGGTTATTTGGGAGGTCCCTGCCCCTGTCTTTTGTTTTAAACGAAGACTCACCGTGACGAATATAAGCTCCTTCACAGGTGTGGCTAAAAGGGAAAGTTCCAATGTCATGAAGGAGGGCTGAAATACGAACGCTCTTATGAAAAACCGAACTCGGATCTCTGGCGTTCTCATCGTAGAGCTTTTCATCCGGAACAGCCATTCCGATAGAGTGGACAATTTTATCTGCCATATGCATTACGCCCATGGCATGGGAAAACCGATTGTGAGTAGCGCCGGGAAAAATATAGGACGAAAACCCAAGCTGCTGGATCCAACGTAAGCGCTGGTAGTACTTAGAGTGAATAATCTTATCCTCAGTTTTTGTCAGCTTGATGAATCCATATAGTGGATCAAATGTAATTCGACTTGGTCTCATTTAGAATCCTCAATAAATTCCGAAGCAACTGTACACCTGCAACTACTGCAGAATCAGTTCCATGGTATCGGCTTTTCCCAACAAAAGGAAACATCGGGGCATCGAAGTGTTACGCGCGAAGAATGTGCAGAGCGAGCCCTAAAACTGAGTACCTATCTACGTGAGCGGGGCGTTGGGAGGGGTGATAAAGTACTGCTCATAGCAGAAAATTGTCCGGAATGGGGCATCATTGCAATGGCCGCTTTTAACCTTGGGGCGATTCTAGTGCCCGTGGCTGCCATGAGCACAGCCAATGAGTTACTGGCTGTAATCGATCGATCAAATCCAAAGTTTTGTTTTATCTCTACAACTACTACTGCGTTCCGTACAATTGAGCGCTCCAAGTTACCTCCTTATTTTCCTCTAACATTTCAATCAATAGAGCCACTTGGACATTTGGTCGCAGGCAAGCAAGCAGATTTTTTGAATCCAAATAGCGCAGAAGCGACAGATATTGCGTTGTTAATTTACACACGCGGCACCACTGGAGCCCCTAAGGGCGTACCGCTAACGCACGATAATATTCTGACAAATATTGAGGACGTTGCAGACGTGATTGAACTCCATAACACGGACGTGCTTGTATCTGTATTGCCACTATCCCATATGCTGGAATTTACTGGCGGATTTTTATTGGCTGTCAGTCGGGGAGTGAAGATTGTCTATGTTCGGAGTTTACGGCCTGAAGATATTCTGAAAGCGATGAAGGACCATAGCTGTACAACCCTATTAGCGGTTCCTCTTTTATTTGAAATTATTGCGCGAAATATGCAGCAAAAGATTGAATCGTTACCGAAGGCAATGCAGTCAGTATTTTCTTACGGACGCGCTATTATCGGAACGAAGCCGAAGCTTGGTCGAGCTCTTTTAAGTCCCTTGCATGCGGCATTTGGTGGTAAGATTCGTTTCTTTGTATCTGGTGGGGCCAAGCTCCAACCCTGGGTCTATGACTTTTTTGAAAGCATCGGGATTAAAATTCTACAAGGTTACGGTTTGACAGAAACAGCTCCAGTGCTAGCGGTTTCCGGGCTGAATACGGCTGGCTCAAACCATGTTGGGCGTGCGCTTAAGAACGTTACCGTTTCAGTTTTTTCTGAAGAGGGTAAAGAGCTTGGTCCGGACATTGAGGGAGAGATTTGGGCTAAAGGTGTCTCTGTATTTTCCGGTTATGAAAATGACGAACACAATAAAGGAAACTTTGAAGGTGAGTGGTTTCGGACTGGCGATTTAGGCGTCATTGATTCGAATGGATTTATAGAAATCACCGGAAGAAAAAAGGACATCATTGTTACGCCCGGTGGGAAGAATGTTTATCCGGAAGAGATTGAATGTGAGTTAGCCAGTTCCGGCAAGTTTATTGAGAATATGTCCTGGCAATGCAAGACAAGCAAGGTCATGAAAAGGTATGCGTAGTCCTTAAAAGTAAAGCGCCATGAATTGCGTAAACTTGTTCTTGAAGCAAAAGCAAAAGCAAGTACTGGTGCTACGGGCGGGTCAAAATCTATGGCCGACGATTTAGATGGCATGAATAAATTAGAAAAGATGGTTGGGGAGGCGATATCAGGAATCACTCGTAAGCCTTTTGACTCACTTTCGAAAAAGAATTTACTTGCAGCGGATTTGGGTTTGGATTCTTTAACTACGATTGAAGTCATTAGTATTTTTGAAAAAGTATTTGTTACGCAAGTAGATGGACTGGAGCTTACTAGGATTGAAACGCTAGGTCAGTTGCTTGAGGAACTCGGAAAAATCGCAAAAGACCCAAGCAAAAAGCGCCTAAGCACAGATCCGTGGTTTTCGAATTTTCCACCAATGGAAGGTGTGAAATTTTGGTGGGCTTATCCAAGGTATTTCGCTAATTTATTCCTGCGCGCATTCATGAAAACTTATTGTAGCTTGAGTGCTGTGAGCTCGGATAAAATTCCTTTAGAGGGCCCAGTCATTTTTACGCCGAATCATTCCAGTCACTTTGATGTTTTGTCTATTGAAGCTTCCGTGGGGTTCCAACGGATTCGAAAGCTGTTTGCAGTCGCAGCGAAAGATTATTTCTTCAATCGTGAGTGGAAATCTCTCTTTGTTCGCTTAGCATTAAATGCAATTCCGTTTGATCGAAAAAAGCATGTTGAAGAGGGAATGTATACTTGTAAAGAAATCATCGATAACGATGGTTCATTGATTATATTTCCGGAAGGAACTAGGTCGCCGGATGGCAGCGTGAATGAGTTCAAGCCAGGCGTTGGACAACTATTGACTCATAGCGCAAAAGTAAAAGCCGTCCCCGTTTATATTCATGGAGCCTATAAGCTCTTTCCTAAAGGTGCGAGCTTTCCTCGGCCAGGGAGTTTAAAGGTTGTGTATGGTGACCCAATTTCATTTGCCGATTTAGAGCCAACGCCGGAAAGCTATGCAATCCAATCGCACTAGATTATTGATCAACAGCGATGGAGCCTGCACCCTCTTTTTTTGCAGATGTTAGTGCCCGCTCAGCTCTTCGTAGAAGCGAAGAGCCTTCGTCCTGAAATACGTGATCAATCATGGAAATTCCAAAGCATGCTGTGAGCTTAATTTGCTTGCGGCCTTCCTTGAATTTACGACGACTGATGGCGATTTTGATTCTTTCGGCGACCAGCTTGGCAGCATCAATGTTTGCGTCAGGAAGAATAATGATAAATTCATCGCCACCGTGGTGTCCAGAAATGTCTATATGCCGAGTTGTTTCACGGATAATTTTACCGATCTCTGCGATTACAGTGGACGCTAAGTTGTGGTCGAATTGATCAATAACTTGGCGAATGTTATCAATGTCGAGCATGATGCAGGAAAGAGATGAGTTGTTTCTGCGAGAACGATGTACTTCTTCGGAAAGCCGATCCTGTACATACCCCATTTTATAAAGGCCCGTTAGCTCGTCTCGAATACTTAGTTCTTGTAGCTTTTGATTGTGGCGCTTGATCTGATCATGTAAATCACGTTGTCGTAACAATGAACGGAGCTTCGCGCATATGAAAATGAGGTCAAGCGGTCTTTGAAAAACATCGTCAGCTCCGCCTTCCAACATGGCTGCGATATAATTGGAATTAGCATTTTCCACAACGACTGCTGTCATAGCATGATCCCACTTAGAGCTTTCAGGACCAAAAATAACCGTCTGTTGAACTCTTTTAATTAAATCGAGCGGAGCAATTCGACTCATGTTCTCCGCGAGGATAATTAAGTGAGGGGACCAAGCTTTAACCTTATGAAGTAATTCTTCCGTGCTATGGGCGCTTTGCAGATTATAGCGTTCCTCGTGTAGTTGTGTCGTTAACACGGTAAAATCATCCGACAGGGGGTGGGCAATTAAGATGCGGCGATTCTCTGCTAGTGTCTGGTCTACAGTCATATGGACAATGCTATATTATTAGGTGGACAATGTATATTGTTAGGCTGGCTGGGTACTGGGCTTTTCTTCAGTACGTCTAATATGAACTAGTGTCGCCAGTATCAATGCATATCCCAATAACCAAACGTTTACGATTGGCACGAATAATATAAAATTAATGAACGCACCTAGTGCCGCATTCTGGATTGGGTTTTTAAAGAACAGGAGAATTTTATCCTTTGCGGACGCACCAAAAGTGGAGCGAGCATAAAACGTGGCAAGAAAGCTCCATGCAGTAACCCAGGCAGCTACGATGTAAGAAAGCAATGCTATTCCCGGTATTGCCGATAAAACTACGAGTATTAAGAAAAACACGGAAACTGCTAAGGAATATCCAATTTCTTTCAAAATTCGGGATATATGGAATTTGGGCGCGAGAATGCGTACTTCGCCCCAGGTATATTCCTGGACTCGATTGATTATTGCATCTTCAAAAGGAACCAAAGCAAGATTTCCTACGGCTAGCCAAAGGATTAGGGTGGTCAGGGCGGCCACGAAAAATTTCGCAGTGAACCACCATTCAAGTTCCGCAATCCAGATATCCCAGATTGATATCATCGCAATGGAGGTAATGGCTATTGTAATTACGCCTGGTAAAAATGCTAGCAAGAGCAAGCTCTTATTTTGAAACATTAACTTCAGTGAGTCTTTTGGAGCCGAGACGACTTTAGGATTTAGTGGCATAACGTAACCTCTTTTCCATCATGTAGAGAACCTCATACGAGTTTTAAAAATTTGAAGACCGTGTTTGAGCCTACTGATTTTTGCATATATGCTTAGCTGTAACAAAATAAAAGAGCAAAAAAATGAACCGTGAGGGAAAGAGAAAAATGAATAGAACACTTGGCCTTAGTTTAGCCATAATGCTGATGATTGGATCTACGGCGAGCGCCCGAGTGCTGCAGGATTTTGGAACGCGCACGCAACTACACGATGGAATAGTTGCGCTAAACGAGGCGCCACAAGCAATGACAAGTGGGGATCAATACGTGCCAAGTGATACGCTGGTAACAGTGAATTCCACTGGGTCTGCTGATCCGGAAGGTTTGGATCTAGTCTATCGCTGGTTATTAGACATATATCCAGAAGGGTCGAGTGCGATACTCGATAACTCTGAAGCTTCTTCTGTTTCTTTCACAACAGACCTGCCTGGTCTCTACCTTGTAAAGCTTGTGGTTAATGATGGAGTCAATGACTCTGAACCCGCATATGCCGTAATTCGTGTAGGTAGTGACCCAATAATTGGGGGATTATTCCGATTCTACGATACTGGTGGTCAGGCCAAGGTTGTAACTATAGGTGTTTATGGTCAAGAAGATTTAGATGGTTCGATCGTTGCTTATGAATATGATTACGGTGACGGGACGAGGCTACGCTTGAATGCGGATGAGACAGATGCTTCTGGCGTATCATTTCATGCGTACACCACTCCCGGAACATACACCGTGACAGGAACTGTAATTGATAATCATGGGAGAGAAGCATCGGCGACAACAACGGTAAATATCGATAGTAACCAGCTTCCAATTCCTAAGTTCACTGTGAGCTCAGTGTCAGGTTCAGCGAATGCTGCCAATCCGTTTACGCTGACCATTGATGCTAGTCAATCAAGCGATGCTGAGGGTACGATCAATCGTTTTCGCTACAACATTGAGCAAATTAATGAAAACTTTCCGAGTGCGAGCTTTTCTAAGCAATATAGGAGTGATACGTACTCAGTGCATATTACAACTCCAGGCGTCTACAGAGTTCGCGTGCGACCGCAGGATCAAAATCGTGCTCGCAACGATGCATATACTACGATCTATGTAGATGACCTAGATAACCCTGGATCAGTTGTGACACCTCCTGGTGGTGCGACACCATCTGCTGTGGTCGAAACAAGTTGTGTCGTTGGGGCCGCGCCTCTTACGGTTCTTTTCAATTCAAGTAACTCCTTTGATGTGGATATTGATGGAGCAATTGTCGATCATGCCTGGGACTTTGGAGACTATCGGAGTCACGATAATTATGCAAAGGGAATGAATGTCTCCCACACGTTTACGAGAAACGGAGCATACAGAGTTTTGTATACAGCAACGGATAACGGTGGAAACACAGAAACTAAATCTGTCCAAGTGTACGTCGGAGATGGGTCTCGACAAGAGGCTAAGATAGCCGTGTTCAAGGCAAGTCATACAAACGATTCTTCTGTTTATGTAACTGCTCATTCTTCCATAGCAGCGACTAATCCTTCTATTGCGGGCGTGAGCTTTAACACTCGCTGGGATCTTGGCGATGGTGAAGTGAGAGCTGGTTTATTCTCTCAGCTTTACGATTACGCCACTGAAGGTGAATATGAAATTACCCTTCGCACAGTTGATGTTTTTGGTAATCGTTATACCGATAAAAAACTCGTAGGGTTACTAGATACAGGTACAGGAGGGTTCCCAAGCATTGATCTAAAGGTGGATGGCGCGAATAACCTTCAGTTTGTTCGTCCTGTTGGAGAAAGTTTCATTTTCGATGGGTCAAATTCAAGTCCAGCCCCTGGCGTTGGTGGAGGCCTTTCCTACAATTGGGTCCCAGGTAATAATGGATTTGGAAACTGCGGACCTGGATTTGGGACTAGTCCTGCTGACACTTATACCTATCCTGCTTGTGCTTATGCCTATTCTCAGAATGGTATATTTCTTGCTGAGCTTTTTGTGACAGACCTGGATCAACGCAGTAGTCTTGCGGCGGCATTTGTTTCAGTAGTCTCCTCAACCAACGCTCCAGTGGCTCAATTCACGGTTGATACAAGAGTTGGGGTTATGCCGCTCACGGTGAATTTAGACGCCTCTTTGTCTTTTGATCCTAATTTAAACACCAACGACCCAATCGAAAATTACTACTGGGATTTTGGGGATTCGTGGAGAGGTGGTGACCAAGGGACAGCGACAACTTCTCACACATATAGCGAGGCGGGAGAATACGTTATTCGTCTAATAGTGGAGGATGCGAGCGGCGATATGATGAGTATGTTCAAGCAAGTTAACGTTCTTTCTTCGGATGATCCAGGGAACGTTGCACCATCGCCAAGCTTTACATTTGCCGTTGGCGCGGACGGCAATATTTCATTTGATGCTAGCGCTTCAACAGACTCAGACGGAGAGATCGAATTTTATGAATGGGATTTTGGTGACGGGATAATCTCCTCTGGCCGGCATGCTTTTCATACGTATAGCGCGCCGGACACGTACACGGTAAGGCTGGTAGTGATCGATAACGATGGTGGAGTGTCGACGATGTCACAGGGTGTTGTAATCCAGGACTTTCAGGTTCTAGCGAGAAATTTGTCTGCCGTTAAGGCTGGATTGGATGGAGAATTCAATTTTGGCTCGAAGACAGAGATAGAAACTCTAGGCGATGATGGACCGGGGGATGCCTACTGGCGCTCTCTTCTTCTCGAAGCCAGCTATAAAAACGGCATAAGAGCGGGCTGTTCAGTTGTGAATAGCGTGTACTCCTGCGTACCTGACGAAGGATCATTCCAGTGATTGAGCATTGGATTTTGTAAACTGGTACCACCGCCCGGACTCGAACCGGGACAGTATTGCTACCGGTGGATTTTGAATCCACTGCGTCTACCAATTCCGCCACGGTGGCACTGTCAGTTGCAAACGAAAGAGTAGTTTACCATCCAAGCGGCGAGAATTCGACAACAAAATTTAGAGCTAAAGTCTCCAGCAAGACGAGCCAAACGGTCTCGAGGAGGTGGATATGATAGGTGATTAAGTAATTTGTAGTAGGAGTTGGCCGCTCAAATGGGCGGCCACGACTACGATCAATCCAAAGAGATAAACATAGGCACAGGCCGAATAGCGCCAACGTAGGAAGATGCGTGTGTGCAAGAAGAGGGCGCAAGTAAACCAGGTCGTAATCGCTAAGAATTCTCCTTGGCTTGCTTGCCAAATCATTTCTGCGTTGAAAGACATTCCATTTTCAATCCACACCAAGATTTTTGTGAAAATCCCTAAAGACAAAAGCGGCAAGGCCCAAAGGATGAGATTTAAATGCACTTGCTCAAGTTCACGTGTGTAGTGTTCTAGGACTGCGCCCTTGGGGCGTTTAAAAAAAATAGGAATCAACACATTCGTCCAGATAAAATTCATTAGGATGGGAATCCCGAGGAGATAAAAGGCATAACCTAAAATAAATACGACTCGGTGAAAGTTAAGCCAAGTGATCCCATCCTCAAAAAACGCAGCAAGCGAATGACTCTCGGGTGCGGGGAAAACAAAGATAACAAAAACTATCCACGTGAAGGTGCTAGGTTTTGATACCCGCGATTGATAAAGCACTTCTGTCAGCAGATTTGCTCCGGCAATGGCCCAGGTAAGCAGAAGCCAGGCAAAAGAATATTTTGTGTCTGTACTGAGCAAATTGGAAGACTGATAGGCTAGAACACAAATCGAGACCGTAAATGTAAGGAATGAAAAGCGCTCTACTACAGCAGCCCAGTTCTTGGTGCTAGTCTCGGTGCTAGTCTTACTGCATATCCGCTGCAATACCTCCAAAGTAAGCGCAATCAAATATAATACCGCCGTACCTATAAATAATGCATTGATCATAACAGTTGGAAATTTTATTGGGCTGGCCCTTGGATTGCAACCCATTGGTGCAAACATTTGGAGGAAAGATGGAAAAGACACTATGGTTGGAAACTCCCGTCCGAAAACCGAGCACTGCCCTTAAGATTCCTTGTGATCTTAAGGTTGAGCCTTATTATGGCCGGGCAATAGAAAAACGTCTCTGGCATACGCAATATACCATTGGTTCAGCTAGCAGCTGCGACTTAGTTCTAGATGATCCGTTCGTCTCAAAACATCATGCAGAGCTCTACTTAACGGAGAAAAATCAGTATGCCATTCGGTCACTAAATAATCGCAACGGTATTTTTGTAAATGGAACGAGAGTAAATGATGCGTATCTTAGCCTCGGGGCTGTAATCAAAATTGGAAGGTCTTTCTTGCGATTTTCGAAATCCTTTGATCCGAGCAAACAGGACCAAAAAATATTTTACGTATCCAACTCATTTAAAGAGATTATCCAAGAAGCGAAAATCGCAGCAAAAAGTAATTTCTCTGTCCTCATTACGGGTGAGACAGGAACCGGAAAGGAGGTAGTTGCAAAACTAATTCATGAGAATTCTTTTCGTGCCAGTGCTCCATTCATTTCTGTAAATTGTGCAAGTCTTTCTGGAGATTTGGTCAATTCAGAGTTGTTCGGTCATCAAAAAGGAGCTTTTACTGGCGCGGCAAAAAACCGAGTTGGCGCCATATTGTCCGCTCATCGAGGCACTCTCTTTCTCGATGAGTTTGGAGACTTGCCGCTGCCTACGCAGGCCTTATTGTTGCGCGTTCTAGAGACTAAAGAAGTCAAGGCACTGGGCTCTGATGAATATCAAAAAAGTGATTTCCGTCTGGTAACGGCAACAAGCTTATCTATCGAAACAGCGCTAGCGGCTAAAAAATTGCGCTCGGATCTCTTCTATCGGATAGCGGATAATTGGATCCATATTCCGCCATTGCGTGACCGAAAACCTGACATTAAGGCGTTTGTTGAGGGTGTGCTACATAAAGAGCAATTTCAAATAGAAGCAGAGGCAAAGGCAATTCTAAGACAACACAATTGGTCCGGAAATGTGAGGGAACTAAATTCAGTTCTAAATAGAGCGATCACTAGGGTAAAAGTAAGGGGTACATCGATCGTTTTAGAGAGTGATATTCACTTACATGGACATGGCACAGAGTTAGCTTCGACAACCAATCCGAAGTTTCATTCCATCCGGAAGATGGAGGAATGGATGATTCGTGAGTCCTTACGACGAAATGCTGGGCAGCGGAAGCAGGTGGCAAGAGAATTAGGAATTGCTCGCTCGACGTTGTTCCAGAAATTACGGAAATACAAAATTCAGTGATTACTCCATTGAGTAATTACTCCATTATCATGTTGTGAAAGAAAATTTTCTCAACCTTTCCACGAGGCAAGATTGCATTCATTGCGAGTCGCATTTCATTTTGAATCACTTTCTTGCCTTCTTCTGTGGTGATTTTTGCTTCTTCTATGAGTTGAATTTTTTCGATAATGGCACTCTGAAATTTAGGGTATTTTTCTTCAACAAATATGGCTGTTTCAAGTGAGTCACATTTTGCCCAGAGCGAAATACTGATGAAACCATTTCCGCCACCGCGTTTTTTGTAATTAATTTTTATCTCATGCAGGTTGGCCGTGCTACCAATGTCAGCAGCACTATCAATGCGGGCAATTTTCCGATGAATTTTAGTTCCCTCGGCCCCTGTGTCTTGCGCCTTATTCTCTGTGCGTGTAAAAATTGAGCTTAGTAAGTGTTTACGGCTAAGGAAGCCAGCGCCTGCCTTATAGAAATTATAGGCTCCAAAAATAAACGCCAACATAGCGAATAAAGCTATTCTTCTAGTCGACTTTTGCTTCAGCTCTGTAGTTTTCGACATATCAATACTCATATCGTCTGAAAACTATTTAATTTTAGAAGCGAGTTTGTCGCTATTTTTTAGAAATGAATTTGTCGGTAAATATTTTGCCATATTTGTCCGACGTGGTTAGTGAGTCTAGACCTAAGGAGGGTTTTATGCTGGAGCGGAATCTAAAGTTAATAGCGACCTGTATCTGTGCTCTTTCCTTGAGCGCATGTTCAAGTCTGCTTGTTGATCTCGGTGTTGATCTCGGTTTAGAGGATCCAGGGTCGGCGCGTGGAGTTGCTTCGGATCCGATGCGTGGGCTTGCTTTGAGTCCGGTGGCTATTGCGATTAGAAATAACGACATTGTGGTTGGAATGAATCGAAGTGAAGTGGTTGAGAGTTGGGGTGAGCCTACGGTTCGCGAGATCGCTGGCTCCGGAAGAAACGGTCATGAGCGCTGGATGTACGGAAGTCGATATTCCCTAGAAGGTGAAAGGTACCTAATTTTTGAGAGTGGTCAGGTCGTGGGCTGGTATCGGTAAGGATATAAGGAGCAAAGCGGATGAGAATGCGTTTAGTACGCGCTCTTTATTACGGGATAGCTATCTCAGCTTGTGTGGGGCTACTTATCTTTGCAATTTCGACAGAGGCGCCGCCGGCGGATAAAAAATTACAGGAGAAGATGAAGGTGAAGCGCCTCTCTCTGGCCACTATTCAAGAGGTTGGTTTTGATCAATACCTTGAACGTTTCGAGCTTTGCTATGGGGTTAAATTCTCTTCTGAGAGAACATCTAACTCTCGACGACAAACATGCAAAGCGATTTTAGTTCATGATATTGGAGATGCTCTTGCAGGCTCAGGTACTCATTTTGGTAGTCTAGTTCGATTTCATTGCCAAAACACGGCCAAAGGGGCGACTCGATTTTTCGATTCGGATGGCATTCCAGTTTTTCGATTGAAGCCCAATCAGGAGCATACAGCAATTAGACTTGCCATCAGTAATTATCTAGTCCAATCCAACAATCCAGCTGGTTGGCTAAGAGGGCAGAAGGCTTGTGCGTTTCATGTCGATTGCCAAAAACGACTCAAGTGGTCTGAGGTCAATTTTAATACAATCAATCGATGTATTTTCCAGGCAGGGGCTGAGGACAGGCGGCTCTTTTGGGACTCTGTTCGAGCCACTATATTCAATATTTTTCGAAGGCAGCCCTTGATGAGTCGCCATATCAGTGCTGGCATCTGATAAAAAAGCTTGTTAGTGTCGGTCCTTATGAGTCCGTATTATGACTTTGAGCGTCCAATATCGAACCTCGAGAAAAAGATAGCTGATCTACGGTCTATGACGAAAGACGGGGGAATGGACCTTAGTCGAGAGATCCAGGCGTTGCAACGTAAACTTACGTCCCTCATTCAAGAAGTATACGAAAATCTTAGCCCGTGGCAGCGAGTACAACTTTCTCGCCATCCGAATCGTCCCTATACGCTGGACTATATCGAGCGTATTCTGGATGATTTTTGTGAATTACACGGAGATCGTAAATTCTCTGATGATGCTGCGATTATAGGCGGCTTTGGTCGTCTGGACGGTGAGCCGGTTTTAGTAATTGGTCAACAAAAAGGTCGTGGAACCAAAGAAAAAATTAAGCGGAATTTTGGAATGGCTAGGCCAGAAGGTTATCGAAAAGCAATTCGCCTTATGGAGATGGCAGCTCGTTTTAACATCCCCATCGTGACTTTAATTGATACTCCAGGCGCCTATCCCGGAATTGATGCTGAGGAGCGGGGCCAAAGTGAGGCAATCGCAGATAGCATTATGAGAATGTTTGGGCTGAAGGTTCCAGTCGTCGGAGTAGTGATTGGCGAAGGTGGTTCTGGTGGTGCATTAGCAATTGCGGTGGCCGATCGGGTTCTAATGCAGGAATTTTCAACCTATTCTGTGATTTCACCGGAGTCTTGCGCTTCCATTCTTTGGAGCGATGCCACTCAGTGTGAAGCAGCTTCAGCTGTATTAAAAATGAGTGCGCTAGAGGTTAAAAAGCTTGGTGTTATTGGAGAGATTCTTCCAGAACCAAAAGGTGGCGCACATCGAGATCATGATGAGGCAGCTAAGATTCTTAAGTCTCGATTGAAAAGCCTTATTCGTGAGTTACAAAAGGAAGACGGGGAAACGCTTAAGGAGCAGCGAGTTTCGCGTTTCCGTAAGATTGGGCAGAGCAGCCTAATTGATAGTCAATTGGACGTATGAAGGATCGCATTAAAGAGTATAAGCAGGTTATACCACATTCCATGACGGGTTTTGGTCGTGCAACTGTGTCTTCTAAGCGAGCAATGGTTTCCATTGAAGTCAAGAGCTTAAATTGTAAGTACTTGGAAGTTAGACCGAAGTTGCCGAGGGTTTTCGCATCTTGGGATCCTGTCATGCGCAATATGGTTTCCAAAATACTCCATCGTGGAACTATAGAAGTCCTGGTTGGTTATCAAATACTTGATCCGGGTATGATTAACCCAATTAATGAAGCTGCGCTGCAGGCCTATGCTCGTGGGATTGAGGAAGCTTCAGGGCATTTGAATATTCCTAGTGGTTTAGACTTAACTTCTATTCTTCGCCTGCCAGGCGCTTTAGCGATAGAAGATGTAGCGGGATTGGGTGATGCGGAACGAGCAGAGTTGTTTCGTTTGCTTGATGAGGCGCTACATAATGCTTTAGTCGAAGTGCTTGAAATGCGAGCCAATGAGGGCAAGGCTATCTCAGAAATTTTACAGCAAGAAATGACTGCCGTTGCCACATTTACTGGTAGTATCCGTAAGAAAGTGCCGACTATTAATGAACGCTTGAAGAAGCGTTTAAAGGATCGAATGGACGCTGCATTTCATGGGGTTAATGTAGATATTGATGAATCGCGTTTTCTTCAAGAATTAGCCTATTACTCGGACCGCAGTGATGTAACGGAAGAGTTAGACCGATTAGAAAGCCACTCTCGACAATTTCTAGATATTGCTAAAGGTGAAAAGGAATTAGTTATTGGTAAACGACTTGATTTCTTGACTCAAGAAATGCTTCGAGAAACCAATACGATCGGATCTAAGTCCAATGATCTGGAAGTAACAAACCATGTTGTTGATCTAAAGCTTGCAATTGACCGCCTTCGTGAGCAGATTCAAAACCTGGAGTAATAGCAATGTCATCGGCCAGGACCCGTTTATCATTAGCAAAGGGAAGATTATATCTAGCAATTACAGGACCCAGCGGTGGCGGCAAGTCGACGTTGTGTGGAATGCTCCTAAAAAAATATGAGAACTTAGTTCTTTCAATTTCTAATACTACTAGGAAAGCTCGAGAAAACGAAAAACATGGGGAGCATTATTTCTTCATTTCGAAGAAAGAATTCAAAGATCAAATTGCTATTAACAAGATGGTTGAGTGGGCTGAAGTGCATGGCAATTTTTATGGTACTTCGAAAGTATTCTTGGCTTCGGCTAAGAGTAAACAACAAGCTGTTTTGCTAGATGTGGACGTGCAGGGCGTTCTTTCTTTTGAACGATTGTTTCCTGAAAACACAGTTTCGATTTTCTTACACCCGCCAAACATGGAGGAATTGGAGAAGCGTTTGCATAAGCGAGCCACAGACTCGAAAGATACAATTGTGCAGCGGCTTGATAATGCACGTTTTGAAATTGAACAAGGTAAGGAATTTGACCACCAGATTGTCAATGAAGAGCTAGATAACACCTTTGCGGGAGTCTGCCGAATCATTGAAACGGAATTCGGAGTTGAGGGTGGCCAATCTAGTTGAAGAGCAAAAAATTCTTGAAGAGAAACTGCTGGAATACTATCCAGAAGTAAATCTGCCTCTAGTTCGTAAGGCCGTTGAATTTGCAAAGCAAGCCCATGAGGGTCAAGCTCGCTCAAGTGGTGAACCATATATTATTCACCCAATTGGTGTTTCTCAAATTCTAGCAGAATTGCGCTTGGATTTAGACTCGATCATCACTGGGATTCTCCATGACACTGTTGAAGACACGGATGCAACATTGGAAGACCTCGAAACACTTTTCGGTCCTTCCGTATCCGCACTGGTTGATGGCGTAACAAAAATTTCTCGAATCACATTTCGTACTACAGAAGAAAAGCAGTCCGAGAATTTCCGTAAAATGATCGTTGCGATGGCAAAAGATCTTAGGGTGATCTTAGTGAAGCTTGCAGACCGGACTCATAATATGCGAACGCTTCAGCATCTCTCGTTGCGGAAGCAACGAGAGATTTCTACAGAGACGTTAGAAATTCATGCACCATTAGCTAATCGCCTAGGTATTCATTGGATGAAAGCAGAGTTGGAAGATTTGTGTTTTCGCTATATGAAGCCAGAACAGTATTATAAATTAGCTAAGAGAGTTGCGACTAAGAAGAGTGAGCGGGAAAAGTACATTTCTGAAGTACAGTCAAATATAATTGAACGACTTAAGGAATATGGATTAAAAGGTGAAGTAACAGGCAGACCCAAACATTTCTATTCTATCTATAAAAAAATGGAAAGTCGTGGTGTTGAGTTCAAAGACATCCATGATGTGGTTGCGTTCCGAATTATTCTAGAAAATATCACAGAGTGCTATAAGGCCTTGGGTGTAATTCACTCCTGCTATAAACCTGTCACCAGCCGCTTTAAAGATTATATCGCTATGCCTAAGCCAAATAGTTATCAATCATTGCATACAACTGTAATTGGACCATACGGTGAGCGAATTGAGGTGCAGATTCGGACGCATGAGATGCATCAGATTGCGGACTCTGGAATTGCGGCTCATTGGAAATATAAAGAGGGTAGAGCAAGTTCTGGTGATGTGACTCATATGGATTGGTTGAATCGACTGATGGATACCCATCAGAGCCTTAAGGACCCGAATGAGTTTTTAGAGTCAGTGAAGATCGATCTGTATTTAGGAGATGTTTATGTCTTTACACCACAGGGAGAAGTAAAAGAGTTTCCCGCTGGTTCTACACCAATCGATTTTGCTTATGCGGTCCACACAGATGTGGGTAATACTTGTGTCGGCGCTAAAATAAACGGTAGAATAGCACCGCTTCGTTATAAGCTAAAAAGCGGTGATACTGTGGAGATCATGAACTCACCGACTCAGCGGCCGAGCAAAGACTGGCTGAAGATTGTTCGTTCTAGCAAAGCGATCTCCAGAATACGCAATTATATTAAAACTGAAGAGCGCGATAAGGCTCGTAAAATGGGGGAGGAAATCCTTGAACGTGAGTTGCGGAAGATTAAGCTCTCCTTAGATAGGTTTAAAAAATCTGGGGATATTTCAAAACATCTAAAGAAGTTAAATGTGAAGAGTATCGACGACCTTTATGTTTCGATAGGCTTCGGAAAAATCATTGCCAAAGAAGTAGCAAAAATGCTTGCTCCGGAAGAAATTGATTCGGAGAATGAAGAAGAGAAAGAAAAGACATTTCTGGAGAAAGTTTTTTCGACTGCTGCGCAGAAGAGTGACGCTCGAAATGCTGTTCTAGTGGGAGGAATGGATGATGTTTTGATTCGTTTTGCTCGTTGCTGCAATCCAATTCCTGGGGATACGATTGTTGGCTATATTACCCGTGGTCGCGGCGTAACGGTGCATAGAGCGAGTTGTCCAAAGGGCCTTGAGGCAGGTGTAGAGCGACAAGTAGTGGTTGATTGGAACCCGATAAGGGATGGAAAACATGGCTTTGTCCGCCGCTCGGTACGGCTACGAGTAAATTGTGAGGATACGCCGGGCTTGTTGGCCTCGATGACTCAATCTATCAGCACTTTAGGAGTCAATATTGTTCAGGCGACCGTACGAACCACCAAAGAAGATAAGGCGATTTGCATTTTTGAGATTAGTGTTCAAAATCGTGAAGAGTTACAAAAGGTAATTTCAAACTTAGAGTCTAAAGATGGGATCATAAGCGTTGATAGAATCCATGCCTAAGTTCTTCGATTCTATTCGTAGAGGTGATCCAGTTGCTTTTACAAATGAGCTATATCATTACCAAGAGGGAGTTGCCGAGGCTCTGGCCCACAACTTTTGGGTGTATCTCGAAGATCACAGGACTCTGCATTAAAAAATTTAATCTAGTAAGTTTAAACTTTCGAGACGGCCTCTTAGATTTTTTTGAGCTTTTTGGAGTTGATCAACTGGAATGGGGTTGGGGTCGGGCTCGACAGAGATTGTTACATCAAAATCATTTACGTGAATGCTAGTCGGACGCAGTCCAAAATCATTCATCACTCGTAGAGAGGAGCGACCGTTTACTGTATCAAGAAGAAAAATACTTAAGAAACGGGGATGTTCACGAAATTCTTCTATAATTTTGTTCGTCTTCTCATTGGTTATCATTGATCGTATTAATTTTCTTGGGAGATAATTTAAGAAATCTCCTTCTTTAGCGGCTAGACGGTATTGGATACGGATTAAATCAGTCAGATAATAGTCCTTCCCATCACTCCTCCTATAGCTCTCCATGAATTTCATAAAATCTTTCCAGTAATAGTTCTTAAATCGAGATGTCCCATAAGAACTGAGTGTCCTTACATATATCCCTGCCTCCCCCATGCGGCGAAATTTTATTGTTTGTGTTAGGCTTTGGAGCGCTTGAACTCGGTCAGGAAACTGCTCATCAATAGCTAGCAAGCGATCCATTAATCCTGAACTATAGTAGGGGTCTTGAAAGCTTCCCTCCTCGACACCAATTGAAGAACTTGAGTTGAGGGAAGCGCCACCGGAGAGAGATCGTGAGACATTTTGGATAGCTTCTGCACTAACACTGATTTGTCCTCCAACAGCGCCTTGAGATGATCTTTCAATACTGTTTTGCACAGAACGTTCAGCACTTTCTGGGTGTCCTTCAAAGTAGGGAGTAATGGAAACGAAGCTATCTTGAAATAATCCTCTTAAATCTTCAAAGAGAAGTCCCGAGGGATCAACTCTGCCAAGCGGATCTCCATCTGCATAACTGTAGGGTGAAGCGTATTGTTGTAGAGGATCAGGAGTGAGAAACCTTCCGAGTGCAGGATCGTAGTAGCGATTGTTGAAGTAGTAGAGCCCACTTGATTCAAAATATTTTTGCCCGGTAAACTCTGGAGAGAGGTTCTCATTTGAAGTTTTTGCTTGGCTTAAACAGTTGGCGCTTAAACAAAGTACGGCGTGGACAAAAAAAATTGTTACAAATCTATTCTTTATAAATAATGCTGATTTCATGGTTTTATTTGTCGTCTAGAGTGGATTCTTTGTGTTCCATCCCGGTGCGAAGCTTTTGACCGTCACACTTCGCTAGGTAAAGCGCGCCGCACATATCACCGGTTACGTTTAGAACCGTACGGCACATATCCAGAATCCGGTCAACGCCCAGCACAAGTGCAATCCCAACCGGTGGAATGTTAAACATAGCCATTGCAGACATCACGACTGGAATTGAACCGCCAGGAACACCCGCTACACCAATCGAACTCAACACAATAATCAAGCAAAGCGAAACCTGTCCAACTAGACCAAGCTCCACGCCAAAAATCTGGGCGATAAAAAGCGCAGCTACACATTCAAAGAGAGTAGTGCCGTCCATATTTACCGTTGTGCCCAGTGGAATGGAGAAGGAGGCGAGTTCTTTTTTTACTCCAAAACTCATCTCAGCCGTGTGGATAGTTGTCGGCATGGTTGCAGCACTAGAAGAAGTTGAGAATGCAGTAGCGTAAACCGGCATCATCTTCTTCATAAATGTCAATGGTGGATACTTTAAAAATGTGCGCACAAACATTGTGTATGTTCCGAAGAAATGAAGTGCATACCCTAGGACCACAACGAGCATGTATTTTGCTAAATTTGCCAGTAGATCAAAACCAAAGCGCGCAATAACACCAACCATCAAAGCCGCAACAGCATATGGGGCAAGCTTCATGACCCAACCCACGATTACGACGACTGCCTCCTCAACTCCGCTAGTGACGGAGAGGAGCGGCTCTGATTTTTTCTTTTCCAGCGCTAATAGGGCAGATCCAAAAATTATCGCCACAAAAATAATCGCAAGCATATTCGTGTTAGCCATAGCGTCGATAATATTTGAAGGAACTATTGTAGAAAGAATGCCGGGCCAAAGCGACTCACCTACCCCCGCAGATTTGGCTGTAAGTGCAGCCATTTTATCGGAGTATTGTAGCTTAGCCTCTGCGACTAAGGCAGAGTCCAGTCCGACGCCGGGCTGCATTACTGAAACGAGAACCTGACCGATAATTACCGCAATGAAGGAAGTGGCGAGGTAATAAATGCCTAGCTTGGTTCCCATAGACCCAAGCTTTACAATCGACCCCATCCTACCCACACCGGTAATTAATGAAGCAAAAACTAGTGGCACGACAATGATACGTAAGGAACGCATAAATAGGGCACCGAGCGGTTCTAAAATTTGTGTCACCAAGCCATTCAGGAATGCTGAATCTTGAAAGTTTAACTTATTGAGCACGAGTCCTACTAGTGTCCCCACAATGAGTCCAATGAGGATACGCGTGCTCGATCGCATCTCGTTTACTTTTTTCTGCTTCATAGCGAGAGGGAGTAACAGCCAGTGTAGATTTTTGCAAGGTGAGAAGGAGCACGGAGGGCTGCTTACTCGCTAGCAGGGTGCCTGTTTTTGGGTCTAACTATATAAATTTCTTTAATTTTCTGCTTTATTGCACTTCGCTCCAAGGGAGAAACCAATGCCAATAATGGCATGATATAGCGGCGTACGCTTGGGCTAAAGTCCTTATGTTTGGAGACCATTACTAAGAAGCCAGGGAGATTATTCGGGTTCACTTCGATTAGCGTTCTCATCAGTGCAATCAAAGAGTCTGCTCCAGAAATATGGCTTAAATCCACTGGGGTGAATAGTCTTATTCCGTGGTCCTTGTTTGAAAGGAATAGCTCCCGATATGTCTCCCAACGATAGTGTTTCTGTTCAACTGAGTCCCAACGATAGGAAAGTCTAGAAATTTCTAAGAGTGCTTTTCTGGCAGCAGTTTTGGAGATCGAGCCTCTATGAAAGCGTGGTAGTTTTAAAAATTCAGCTAAATTTAATGCGCGTAATCGAGTTAAGGACTTTTCCCTATTACCTAGATAGATATTTTTTAAATTCCGTATAGCTATTTTTGACACCCCTAACGGGGAATTTGCTCGAGCAAAAATGTCTCCTCGATAGCGAGAGTTTCTAGTGTGCTCCAGCAGTAGGGGGAGAAATCGTTTTATTAGGGACGGGCTAGATAAAAATAAATTGAATGCTGAGCGGACTTTTTCCGCTGATCTTGCAGCCGCTAATTTGCAAACTGCCACTCTTGCTCTTCGATTTAGCTTGTTTTGAGAGAAAGGCGTAAAAGATTGAGCTCCTCTGTTGTAAATGCCTTTCCAACGATGTTGACTGGAATAGCGGAGCTTTGTCCAAGCATTTCTAGATTGAGTATTTTTTTGGCTGAAAAAATTTTTGATTGTACCTGGCCAGCCATTAAGCCCTATATCTGTTTTTGAGATAGATTGAATTCTACGAAAATTTTCAAAATGGAATGGGATCGTTTTTGGCGCGACCCTCGATGGAGCGGAGCCAGACCATGTGTAAACAGAAGCGTTTGGAAAGATGCTCCTAAAGGTATCGGCAAAGATCGGAATGTTTTGCTTTTGAGAAATTCCCGTTGCACACCCTTGTAGCCAAAGGTGCTTTACAGACCGGAACCATTCTTTATTAGATTCCATGCAACTCAATGTGAGCACCTCGTGTGTTGGCAAATATCCTGGAACTAGCTTTCCCTCAAATCCTTGCTTCCGATGATGTCCGGATAAGACTAAGCCATCGCAATGGGCCGTTTTAATAGCCTTTTGGAGTGCAACAATAGGGTATTCCGCCCTTGGTTGAAGTTCGACGACTTTGAGTGCTTTATCAGCAAAGAATTTCTTGGCTTGAGCGGATTCCTCTGGATTGTTCAGGGAGAGAAAACAAAGGGTAAATTGAGACAATACTTTTGTGGCTAGCTCCATATCAACCCCCTCTGGCCACATATCGGAGCTTGGGTTTGATTGGTTAATGGCTAGATAACTTATAGTCATTGCCTATAGCCATTTTCTACCTGTTTTTAGGTGCGCGCTACCTTATATTTTAGAGGCCACCTTCTGGACAGAGTCCCATGGCATGCATTCCTTTATCAACGTAAAGATTTATACCCGTGATTCCGCTAGCGAGGTCAGAGCATAGAAACGCAGCTGCGGACCCAACTTCTTTTGGTGCGAGAGCGGATTTTAATGGCGCTCTTTTCGCACCAAAATCAATCATCTTATTAATCTCACCGATAGAACGTGCTGCACGAGAGGCCAAGGCCCCGGCAGAAATTGAATTTACACGATGGCCATATTCTTGCCCAGCCTCATAAGCTAAAACTCTTGTGTCGCTTTCTAAGGCTGCTTTTGCCGAAGACATGCCACCACCATACCCAGGGATAACTTTCTCTGAAGCTAGATAAGATAAGCAAAGAAACGAGCCATTTTTTCGCATAATTGGTGAAAACTCACGGACCATGGAAACAAAAGAATATGAGCTTGCTGAATTGGCGGCTAAGTATCCTTCCCTGCTTGTTTCCAGTAGTGGCTTTTGCACTTCTGGACCATTGGCTAACGAATGAACAGCGATCGTTAAAGCTCCATCACCAAAATCTTCTTTGATACGTTTCTTCAAGCCTTGAATCGTGAAATCACCTACGTCTTGATAACGCTTACTGGTGCGGATGTCTTCCGGTACGAAGTCCATTGAATCATAGACCGCATCCAATGCATAAATTTTTTCAATCTTAAACTCAGTTCTTTCTTCGGAAAGGCCCGGAAGGGTCATATCTAATTTCCCTCGGTCCAAGGACTTCGTCAAAATGCCCATGGCGGGGGGCCAGCAGGCGAGTATAACTTTTGCGCCGGCCGCATGGAGGGCTTTCGCAATCGACCAACCAAACCCTTGGTCATCTGCCACTCCGGCAACCAAGGCCAACTGACCATCCAAATTCATTCGCATGATGGAACCCCCTAAAAGCTCTAATAAGAGCTAACTATTAGAAAGTTTTTGCCATTTATATAGAAATCTTGCAAATTTGATTGCGTCTTCCGGAACGCAGTGCTCAGCGATAGGAAACACATTCTTGTAGCCCGCCGCCCCTAAATAGCTTGCGGTGGGATTAGTACGCATCAATTCGCCAAACCCAACTTCCACAAAAATGGCCTGACTCGAACTGGTTTTAAAGCAGCGTCGAGACTTGAATTCTTCGATTGAAGTATAGCTTTCTAGGCTGAGCTGAAAGCGCTCCGCACATTTGTGCCAGAGGGCAATTTGTATTGTGTTTGCACTAATAAGTGCGATCTTCTGTTGCCTTATTGCGGCAGTGTTTCTTTGAACTTTTCTAGGACGAACGTTACAAGCCGTTGAAATAACTGAAAATTGCATATTCCCTCCAATAATTTTTATTTTTACCCACACAGAATAGTGACTAAGTAAACGAAGCCTTTGAGTTCGTCTAGGATGTTTTGTATATTCAATATTACAAATTATAGGGTAATGTGTGCTTTTTTCGGGAAGACTGTATTGATTATTGAACAAATCTTCGCTATAAGATGCCAGCGTAAATAGGAGAGTCATGAAAGACAACGGTGTAGTCATCGGTAGAAAAGTTTCCCTGCTTGCAAAAGCACTTGATATGAGTCAAACGGAGCTCGCCAATCGAAGTGGAGTGTCTCGGGTAAGCCTTAACCGCTTTTTTCGCGGACAAAGTGAGTTGCGCTTATCGGATTTAGTTTCCATCCTGGAAGTACTCGGAATAGACTTGGAGAATATTGTTCAATCCAAGCTCTCTTCTGTGACTGGTGAAAAAAGTACAAGTCTTAGTGGATTAGGCAGCGAAATCGAATTGATTTTGCAATCTATGAGTACACTGGGAAGACGCTCTTACCTTGGCCACCTCTTAGCTCATACTTTACTAATGAACCCCAAACCAGGGCGCTCAATAATTGATCGTATAGAAGCTGCAATGGAAGAGTCGTAGAACACGTTTTTTAGAGCGTCCTTTGCTTCGTCTTTGCGTGGCTTAATCTTACGCAAGAATTCATTTACAAGAGACGGTGTGGAACACAAGTTTCGAATTTTTTGAACCTGTTGTTTAGCAATTTTTTTAGCCTTTGAATCCTCTTCGACTAGCGGGACAATTCGTGAAATATACGCTTGTGTACGGAGTATACGACCGGCCTCCAGCTCTTTTGCCGAGCCAACATCGCTACCAAAAAGTTGTTTTGCCACTTTTCGTACGGACTCGCCCATTTGTTTTCCTGGTAACTTAAATTGAGTGACATACCTTCCAGTTGAAAGAAAGTGCACTACAAATGCGATATCCTTATCTAAACAATCATGCAGCCCACTTATTTCGACTGTCGTAGCGGGTACACTTTCATATTTGGTATGAGCTACTTTCACTGAGCCAATTTCATCAACAAAGCTAATAAGCTCCTTAGCCCAAATTTGATCGGATCTCGCTCTATCTACTCTATCTGAGGTTGAGTTTTCAATTGCTCCCCATGCATTTAAGGCAAGAGTAACAAATCCGATGAGGATTGCCATGATTGATACGGTTGAGGTCGCCTTTCTCATCAAGCCCGAGAATAACATAATTGCCCATTTTTTTAAAGTTTGGTACGAACAGCCCATGACTGATCGTTATTCAGACAACCCAAGTAAATTGCAAGTGCTAGAGCATCCGCTATTGAACTATCATTTTGCCAATTTGCGTGCAGAGGGCACTCCCCAGGTTCATTTTCGTGAAGCCCTAGAAGCCATTGCTCATCACTTAGCAATTGCGGTTTGTCAGGATTTAGAGTGCGAAGACAGGCCGATAAGAACTCCCCTGGAGGCCATGTCCATTGCAATACCGAAATTTAATCTACTCGCGGTTTCTATATTACGTGCAGGAAATGGATTGCTGGATCCGTTTTTGAATTTTGTGCCTTTTGCAAGAGGCGGACATATTGGCCTTGAGCGTTCGAATGATGGTATGTCAGTGCGCGAGTATTATTTTAAAATTCCTCCATTGAGTAAAGGCATGCCGACTGTCATTCTCGACCCAATGCTAGGCACGGGAGGGTCGGCTTCCACTGCGATAGCTCGTTTAAAAGCAGAGGGAGTAGGCCCGATTAAGTTTGCTGCCGTTGTTGCGTGTCCGGAAGGCGTGGAGCGGATTCATACGGATCATCCGGATGTGACGGTTTATGTGGCTGCGTTGGATAGAGAACTCAGCAAAAAGAAATATATTCTGCCCGGCTTAGGCGATGCCGGGGATCGATTGTATGGAACTTTTTAGTGGCGCCAATTTAATAGCGCCAATTTAACAGTGTCGATTTAATGTTGTTGATAGCGCACACGGTAGATCCGACCCGCATAGTCATCCGACACCAGTATGGACCCATCTGGCATATTCAAGATATCTACTGGGCGACCTAGTACGTGATCTTTGCCTTGGAGAAAGCCAACTAAGAAGGGCTCGTATTTGACTGCCTTGCTTTTCTTATCGAGGGTAACCATGGTGACACGATAGCCAATTTTCTTGCTTCGATTCCAGGACCCATGTTCGGCAATAAAAATTTGATTCTTATATTTTTCTGGAAATGAGCCCCCAGTATAAAAACGCATTCCTAGAGCAGCGACGTGAGGCCCTAAGTTCTGTGCCGGCTTTTGAAACTCACTACAGGGTTTTTGACGCCCAAAATCTGGGTCGCGAATCTCATCTCCATGACAAAATGGATAGCCAAAATGCAATCCTTTTTTGCTGGCATGATTCAATTCGTCCGGCGGACTATTGTCTCCCAAGTGATCTCGACCATTGTCTGTAAACCACATTGAATTATCTTTTGGGTTCCAGTCAAATCCCACTGTATTACGCACACCCGAGGCAAAGATCTCAATGTTTTTTCCGTCTGCATTCATTCGTAGTATTGAGGCAAACCGTTTGTCCTCTTCGAGGCATACATTGCAGGGGGCTCCAACGGGAATATAAAGTTTTCCGTCTGGACCGAAGGCAATAAATTTCCAACCGTGGTGCGCCTTTGTAGGTAAATCACTGCGAACTAATTCTTTTGAAAATTTTTGTTTTGTTAACTGTTGCTTAATGTTCTTTACGCGCCAGACCTTACTCACTTCCGCAAAATAGAGATCGCCATCTTTGAGAGCAACACCATTTGGCATACGCAGCCCCTGAAAGAGCGTCTTTACCTCCTCAGCTTTGCCATCATTGTCACGGTCAAAGATTGCGTAAATTTTTCCACCGCCGCGATTTCGAGTTCCGACGTAGAGCACCCCATCTTTGGAACGGACCATGGAACGGGCGCCTACCACTTTATCTGCAAATATTGAGACTTCGAAGCCATTCGGGGCCTTAAGCTGGGAAACGGGGAACGAATATGCATTGAGGGAAAGAATTGTTAGAGCAGTGATTATTAGAATGACGATCGAGAGTTTCAGCATAATGAATTCCTAAATGTTTCGTGGAAGCGAGAGAGCATCGCTCTTTGGATAGATACACCACAGGACAAAGAGAATTAATGCAGAAAACATATGCAGGGATAATGCATCAAACGTGCGAGACAGGCTCACTCCCCAAATATCGGATGAAGAGAGTGGCCCAATCAGAACAAAACTGACAATCCCAAGCATGGCTGCTCTCCTTGGGACTTTCGTCAACACATGTAACAGAACTTGTAACAGAGGAATAAAAAGGAAAATAAAATACGGCTTCCAAACAATATGAGACATAAACAGAACGGAGAATGAGGCTGCACTCATAAAATCAAGGTCTAGCTTGCGACGGAAAGCGCAGGTCCAGGCTCCAATGCTAAATAAGGCTCCAATAATAGTTCCGAAAAGTTGAAGAGAAGATTTGGGAATAATAAACAAAGTCCAATTGAGCATTCCAACGGAAAAGCTATGAAAACTTTCCCCGCTAAAGAGGCGAAATAGTAATGCCGTAAAACTTTGATTGTGTGTATAAGAAGGGACACCTTTGCTCTGCAGTTGAGAGGGGTAGGATAAATAAAGCTCCTTGGTAGTTTCCCAGCCCCAAAAAAATGCAGGTAAGGCAGCAAGGGCGACTATTGATGTAGTCATGCTTAGAAGACTTAGCCATCGCCTCCTCCCAAGGACATCGATAATTTGTAGGACCGGAAATAGTTTAATTATTCCTCCAAACGCTAAAAGAGCTCCTGAGATGAGTTGATCCTTCTTTTCTCTTCGTAGCAGCGCTAGAGCGCAAAGAATCATTGTGGCTAGTAGAAGAATATTTACTTGTCCATAGCGTAAATTGATTACGAAATAGCGAAACAAAATGAGTGTTGATAAGAGCGCTGCTACATGCATACGCGCCATCCACAAAATGATTAAAAGAGAAACTCCATACCAAACATGCTTGCTCCATTCCCAGGAAGGAAGAACCTGAAAGGGTGTAAAGAATAAGGCAGCCGGCGGAGGGTAGAGAAATCGATCTGGGCTATGGCTATAAATTTTCGTCGGATCTTCAAGAGCGTACTTGGCAGCGATGTAGAAGACACGAAAATCAGGCGCATTCAGCTCCTTGAGCTTCTCATAAGTAAAGATACCGGTTACAAGAACGAAGAATAGGGCAAGGTGTTTGTAGTTTCGATGGGCAAAATCTAGCGCCGGTAACAATTTTTTGAGCATAGCCTTTTTAGAACTGCAAGCCGCCTAGGACGTAAAACCCTTGGTTCTTCTGGGTGGTCGTTCTCGTCGTAGTGGAGGTTTTTGCAATATCAGTAATGCCATAGTTATAACGTCCACCAAGGAAGAGCATATCGAATAAGAAAAGTCTAAGGGCGCCGGTCGCGCCAAATTCTGTTTTTGCAGTGTCGGCATCATTGCTGGCGATGCCGGCGTAACCACCAAGGCCGATGGACACAGAATTACTCAGCCAAAAATGCAATATTGCTGGGATTTCAATCACGTCAAAGGAGAGTTTGGACGCTCTAGTGCTAATTCCAGTGAGCGCAGTTTTAGTCTCTGATTTTCTTTGGACGTAAGCCACACCTAGTTCAAAAGACATCTTCTTACCCGTCATAAATTCTGCAGAAAGTCCAAAGCCCAGATCGGGTTCAGCGTCATCTTCTGTCTCGGATGTTGCCCGAGTAGACTTAATGGTAGTTTCATATGTGTTGTGATGAAAGTTGCCTATCGCATAAAGGTTAAATTGTGTGTTTCGGCCTCTAGACCACATGCTTCTAGCTTCCGCAGTAACTGGAGCTAACAACACAAACAGAAAGACGAGTACGAATATTCGTTTCATTTCCCCTCCAACGAGAATCCCAGTCTGTAATTACACTGGCGTGGGTAAATTTTAGATTGCCTACTGTATGGAAGCAAGCAGTAAAGCTCAGATTTTTTTAAGGGATTTCAAAAATCTCGATAATCTTGATTGCAAAACAAACCTTGCTTTGATACCCAGGCAGGGCTTATTTATTAGGTGGAATAGGTGGAATTTCAATATTTTTTCAGGAGACTTTCCATGTCGCCAAGAGCCCAACTCAATTCAGATTTGCAAGGACTGCGCAGCCGAATTGCTAAGGTCATTCCTATTCTAGAACCGGAAAATTCTAGATGGTACGGATCAGTTTTAATCGAACGCCGTCATAAGGAGGAATATAAAGTAAATCTTAAAGGGAAAACAAAACTCGACTCCATTCAGGTAGGGGCTGTGCTGCGAATTTATGATGGCCATACTATGTTCGAGCAAGCTACGGATTCTATGGACCCGGTGGAGCTGGAGCGCTTAGCTGGAGTCTTGGTAAAGCAAGCCGAATCAAATGCAATCCGAGTCGGCGCGAGGAAACCATATACGCCGCCTTCTTGGAAAGAACGCTTGCATGACAAACTTGACCCGGAGATTTCATTACAAATCCCAGGAGGAGTGAATGAAAACTCTGAAGTGCATTTTGGAGTGAAATCGCAGTCAGCACTCTGGAGAGAGGAGTCTTCTGCAATGGCTCATGCGGTGGACGGATTGACGAAGTTAAAAGAATATTCTTCCTCTTTAGAGCCAACTGACGTGGCTCGTGACCCTGATTTTTTACAAGTTTCAATGGTGCTGAACACAGAAGATTTTTTATTCATCGATCGCAGCGTGAATATGTCGCAGACATTACTAAGAAATCGCATGGTGCTTGTGGCGATGAAACAAGGTGAGTATGGCCTGGAAATTTTCGGTGGCATTGGTGGCGCAGAAACAGTTATCCCGACGACAGAAAATTTTGCCGGGCTATTTGTGAATTTGAAGAAGCTTTTGTCTGCAGCACGATTGGAGCCAGGTCGTTACAAAGTGTTGATGGGGCCGGAAGTTACCGGAGTTTTCGCCCACGAAGCCTTTGGTCACTCGCAAGAAGGAGACACCTGCGCGCGAGGACGCTCAAAAGCATGGGAGCTTTATCATTCGAAAGAATCTGTTGGTAATGAGCATGCGACGATTATGAATAATCCGGCAATTTTTGCGAATGGGGATTTGCCCTACGGCGCTTGGGGTTCCTACTATTTTGACGAAGAAGGTTGGATTGGCGAAGAGCAATACCTTGTAAGAGAGGGTGTTTTGCAGGCGCCGATGACGAACTTAACCTCTGCAATTCGACTTGGCGTGCCACGGACAGCTAACGGAAAGCGTGAGTGCTGGTCACATGGCGTATACACGCGACAAACAAATACGTATTTCTCTGCAGGAAAGAGCACTCTCAAGGAAATGATTGCGGCCGTTGATTACGGTTTCTTGGCCATGAGTTCTGCAGGTGGAATGGAAGACCCTAAGGGAATGGGAATTCAAGTAGGGATTCAATTCTTAGAAGAGATTAAGGATGGAAAGTTGACTGGTAAAATTTTCCGCGGTCCAAGTGGTGGCGCGGTACAGATGACTGGCTACACGCCAGATTATTTGAATTCAATTTTAATGAAATCAAAAGTGGATGCGAACAAAGATGGTGCGGATACTTCAAAATTCCCACTGAATAAAGTGGGTGGATGCGGCAAATACCATAAGGAATTGGTCAATGCTGGTTGCGGTGGACCGTACCTTCTCGTGGACAAAGTTTTATTGGGATAAGTGATAATTATGGAAAATTGGACAGTAGAATCATTAATGGAGCAGTTGGAGGCTCGTCGCAACAGTGGGCAGATCTATCAATGGACAATTCAGTTAAAAGAAACAGATCGGGAAGAAAGCTATTTCATTCGTAGCAAAGATAAAGTTGCGCTCGACCAATCTCGAACGGTGAGCGAATCGATTGTTTTTGTCCGACTGGAAGTGGAAAAAGGCGAAAAATTAGGATCGGCAAATCGACAGTTCTTTACATCAGCAGAATTAATACCGCAGATTAGTGGTGCCATCGAAACGGCAAAGCTTGGTGAGGAAAAACACTGGCAACTTAAGCAGGACGTGGATACGGAATTAAAAATGTACCACCGAGCTGATCCTCTTATTTGGGAAGATGTTGGTGCTGCCAGTAGAAAGTTATCAGAAGAATTAATTTCATCTATTGAAAGTACTAATGAAAGTACTAAAGAAGGTAATTTTAATTCGGCTGAACTCTTTGTAGCTCGCCAAAAGAGGACTTTATTTCTTTCCAACGGAGCACGCGCGGAAGAAACGAGTGCTCGTACCTATGCGGAAGTTTGTTTTTCAGCGACTAAAGAAGATAACACTGTAGAGTCTGAGGAGTTCTTGATCACTAAATTTGGTGCTTCCCGCGACTATTATAATTTTCATGAGATGTGCGATCTTTCTGCAGAGAATGCAGCAGCTTCTCTTGATGTGGCTCGTCAGGAGTCCGGAAATTATGCAGTTATCATCGATGCTAATTCACTTTGCCAGTTATTTGGTGACGTTGTTTCTCAGTTTGGTGCAGGCGCCAAGTATTACGGCACTCCGTTTATCGAGCGTGGTTCTGAATTGATCCCAGGGTTTAGCGGAGATAATTTCAAACTTTTCCTAGACCCAGAAATGAATCACACGTTTGGCTCATCTAGTTTCAATGCTTACGGGTCGCCACAATCAAAGCTATTATTAGTTGATTCAAATAAGGTCATACAAAACACTGTCGATAAAAAAATTTCAGACTATTTAGACCTACCAGTTACAACAACTCAAGGTGCATTTGTTATTGAACCTGCAAAGTCGAGCCCAATTGCGAAATTACGAAAGGCGCATTCAAAAGTGCTAGAAATATTGCAATTTTCGGCTTTATTTAGCAACTCTGTCGATTTAACTTTTGCTTCCGAGATTCGATTAGCTCGCCTCTATGATAACGAGACGGGTGAAGTAAAGTGTATCAAAGGCGGAAGCATTGCAGGTAAATTCCAAGAGAGCTTTAAAGAGGCACGTTGGTCAGAGAAAATGGCCCTGGCCAATTTGGACGATATGTCCGGCGTACAGGCATACTATGGTCCAAGCCACGCGCTTCTAACTAATATCCCGGTCACGGCCTGATATTCTAGCCACGGCCTACTGGTCATCCAAATCGAAACCCGCGAGGGAAAGTACATTTTCAGTGCTACAACTAGCAGTGAAACCTCTGCTTTGACGCAGATTTTAGTTTTAGCTCAGCAATGAGAAGTCTTTGCCGCAGCGGATCCGGTGTTGCTACTTGAGAAGCTTCCCCCTGGTCTTAATTGTCCTCATCGCTGTTTAAGCGTAAGTTAAGGTGCTGGTTAATTTTTTGGAGCCGATCAACTGAAATGGGCTGGGGGTTGGGTCCGACATGGTATGATGCTATACGATCATCATCATGTGCCGTGTCAAGCACCTGGAGTCCGAAATCATTCAGTACTCGTTGCATGGTGTCATCATCGATTGAATCTATATATCCTAGTCTGAATTCTCTTGGGGGATTTGAGAAATTTCCTTCTCTAGCGGCTTGAATCCATTGGTTACGGATGACATCATTCTTATTAAAGTAAAGCCAGTCACCCTCATTTACCCCGAATATCATCAAATGTTTGGAGTAACTGTTAATAGATCTAGATCGCCCATCCAAACTGACTGTCTCTACATAAATCATACCTCCTCCTTCCGCATTCAATGATACTCTTGTCTTTTGATCGAGTTCTAACATTCGCTCAGGATAATAGTTATCAACAGCTAGCACGCGATCCATTAATGGTGGTAGATTCTCGAAGTCAAAAGCTGGTTGTATACTTCCTTCCCCGGTACTACGGGAAGTAATCGAGTTTGCCGAGGGGCTTTGAGAAACCGATTCTGGTTGTATACTTCCTTCCCCGATACTACGGGAAGTAATCGAGTTTGTCGAGGGGCTTTGAGAAACCGATTGTTGAACTACTCGAATAGATCTCCTTTGACCTTGAGTAATACTTTCGTGACCGTTGTCAGGTCGAACTCTTAGTTCGTAACGTTCTCCTAGCACTTCATCAGTGGCTCCCCCTCGACAACAAGACGTCAAAGCTCTAAAGGCAGAGCTAGCGAGTTCTGCAAGTCTCTCAAAGATAAGCCCCGAGGGATCAACTCTGCCAAGCGGATCTCCATCTGCATAACTGTAGGGTGAAGCGTATTGTTGTAGAGGATCAGGAGTGAGAAACCTTCCGAGTGCAGGATCGTAGTAGCGATTGTTGAAGTAGTAGAGCCCACTTGATTCAAAATATTTTTGCCCGGTAAACTCTGGAGAGAGGTTCTCATTTGAAGTTTTTGCTTGGCTTAAACAGTTGGTGCTTAAACAAAGTACGGCGTGGACAAAAAAAATTGTTACAAATCTATTCATCATAAATAGATACCAGCTTTGGTTACTTTTTGGATTTTTTCAAGAGGATTTAAAAAATTAATCAGAAATCAATTTCTCCAAAGCGTCTCACACGCTGACGGGCAGTGCCGTCGCCCATCGGCACGTGCAGGAGATCCTTGGAGCTTTTAAGGTGGAGCTTTTTTGAATCGGGACTAAAGAAAATTTTGACAGTTCCGAAAGGAATCACAGTTGCAAATGGATTGCAGCTGCTCAAGGTTGATCGCAAGATCAGAGCTAGGATTTGCACGGCGGCGAGTCCGGAAGATGGCCATGGATTGGTGAACTTTTGACAAGGAGGACTCGCGGTGGGATTACGTATCGCTACAAATGTAACGGCCTTAAAGGCACAACGAGCACTAACAGCTTCCACTGAAGCTCAAGCTCAATCACTGGATCGATTATCCAGCGGTAGTCGAATTAATCGAGCAGGTGATGATGCTGCTGGCTTGGCTATTTCGGAAAAACTCAAAGCAAGCATTCGAGGTTTAGGGCAAGCTAAACGGAATACCCAAGACGGTATTTCATTAGTTCAAACCGCGGAAGGTGGCTTAAATGAGATTAGCAATATTTTGATAAGGTTGCGTGAGCTAAGCGTGCAAGCTGCTTCGGATACGATTGGGGCAGAAGAGCGCCAATATAGTGATCTGGAATATACATCTCTCGTCGATGAGATTGATCGGATTGCCAATGTTACGAATTTTAATGGAAACCAATTATTAAATGGAACACAAGCTTCACCATTAGAATTCCAAGTTGGTATTCATAACGATCCGAAAAATAACCGCTTGGTTTATGATGTTGGAGAGCAGAACGCTACAGCCAACAGTCTTGGTGTTGCGGAAACGAGAATTGAAAACAAACAAGAGGCGCAGACTAATTTAGAAAAGTTAGATGTCGCAATTTCAAGGGTAAATGGCCAAAGAGCAGAACTTGGAGCTTTGCAGAATAGATTAGGCTCGACTATTCGTAATCTGGGACATCAGACAGAGAATCTTTCTGCGGCGAACTCACGGATTCGTGATGCAGACTTTGCTATTGAAAGTTCTAAGCTTACGCAGCAGAGTATTCTGCAACAGTCTGGCATTAGCGTGCTGTCTCAGGCTAATACTAGTCAGATGAACGCGTTGAAATTGATTGGATAAATATAGGTTCGTCCGCTTGTTGACTACAAGCGGGCGAAATAAGACTTTGTGTCCTTGCGCAATTTCGGTAGTAGGAATAAAACTGCTAATAGATTCGGAATTGCCATGAGACCAAACATCATATCAGAAAAATTCAATACGGGATCAATCGCCCAGAGCGCTCCACATACTGCGAGGATGCAGTAGAGTACCTTATATGGAAGAATGCCTTTTTCCCCGACTAGGTAGTCGATTGCACGCTCTCCATAATAGGACCAGCTGAGGAGTGTTGAATAGGCAAAGAGAGTCACTGCAATTGGAATAAAATAATTACCAAATCCAGGGATTCCAGAGTTAAATGCGGCAGCCGTCATGGCCACGCCTTTGGCTTCGCCAGTGTAAGCGCCGGATATCAAGATTACCAATGCGGTCATTGTGCAGATTACAACTGTGTCAATGAATGGCTCCAGCACGGCAACCACACCTTCGCGAACGGGCTCTTTGGTGGCAGCTGCGGAGTGTGCGATTGGCGCGGAACCAAGCCCAGCCTCGTTTGAAAAGCATGCTCTACGTACACCTTGAATTAAGACACCGAAGAATCCACCAGCAACGGCTTTTCCTGTGAAAGCATCCGAGATAATCATTCCAAACAGAGCAGGTACGTCTGAAATATGCATTATAATTACGATTAGCGCGCCGACAATGTAGATGCCTCCCATAATTGGGACCAAGAATGAGGCCACTTCACCGATTCGTCGAATGCCGCCAATAATTACGATAGCCGTAAGAATTGCAAGCACGAGGCCGCTGGCAATCTCGGGAACTGCAAAGCTACTCTTAAGTATGGCCGCTACTTGGTTTGTTTGGAACATATTGGCAGCACCAAAGCTTGCACACACACAAGCAACGGCAAAGAACATCGCTAATGGTTTGAAGGCCGGCCCCAAACCTTTTTCAATGTAGTGCATTGGACCACCATGTACGATGCCTCGGTTGTCGACGTGTCTATATTTAACGGCAAGTGTGCATTCGGCAAATTTCGTTGCCATGCCAAGTAAACCAACGAGAATCATCCAGAAGGTGGCCCCAGGCCCCCCTGTCGCAAGTGCAACGGCAACGCCGGCGATATTGCCTAAACCAACTGTTGCGGATAGGGCGGTGCAGAGGGCTTGGAAATGAGAAATTTCCCCTGGATCGCTTGGGTTATCAAACTGACCGCGAACTACCGCAATTGCGTGGCTGAAAGCGCGGAATTGAATTCCACCTAGCATCACCGTTAGAACCACGCCCGTCGAAAGCAGCAGTATGACGAGCGGTAAACCCCAAACCCAGCCGACAGCGGTCGCTAGGAATTCATTCAATATTGCCATGTGTCTCCCAAGGAAGAATCCTAGTCATTCCTGAGGTGAAGGTCAAGGTCAAGGTCAATCTGATTGTTTAGAGGATGGAGTCCGAGTGGCAGTGGGCATTAGGCGGCTAAGAATGTTTTTTGCTTGGTGGGAGCGAATCTCAGCAATGGGGTAGGACCCTGGGAATTTAGACGCCTGCTTTTGATAGTTCTGTTTCAGCTGTCCTAGTTCCTCTGACCATTCGAGCGATCTAAGTTTCTCAAACGCGATTTCATTTTTTTGCCGTCTCTGAGCAGAGATTTTTTGGGCTATTTTTTTGTATTGATTGGAAGCGTACCATTTGAGGCCAGCTTGGCGAATAGTCTGTAACCCGACCAATAGGTGAATGCGCATAGCTAGAGTTTGCGCATCGATATCCTGGCGCGCATGGATTTTGGCCTTTGAGGATATATGCTCTGAGATCTGCTCTTCTTTTTTGCGGAAGTGTAAGTTTACTAACTTCTGTCCGGAGAATTCCACGCAGGATGCAAGAAAGGGCAAGCTCATTTGAATTGCATAAAATACGCGTGAGCCCTTTGGGGCTTTACAGTCTACAACAAGTCGAGACAATCGGAAGCTTCCGTTATTTGGCTGCACACGAGCTCCGGTCAGTGGGCTCGCTCCGATGTTCGAGTTATTCTGGTTTTTCCATGGTCGAATTTTTAGTGTGTTATTTTTTAGGTCGAGGCAAGTTTTGGCGGCAGCATTTTCTACTTCCGAGAGGTCCTGAACAAAAATTTCTGTATTATTTTTGGGGTCTTTGTCCGTTAAAATGTTTACAACGCGGTAAAATTCGTTCGGATTATCCAGGCTTTGAGAAAATGGGATGTCGCTAGACACCTTGCTGGCTTGAAGTGTGGCAAGGTATTTCGTTCCCGCGATTTTATAGCCGGTCCAGGCAAGAGCCTCACTGCCCAGGAAAAAGATGCATAGTGTCACAAGCAGGGTAGACAGCATAAGTGCTTGTAAATTAATAGTTTTTATAGAAACACACCGTTGCACCAAGCTCTCCTCCAGCCTTAATAATGTATTTAATTAGTATACTATAAGCAGGTCTCTGAGCGAGGAATTTCCGTAGAAATTACTTATTTAGTTTCAGTAGTATACAAATTAAATCAAAAATTCAATCAAACCCTAGCCAAGTCGCACTTGGATGTTAGATCCTTCACTCAGCTCTAAGTTCATGTTAAAGGACACAGAGCTTCGCTTGGAGGCGGTATATCGCTTCATCTAGAGGAAGGGGGGATTAGCGCGTATGAATAATTTCAAACTCTACTACCGCGGGCTGATAGCGATTTTCCCTCTATCAGTAGTTCCCGTTATTGGCTCGGCAACCGTCATTAATGTGGTTCATTACAACATTAGAGAGTTAGATTCGACAAAGATTCGAGCTGGTTTAGATCACGAGCAGTTGCGTAAAGCAGTTCAGGTAAGTCAGAAGTTTACTTGGCACTTATTTTCTGTCAATGAAATGCAGTATGATATGCCATCCGTTCCGGACTCTAGTTATCAGAGTTCGGGTGAAAATATGCATAACTTGATGCGTCTAATTTCAGGGAAGGAATCTAGCCTTTTCTCCTATGCGTTTGGCCCCGCGAATACGGGGTTATTGGCAAAACAAAAGAAAGATGGAAGCTACGAAGTAAATACTCATGCCAAGCGAGTAATGGAACTTGCGGACAAAGTAAATTTTGGAATTTTTTCAGGTCAATATTCTAGTGGCGCTGCCTCTCGGTTTCCAATTGAGTCAACGAAGATCATTTCCAGTATTCCTTGGAAAGTCTTCAATTCAAAGTTAGACCTTAGTCAATACCGCGATAGCGATGGAAACAAGTTTCCAGCCAATAAGCAGTTGTTTGATAAAAATTTCACGGATGCCGTAGTAAATGTGAAAGGCAAAAAGGTTCACTTCATTTTGCTGCACGCAGTGCCTGCGCATCACTTTGGTAATCCAAAATCACCCAATAACAAGCGCAACCACGACCAACTAGCCTTCCTAGAATGGTATTTATCAGGAAAATCTTCCGTTTTTAGCGGAAAGGAGCTTCGTTGGAAAAATAGTAAGAATGAAAAAGTAGTGAAGCCAATTGCAAAAGATGCAACGTTCGTGGCCGTGGGTGACTGGAATGTGGATATTCGCGACGATAAGAAGCCTGGTTCCATGGTCCTTAGGTCTTTATACAAGAAGTTTAAGCCTTGGAAAGAATGGGGTAACAACTTTATTACGTATGAGTCATCTTCATTTGCCCCTAAGGGGTGGACGGCTCAACTGGATTATATACTGCTAAGCAATGATATTGAGGTAGTAGAAGGCGGAGTGCATTCGCCTACGGCCAATCGTAAGGAGTTGGGTTGTGGAGGCTCTGTTTTACTTCCGGAAGCACTTCCTGTCGGTCGTGTAGTGCGGTCCTACTCAAAGAAAGAGAGGGGCGCACAAGTGAAGTGCTGGGTTGAAGTTAATGAGGCTTATGCCCTTAGTAAAGAAGCCTCCGACCACAAACCTATTTGGGCCAAGATAAAGCTGTAATAGAATTCTAGTATGAGTAGTTCTAGCACGAGCTCGAAGTGTAAGGTTTATGTGCATGGTCACCGGGGAGCACGGGGCGCGCGCCCTGAAAATACACTCATAGGCTTTGAGTACGCCGCCGATTGTGGCGCCCAGTATATTGAATTAGATATATTAGCGACAAAGGACAATCAGCTTGTTGTTTGCCATGATCCGATTCTTAATCCAGACATTTGTGTGGCCCCAAGTGGTGCCAGGCTAACTGATAAGGTCATAGTCCGTTCCTTACATTATGACGAACTTGCTCAATTTGATTGCGGTTCACTGGGAAATCCGCGCTTTCCCAAACAAAAGGCGGTACAGGGGCTGCGAATACCTTTGCTTCGCGAAGTGTTTGAGCAAGCGTGCACAAGCTCAAAATTGGGTGAGGTGGCATTCAATATTGAGTGTAAGTCATTGCCGGCGTACCCAGAGCTATTTCCTACGCCAGAGCAATTCGCAAAATTGCTATATGAGTTGCTCAAAGAATTTTGCTTCCAGGACCGAGCAATAATTCAGTCCTTTGACCATCGAGTGTTGGGAGAGATTCGAAAAATAGATGAGAAGCTCTCAATATCAGCGCTGTTTGGAGATAATTATTTTAACTATAGTGAAGTAGCGAAGAGCGTACAGGCTCAGTTCGTCTCTATAAACCTGCATTGGATTGATAAACCTATGCTTGAAGCATTGCATAAAGACAGGATTAAAGTCTTGGCTTGGATTGCGAATACTAAGGAGGATTGGAAGAGGCTAATCGATATTGGAGTTGATGGAATTATTACTGACTATCCAGAGGAATTAATAGAGTTCCTGTAGCATAGTACTCCTATAGCGCAAACTGATCGAGGGTTTCATATTTTTCGTTCGCTGAGTATTTCCCTTTTTCGTTCTTATGAATGCTGGCACATGCGGTGACTGGATCATGGGTAAAGAAGAAAAGCCAGTCTTCGTTCTTTGCCTTGTTGTATAGGTCTTGCTTCTCATCAATCAATAGCTCAGGGTAACGGTCATACCCCATTGTAATAGGCAGATGAATCCAGGGTACTCCTGGAATCAAGTCTCCGGTAAAAATGATCTTTTTCGAGTTGCCTTGAATGATCGGTAGCATTTGCCCTGGGGTGTGCCCGTTACTATAGGTGAAGGAAATTTTTTCTGGAATTACATCGGCATGGCTGTGGCTGTGGCTGTGGCTGCCATCGCCGTCGACAATAATTAGACGACCACTCGATTCTAGCTTTTCTACTAGCCCCGGAATAAAGGAGGCTCTGTCTCTAAAGTGTGGTTCTTTCGCTCGAGCAAAGGCTTCCTTGCCCACAACATATTTTGCATTTGAAAAAAGTAGCTGATCATTTCCGGACTTAATTTCTGTGAAGCTCGGTAATAGCCCGCCGGCGTGGTCAAAATGCAGGTGAGTTAGTATTACATAATCAATTTCCGAATGGTCGATTCCGTGTTCGGCTAATTTTTTGGATAAAAGGTGGGTGTCCGCGTTTTGTACGCCGAAACGATCCGCCATTTTAGGGTCAAAAAAAGCACCGATTCCTGTTTCACAGAGAATCTTCTTATCGTCGATTTCGACCAACATAGAACGGCAGGCCAGTGGAATTCGCCCTAAGTTGTCCGGTTGAATCCAACGCTCCCAGACAGGACGCGGGGCATTGCCAAACATAGAGCCCCCGTCTAGCTTCTGACCGTTTCCATCAATGCTGGTAATTCTTATCTTTTCCATAGTCATTTGAATGGAAACAAGCAGCTTCGGGAGTGTATCCATGATTTGTTTTAAGTTGATAAGAAGAGAATTGCCAATCTCCTGGAAAGCTATATGCTTCCAGGTAGTCCTCAAGGCAGTCCGGAAGGGCAGGGAAGAAATCTACACCAGTAAGGTTTTCAACATAATCCACACTGACCACAAAACTTTCCAGAGGCTCTTGTGAGGAAGCATTATCCAGAAGAAATGCAATCATCCTGTTACGCTTTAAATCTAGGATGATTTTATAGAACTGTTCCGGAACGGAGACGCCTTGTGGAGGCAATTGAGTTAAGCCGCTATGAAGCACCGGTCCTGTAACGACGTACATTGTGCCGAATGCATCTACCCACGATCGAATTTTCTGCTCCAGCTCTAACCAAATTTCCCGGTTAAAGCCAGGCAGTTGTGGAGCCATATTACTCATATAGAAGCTTTCGCTCATAGCAGTGTGGTTCAGTTTCATGTCAGCAGCGGGCACCAAATGGCCCCGGTCATAGCCACTGCCTTGATAGGCGGTTGGAGAGGCGGATTCTGTAGATACTAGCGGGTCTTTACGATAATCGTTTGTTCTGCTTGTGCTGCCATTGATCATCGCGTGTGTGAGTTTGTGTGCAACCCACTCGGAAACTTCATGCGTTTCAATGTAAGAGAGCGAGTAATATGCGTGGTTTACGAGTTCGCCACTTCCCACTGGTAAATAGTCAAATGATGCTGAGTTATTTGAGTCAAATGACCTTGCACTCGTCGAGAGTGGAATCGAAAGGACAAATGAAACAACAGCTAGAAGAATAAGTCTAGTGCAAACCATGATCACCTCTACGTCTGCTAATTGCATTCTATCTAGAAATAAAGTGCAAGTTATAATTTTGTTAGTGGCTCTGCTCTGTCAGTGTGTCATTTTTTCGACGAAATGCGTGTGAGGTCATTGTATGCCTTGGCTGGGTGCAGAAAAAACTGTAGACTAGGTTATCCAGTTGGAGGAGATTATGATTATGATTAGGAATGCTTACTGTTTTCTTTTAAGGGCTTTATTGTGCTTCAGCCTTGTGGCTGGAATTGTACCAGCGGAGTGCTCTGAAGGTGGTGATCCAGATAGTAGTAGCCCAACACCACCGGGCAAATTTATCTCTACCTGGAGAATCTCTTCGTCAGATCTGGATATCCAGTTGCCTTTGAGATCGGGTTACAACTATGACTTCACTGTAAGTTGGGGAGATGGAAGCAGCTCAGAAGTCAAGGCCCATGATGATCCTGCTGCCAGGCATACATACGAGGCAGCAGGCGATTACACCATTACAATAGTAGGCACTTTGGAGGCTTGGTATTTTAATAGTGGTGGCGACAAGGACAGGATTATTGCTGTAGATGATTTTGGGAGAATGGGTTGGAAAAATTTAGAAAGAGCATTTGCTGGCTGTGGAAACCTAACCACCTTTAAAGGCGGAGATGTTTCTCAAGTGACAAACATGAGCGGTATGTTTGTTTTTGCTAGCTCGCTAGAGCGGCTCGAGACAAGTAACTGGAATGTCAGCTCCGTAACAGATATGAGCTTTATGTTTTATAATGCTAGCTCGCTAGATCAGCTCGAGACAATTGACTGGAATGTCAGCTCCGTAACAGATATGAGCAATATGTTTTTTTTATGCTAGATCGCTAAGGCAGCTCGAGACAATTGACTGGAATGTCAGCGCCGTAACAGATATGAGCCATATGTTTTCTGGTACTATCTC
>JAAHTH010000045.1_pt1 | contig 50626 bp, 47 predicted proteins | sample 6116091 | NCBI WGS metagenome assembly JAAHTH01 (sample SAMN13939990, study PRJNA603662) | sponge metagenome | isolation source: marine sponge | host: Mycale hentscheli | place: New Zealand | collected 2006 | reverse complement strand
AATCTTCCTTTGGCTTGCGCTTCAATTTTGTGACTCGCTTTGATTTTATAACTCGTTTCGGGGCAGCAACATTGATTGAAATGGAGTCAGAAATCTTATCCAATTTCTTTTGTGGACTTTTCAAGGCGGCAAGTAACTTCTTTGTATTACGATTTTCTTCTTCAGCTTTTTTTTCCGCAATATATTGATCACTCTGTTCATATGCAAACTGATCCTTAAGCATCATTTCCTGAAGTTCGATGAACTCACTTGTGGTTAGATCATTAGTTACAACAGTTTCCTGTGCAATTTTGTATGAATACCTACGCTCCTTAGCTTGTTTATCAACGAGAGTTTGCTTGCTAACTAGAGTTTGTTTTTTAGCTCGTTTAATTTTAGTCGGTGACTTACGCGCAAACACATTTTTGGTATCTCTACCTCTATACTTGCCCTTGGTTGCTCTACCCTTTGTCGGCTCCGGATCCAATCCTCGCAGTCCAAAATTAATTTCCAAATACTCCGGGTTTAAAACATTCAGCCGAACCTTCGCATCTTTTTCACTGAATTTGCTCAAAAAGCCTGAGCCCAAAGAATCACGTTCAAGTGAGCTTGCAATAATCGTAGCTAGCGCGACACCACTAACGAGCGAAGAGCTAAGTAGTCGCAAAAAAAATCTAACTTGTTTTGTATTTTCGCGCGTAACCATTCTCCCCATCCAATAGGAAGGACTATACGCTATATTCTAAACAAATCTACGCGACACGAAAAGGTTCTTTTGACATTTTGACCATATTTTTAATTTGAATACTCAATAGTTTCAGCAAGCACTGTAACCTTGGCCCCACAAATTTGAGCGAAGCCCCCCGATACAACAGCCCGCTTCCATTCCTCTTGGCCTTGCTCGCGATAAGCAAAGGTCCCCGATTTCAAATTGGTAACAAGACTCACGTGACCAGGTAAAACATGCATCTGCCCTAGCTCACCAGGAATAATAATTCCTCCCACTTCCAAACCCTTAACAGCTTCTTTCTCAGGAGTGAAAACATCTAAACTAATCCGTGTAGCTAAAGCCATCTACAAAAACTCCCAATACAACTATCAAATACCATCAATCAAAACTAAAGATTAAGCCTCGAGGCCTAGCTCATAGTCTTAGCCTTCTCGATTACTTCTTCAACTGAGCCCACCATGTAGAACGCTTGCTCAGGAAGCTCATCATACTTGCCCTCAAGAATTTCACGGAAGCCGCGGATCGTATCTTCGATTTTAACAAATTTACCTGGAAGGCCAGTGAACTGCTCGGCAACAAACATTGGCTGAGATAGATACTTTTGAACCTTACGTGCGCGAGCAACCGTAAGCTTATCCTCTTCAGAAAGTTCGTCCATACCAAGAATCGCGATGATGTCTTGCAAATCCTTATAGCGCTGGAGTGTTTCTTGGACCCATCGGGCTACTCGATAGTGTTCTTCACCAACAACTTCTGGTGTAAGAATCCGCGAAGTAGACTCCAACGGATCTACTGCCGGGAAAATACCAAGTTCGGCAATTGGGCGTGAAAGGTTAGTTGTCGCATCTAAGTGAGCAAATGTTGTAGCTGGCGCCGGATCCGTATAGTCATCCGCAGGTACATAAATCGCTTGAATCGAAGTAATCGACCCCTTATTGGTAGATGTAATTCGCTCTTGAAGCTCGCCCATTTCAGTAGAAAGAGTTGGTTGATAACCTACCGCAGAAGGAATACGCCCCAGGAGAGCAGATACCTCAGAGCCCGCTTGCGTAAATCGAAAGATATTATCCACGAAAAGAAGTACATCTTGGTTCTCATCATCACGGAAATATTCCGCAACAGTGAGAGCAGAAAGAGCAACTCGAGCACGAGCTCCAGGTGGTTCATTCATTTGTCCGTAAATCAAGGAGGTGTTTTTCAGTACGCCTGATTCCTTCATTTCTAACCAAAGATCATTACCTTCACGAGTCCGCTCACCCACGCCGGCGAATACAGAGTAACCACCGTGCTGAGTAGCAATGTTGTGGATAAGCTCCATGATCGTTACCGTCTTACCAACACCGGCACCACCAAAAAGACCGATTTTACCCCCCCGTACGTACGGAGCAAGCAAATCAACAACCTTAATCCCTGTGTAGAATGGCTCAACCTTCACAGATTGCTCAACAAACTTTGGCGCCTCACGGTGAATTGGATAGCGCTTCTTTTCCCCAACCGGCCCTGCCTCATCTACTGGCTCACCTACTACGTTTAAAATTCGACCAAGCGTTTCCGGGCCAACCGGCATTGTGATCTGATCACCTGTATTTACTGCGTCCATACCACGAGTAAGACCGTCTGTTGTGTCCATCGCAATACAACGGACTGTGTTTTCACCGATATGCTGAGCAACCTCAGCCACAAGGTTACCTTCCTTTTTGTCGATGGTCGGGTTTGTGATCTTTACCGCAGCAAAAATTGGTGGGAGTTCGCCTGGAGCAAACTCCACGTCGACTACTGGGCCGATTACTTGCTTAATGCGACCGATCTTTGGGTCTTTTGTTGTTGCGCTTGCCATTTTTCAGGTCTCCATTCAGTATCTATATCTATAAAGCTTCCGCGCCAGAGGTAATTTCAAGAAGCTCCTTCGTAATACCTGCTTGACGCACATTATTGTATTGAAGTGTAAGTTTGCGAATTACATCGCCTGCATTGCTTGTTGCAGAATCCATCGCCGCCATTCGAGCCCCATGCTCCGAGGCAGTAGACTCAAGCAAGGCCCTATATAAAGAGATCTTTATATAATGCGGCAAAAGGCTTGCTAAAATTCCTTCTTTACTTGGTTCAAATGTAAAATCAGCAAATTCTTTGCTCGCATCCTCGCCAACACCTTCACCTACATCTTCTAGGGCATCTGTTGAAATCGGCAGAAGGGCTTGTTGCCGAGGGATCTGCGAAAGTGCTGACTTGAACTCGGAAAAAATAATCCGGACCTCATCAAAATCACCGTCCAGATAAAGCTGAGTAAGCTCTTCTCCAAGAGCTGAGATCTTAGCAAGATCAGCATTCTTCTGAAAATCTTCATAGTGGGTATAAACATCAAGGCCGCGAAGCTTCAAAAATTCATTGCCTTTTTTACCAACACAAGCAAATTGGAATTTCTCAAACTTGAAAGCGTCTTCTTTCGCATTCGCCAGCGCTTTCTTATTTAAATTGGAATTAAACCCACCACATAGGCCACGATCAGAAGTAAAGAGCACGGTCAGTACACTTTTCTTTTCGTCGCGCAGTTCAAGAAGCGGATGCTCCTCAGATAAAGAAGCATCTTTTGTAAGCTGGGTGACAACCTTCCTTACTCCGATTGCATAAGGACGAGCGGCCGTAATCGCGTCTTGAGCGCGTCGCAACTTCGCCGCGGAAACCATTTTCATAGCTCGCGTAATCTGTTGCGTACTCTTTATGCTCGTTATACGTCTACGGAGTTCTTTACCCGATGCCATTTATAGCGCCGCCTCGAATTCTTTCTTATAGGCATCAATGGCTGCATCTAACTTCGGAGCCACATCATCTCCAATTTTTCCAGCTGAGCCAATAGACTCAAGGATACTTGCTTCCTTTGACTTGAGGTGCTTAACAAGGCCACCTTCAAACTCACTTACCTTCTCCACAGGAATAGAATCCACAGCACCTTTGTTAGCTGCGTAAATTCCAACCACCTGCTCTTGTACAGGGAGTGGCGCGTACTGACCTTGCTTTAAAATTTCCATTAAGCGTGAACCACGAGCTAATTGCTTTTGAGTTGCAGCGTCAAGATCTGAGCCAAATTGCGCAAACGCTGCTTTCTCCCGGTATTGAGCAAGATCCAGACGAAGCGTACCGGCAACTTTTTTCATCGCCTTAGTTTGAGCAGCCCCACCCACCCGTGAAACCGATAGACCTACATTTACCGCCGGTCGCTGACCAGAGTTAAAAAGATCTGCCTCTAAGAAAATTTGCCCATCTGTAATCGAAATTACGTTCGTAGGAATATATGCAGACACGTCACCGGCTTGCGTCTCAATAATTGGAAGCGCTGTTAATGAGCCTGCACCACGCTCATCAGACATTTTTGCGGCACGCTCAAGGAGACGGCTATGCAAATAGAATACATCCCCCGGGAATGCCTCCCGCCCTGGAGGACGACGAAGAAGCAACGAAAGCTGACGATAAGCTTGGGCTTGCTTTGTTAAATCATCATAGACAATCAGGGCGTGGCGGCCGGAATCCCGGAAGTATTCCGCCATCGTTACACCAGAGTATGGTGCTATAAACTGTAGTGGGGCCTGTGTTGACGCTGTAGCTGCGATGATGGTTGTATATTCCATCGCACCTTCTTTTGTCAGACGATCAACGATCTGAGCAACTGTAGACTGCTTCTGACCAATTGCCACATAGAAACACTGAACATTATTGCCCTTTTGATTAATAATCGTATCTAATGCGACAGCAGTTTTCCCAGTTTGACGGTCACCAATAATTAGTTCTCGCTGACCGCGGCCAATGGGAATCATTGCATCGATAGCTTTAATCCCTGTCTGCAGTGGCTCACCTACTGGTTGGCGCTCAACAATCCCAGGCGCCTTAATTTCCACCATCCGCGAGTTCTTCATGTCAATATCTTGGCCACCATCAATCGGGATACCAAGCGGATTAACCACACGTCCTAGAAGAGCCTCACCAACCGGGACTTCAAAAATTTTCCCGGTTCGCTTAACCGTAGAGCCTTCTTTAACAAGCGTTTCGTTACCAAGAATAGCAGCACCCACGGAACTTTCTTCAAGGTTTAGTACGAGCCCCATTACGCCTTGACCAAAATCAATAAGCTCACCCATCTGTACATTTTCAAGACCATAAATTTTTGCCACACCATCACTCATTGTTAGGACGGTGCCAGTCTCTGCAACCTCCATCTTTGCTTCAAACCCAGTTAACTGCCTTTGAATAATGTCGGTAATTTCTTCCGCACGAAGTTTCATCATTTCTCCTGTTCCTCGTACTGCTTGCGCTTCTATTGAGCGCAAACCTCCTGTAATTTAATAAGTTGTGTTTTAATACTTGAATCAAATGTTTTACCACCGGCTTCCACTATGAAACCGCCGATTAAATCTTCTTCCTCTGTCTGATCGAGTTCTACTGTCTTTCCTAAACAGACAGAAATAGGCTCACATAGTCCTTTTAGCTGCTTAGAATCTAGAGCCTTAGCAACTCTTGCCAAACCACGGACCACGCCAGCTTCTTTATTTTTAAGCTCCTCAAAGACTTGCGCAATTTCTGAAATATGCGTTACTCGGTTCTTGGCAGCCAAAAGTATAAAAAATCTCTTTGTCAGCTCCTCAGCAACCAACCCATTGGCTAATGTTTCTGCAATTCTCTCGCGGCTAGTTGAATCAAATAGCGAGCTAAACAGAACCTTTTTTACCTCAGCCGACTGCTCACATGCGTTCGCCAGGTGGCGAAGCTCGCCGGCAACCTTTTGAACAGACCTTTCTTCTTTAGAGACATTAAAGAGCGCTTTCGAATATACACTTGCTACACTTGCCATATTTATTACGCGTTCGCCTCAATTTGTGTTTTCGCTCTCTTAAGCGCCGTAGAATGGAAGTCATCATTCATATCTTTATGAAGCTCAACCTCTGCTTGGTCGAGCGCGCGGGAGATCACTCGTTGCTTTAAAGATTCCAATTGGCCATTTCGTTCATATTCAACAATTTTCTCTGCATCCGCTTTTACTTTTGCCACATCCGCTTCTGCCTTTTCTAAAATTTCTTTAGCCTCAGCTTTTGCGCCCGCCTCAGACTCATTTAAAAGAGTCTGAACCTCCTCTAGTGAATTCTCGATAGACCTCATGACTTTTTCAAATCGTTTTTTAGCTTCTCTTTGTGTATCAGCTGCGCTTTCAACTAAATTTTTCGCCCGCTCATGGCGCTGAAAAACAAATTTTGCGAGAGGTTTACGTCCGAAATAAATTGCTGCGCTAGCTACGATCGTAAAGTTGACCGCATACGGAATCATACCCTCAATGCCTGTAGCCGCCATTAAACACCTACCCCTGATTTCATAACTTTATCGACAAACAGACTCGAAATCTTCCCGACATGCGACTCTAGATCTTTCATGGCTTTTTCTGATTCTTTGATGATCTCTTCGCGACCAGATTCAATACGATTTTTTGCAGCCTTCCGAGCTAAAGCTAACGTCACGCTGGCCTTATCTTTTGACTCTTGCAAGATTTCATCTCGAATCCTCCTTGCTTGCACACGAGCAGCATAAAGCTTTTGCCTATATTCCTCTTCTTTATCTTCAGCTTGTTTAACAAGTGTGCTCGCCTCGCCTTCAACGCCGGTTGTTTTAGTTTTTCTCATCAAGATGAGTTCAAGAAACGGCTTAAAGAATAAAAATCGTACGACAACAAAAAAAATAATGAATATCGCCAGTTGATACCAAAGCGTGTTGTCAATTCCAAGCTGAGATAATACTTGTGCTAGCATAGTATTTAGACAACGGCCGGAGGCCACGTCCCTTAAGTAATTGCAATTACGTGGCTTAATTACCTAAAGCGAGGAAAAGAGTCAATAGAAAGACACTTGATTTTTGAGGCTTGACTGCGCTACAGCTTAAACAAACTCTGAGGGCGCCGAGCCAGAGCCTCCTGTCATTTGTGAAGTGCCCTCAAAGACAACCCCATCATCCACCATAAGACTCGGAGATTGAATATTCCCTTTAAATACAGCTGGCTGGTGAATTTCAACGCGACTCGTTGCCTTAATATTTCCAACAAACTCCCCATTAATTACAAGGGTTCCGGCCTCCACCTCAGCCTCCACCCTCGCGCCTTCTCCAATAATAAGAATATCATTGGTGTAGATATGGCCTCGAAACACGCCGCCAATTCGAAAAGTCCCCTCAAAACTTAGGGTTCCCTCAAATTCACTCCCTCGATCCAAAACTCCAGTCAGATCGTAATTAAACTCTCCAACATCCAATGTTTTGCGCTTCCTCATAACAGCCCCCCCTAACGCAAAAGCTGCTCGGAAATTCGATCGAGGTCTTCGCGTGAATAATACTTAATCACGATACTACCTGAGCTTTGCGAGCCCTTAAAGCTTACTTTCGTGCCCAAAACTCGGGTTATTCGGTCGGTCAAATGGCGCACAGCCTCCTTTTCTTCTCGCTCACCCTGCCTTGCCCTGATTTTTTCTGACTCTTTCGTTTTATCTGCAACCAAAACCCGCGACACCAACGCCTCTGTGTCACGAACAGATAATGACCCCTCAACCACCTTCTTACACACAGATATTCTTTGCTCTGAGTTTTTTAAGGCCAAAAGCGCCTTCCCATGACCGAAACTCAGCTTAGCGCTTCTTAAGTCCACAATTATCTCTTCTGGAAGCCTCAACAAGCGAACATGGTTCGCAACAGAGCTTCTTGTCTTCCCAACTCTAGAGGCAAGCTCTTCTTGTGTGAGCTGGAAATCTTCCATGAGTTGAAAGTAAGAGAGTGCAACCTCAATACAGTTTAAATTTTCTCGCTGGATATTCTCGATAAGCGCCAACTCTAGCGTCTCCTTATCAGAACTATTTCGAATAACAACCGGGACAACCCGAAGGCCCGCAAGCCTGGAGGCACGCAATCTTCTTTCGCCGGCGATTAGCAAAAATTTAGGGCCTTTCTTCCCTCGCCGAACAACCAATGGCTGGATAACTCCTTTAGCCTTAATCGAATCCGAAAGCTCTTTAAGCTTTTCTTCATCAAAATCCCTGCGCGGTTGGAATTGATTTACCTCAACTTGCGAAATATCCAACATCGTCACACCATGGACTCGCTCTCTTTTTTCTTCTCCGTTCCCTGCAGAAGCGACAATTTTCTCTTTAGTGCTTTCTTCTTTTCGTGCGGAGGGTGGCGGCGCATCTATCGCTTTTGGCAGAAGACTTGCGAGACCTTTCCCAAGTGCGGGCCGATTTTGTTTCGAACTCATTTCTATCATTATTTAATTCTCCAATTAAAAACTCAGCTTGGTGACACTTCGGCGTGATGCGGCAATGGTGGTGGGCTATGGATAATCGGCTTCTCCACTATTTGGCTATCCATTTGAGTAGTTTGGATAGAGAAATTAGCCGCTTGGTTACCCTTAATGTGTTTTTGAATTAATTCTTTTGCAACAGAGAGATAGGTAAGCGAGCCTTTAGACTCAATATCATACAATAAGACAGGCTTCCCATGGCTTGGTGCCTCACTTAATCGCACATTTCGCGGAATCACTGTCTTAAACACCGACCCTCCAAAATGAGCTTCCACCTCATCTCTAACCTGTTTCGCCAAATTATTTCGGGAATCATACATAGTTAACAGGATTCCTTCTTGGCGAAGCGCCGGGTTCAATGCTTGCTGAATCAATTGAACCGTGGATTGAAGCTGAGATAAACCTTCTAATGCAAAATACTCGCACTGAAGTGGCACCAAGTATGAATCTGAGGCTGTTAGGGCGTTAATTGTGAGCAATCCAAGGCTTGGCGGGCAGTCGATTAGAATATAATGAAATTTATCACGCATCGAGCTAATAGTATTCTTAAGCTTATGCTCCCGTGCTAGCTCATTTACAAGCTCTACCTCAGCGCCGCTAAGGTTTGTATCAGAGGGGGCTATGTACAAATCTGGGAGCTCCGTCTTACAAAGAACCTCCTCTAGACGCTTTTGACCAACAAGAGCCTGATAAATCGTAGCGCCCCGGTACACCTCTGGATCCAACCCCAGGCCAGTCGAAGCATTACCTTGTGGATCGAAATCTATTATCAGAGTTTTTCTCTCGGCTACCGCCAGGGAGGCTGCTAAATTTATGGCGGTTGTGGTCTTCCCAACCCCACCTTTTTGATTAATTATTGCTATAACCTTCGTCATAACTCCCCTTCTAAGAAGTTTCTCGCTCAAATATACCTGTGATTTTTGTGTATGAATAGAAAAAGTTCCACGTGAAACATTTTTTTAGGTGTTCTACGTGGAACAATTGGAGGGGCCGCCTAGTTTTAAGGGTTCTGACTAGTTAATTTAACAATAAATCGCTTAGAGTGGTGCCCTGGAAGGGCATAGGTGTGCTCGCCAGATAAAGAAAAGCCTTTATTCTCTAACCTCTTTGAAACTGATCCCCACTCCGCCCTCTGCTCACTTGAAGCAAAAATATACCAAGACTTAACTCTATGGTCTAACCAAGGAATAGTTTTCCCCACTGGCACCACTGCGCGCATCACGATTGAGTCAAAACTACGGCTCTTGATAACCTCTTCCCCGCGTCCCCAAATAAACTCGGGGGGGCTCGAAAAACCAATGCGAGCAAATACCTCTTGAGCAGCTGAAACCTTTTTCTTCTTAGAGTCTAGAACTGCAACTATGTTTCGAGCTTTCTCTTTTTGAAAGTAGGCTCGGCAAAGAAACAACGGCACACCTGGGAAACCACCTCCTGATCCCCAGTCCAGCACCGCCCCTAGGCCAGAAATATGTGCAAGTTGAATGGAATCAAAAATATGGGCTCTAACCCCCTCTTCATAATCTCGGATTGCAGTCAAATTGATTTGCTGATTTATCTCTAATAGCTCTGTCAAATAAGAAAAAAGGCTCGTTTTACAGTCAAAAACTGCGGTCTCGGGTGCTGAGCCACCGAAATTTTGGGAAATTTTTGAAAGCTCTTTCTCAATTGCACTATTTAGCTCGCTTGAAACCTTGTGTTCAGGGGGCATGTGATCCCAAGCCCTTCATAACTCTCACAAGTTGAATATAGACTAAAGCCCCTGCCGCTGGCGTAACCCCTGGGATTCTCATCGCCTGCCCCAATGTCTCTGGGCGCACCTTTATCAGCCGCTCACGAACTTCATTCGAAAGCCCTTTAATTTCACTATAATTAAAATCCGTAGGGATTTTTTTAAATTCTTGTTTTGATAACTTGGCTAAATTCTTCAACTCCCGATCAATATAACCCTCATACTTGGTACTGACCTCTACTTCCTCTAAAACACGGTCAGCAATCCAGGCCTCAACTTCACCTGTCAGAATGAGCTCATCTGAGAGAAGCCCAGCCTCTCGAAGTGTAGAAATAGTAAGTCTTGGGCGACGAATGGCTTCCAGTAAGGACACGCGATCTGGAAGAGCACCAACACCAAGAGCCTCAAATACCCCCCTATCTTCAGCTTGCCCGCCATAAAGATAGGTAGACCCTAATTTTTTGCATATATCCTCAAAATAGCGATACTTTCTTTCAAATTTCTCAAAGTCCGGATCAGATAACACGCCAAAGTTTTTTCCTTTTTCAGCCAAACGTCGATCAGCTGTCTCCTCTCTCAGAAGAAGCCTATATTCGGCTCGAGAAGTAAACATTCGATAAGGTTCGTCGCAACCCTTTGTTACCAAGTCATCAATTAGAACCCCAATATAGGCTTCCTCACGACCAAAAACTAATTCTTCCCCATTATTAATTCGGTGCATTGCAGCATTTGCTCCTGCTACCAGCCCCTGAGCTGCCGCTTCCTCATAGCCGCTCGTGCCATTGATTTGCCCAGCACAAAACAATCCGGGTAGATCCTTAACCTCTAGCGTATGCTTTAATATCATAGGGTTTAGTGCGTCATATTCAACTGCGTACCCCGGGCGAGCAATCTCCACTTCTTCGAGTCCCGAAATTGTCTGTAAAAACCTTTGTTGCGCCACAACAGGCAAGCTAGTCGACAACCCGTTTGCATAAATTTCTTCGCTATACAAACTTTCAGGTTCTAAAAAAATCTGATGTCGATCCTTATCTGCAAATCGAAAAACCTTATCCTCGATCGAGGGGCAATATCGAGGACCCTTTCCCATGATCTGCCCCGTAAACATTGGCGAATCATTTTGGGCAGCGGCAATAATTTCGTGCGTCTTGGAATTTGTATACGTTAAGTAACAGGGCAATTGCTCCAAAAAAGGAAACGGGTCTGGTCGTGAATAAAATGAGAATGGAACTGGATTTTTATCTCCATCTTGCCTCTCCAATATCTCAAAATTTATCGATGACCTTTTAAGCCTCGCTGGAGTCCCCGTCTTTAGTCGAACTAAATTAAACCCCTCAGCATGCAAAAAATCAGACAAGGAGTCAGAAGCCCCATCACCTGCTCGCCCACCAGATGTTTGCGAGGCGCCACAATGCATAACAGCTTTGAGGAAAGTCCCTGCGGTTATAACCACAGACTTCGCACGGATCTTAGTACCAAAATTATCTGTGACACCACAAACACGCCCCTTATCAACGATAAGGCCTATCACCTCACATTGGTGAACGCTTAAGTTTCCTTGCGTCTCCACTGCCTTCTTCATGTTTAAGGAATAAAGAACTTTATCGCACTGAGCGCGTGAAGAGCGAACAGCAGGCCCCTTTGACATATTTAAACGTCGGTATTGCAAAGCTGACCTATCGGTGTTTCTCCCCATTTCACCACCGAATGCATCAATCTCGCGGGCGAGCTGTCCTTTCGCCTGGCCACCAATTGCAGGGTTACAAGACAAATACCCTATATGATCGTTGTTCATTGTAAGCATAGCGGTGCGAGAGCCCATACGAGCTGCTGCTAGCGCCGCCTCTATTCCAGCATGACCGCCACCAACCACAATGACATCAAATAATAAAGCCATGCGATCATATATCTCAAAAAAACCAATATTTAAAGTCAGCCAATATTGTTACTTACCAATACAAAAATTTGAAAAGATGTGCTCTAGGATCGCTTCACTATCGATTGATCCAGATAATTCTGAAATAGCTACCATTGCACTGCGAATATCGATAGCCAGTAAATCCATCTCTTGTATTCCTGTTTGGATATTATCAGAAACAATACTCAAGCGACCCATCGCCTGGACCAATGCTTCCCTTTGCCTCTGGCAAAAAATCTCCGGGCTAATTTGTAAAAGATCACTAGCTACAAACTCAGACTTAATCTTCTCCTGCAACTCTAGCAATCCTTGGCCTGTAGTAGAGGACACAATCACAGAATTACTCACAAGATCGTGATTTGAAATAAACTCTTTAATCACCAGAGCGTCGCCATTATCAATCTTATTAAAAACAAAAATTAATTTTCTCTCCCCTGCTCTTTCACTTACTTCTTTAATTAGAGCAAGTAATGGAGCAGAAGCACTTGTCCTACCGGCTTCTCCCGAATCTATAACGACTAGCACTAACTCAGAATCTTTGATCTCCTCAAGCGACCGCTTAACACCCTCTGACTCAATAACATCACTCGTGTCCCGCATTCCTGCAGTATCTGAAAGCCTCAATAACAAACCATCTAAATATATTTGCTCTCTAATAACATCACGCGTGGTACCCTCAATCTGGGACACAATACTTCGCTCTTCTCCAACCAACACATTAAATAAAGTGGACTTCCCAGCATTAGGCCTACCAACAAATGAAACAGTCACGCCATTCATTGCTGGTCGGATAGAGTCAAACTGAACCACCGCAGCTCTTAACCTACCTTGGACTGATTGAAGTTTCTTCTCAAACAAACTCCAATCCAAGACTTCGACATCCTGATCTGAAAAATCTAGCTCTAGCTCTAAACTAGCTATTAGGTTCTTTAAATCTTCCTGAATTGGATCAATAAACCGCTTGACCGCGCCACTTAAACTCTTTACCGCCGCTTCTAAGCCTAGTGAAGTTTCAGCCGAAATCAATGCTTCGACGGCTTCTACTTGACTTAAATCTAATTTTCCATTGCGAAAAGCGCGGAAGCTAAACTCACCTCGTTCCGCGGGCCTCGCTCCCGTATTGTGTACAATTGAATCAATAACTTCTCTTTGAATCAGTGGATTTCCATGCAAGTGGACCTCCACCATATCTTCACCAGAATATGAATTAGGGGCTGGGAAGAACGCTACTAATCCATCATCGATAATCGCGTTATCCCTAGATAAAACGTCGCACCTATAAAGATAGCGAGTTCGAATGCTATCAAAATTTCTTGTCTCAAGGTTTGCTCGTGCGTTCTTTGATTTTAAACGAACATATTTCCCAGCATCGGTGAGAGCCATAGGTCCGGATACACGTAACACCCCAATTGCACTGCGCACATTAAGGCCAGTAGCACTAGCTACAATAGTGTCATTTGCAAAATAATTCTTATCCAACGTTGGAGCCTACCCACTATGCGCCGCTAAGAGCTTCCTTACTCTCTCTTTTTTTTTCACTGCTTGCATCACCACTATTAGCCATATTGTCGTAGAGCCCGAATTTCTTATTTAACACGTGTTGTTGTGCGACAGAAAAAATCGTGTTCACTAGCATGTAGATGTTGAGCCCTGCAGGGAGAAAAAGCATAAAAACACCAAACATGACAGGCATAAAACGCATGATCATTTGTTGGTTTGGATCGGTCGTTGTGGTCGGCATTAAGCGCTGCTGCAAGTACATCAACACTATCAATAAGACTGGAGTAACATAATATGGGTCGGCGGCCGACAAGTCTTGAAGCCATCCGAAAAATGGGGCCTGATAAAGCTCCATACAATTAAACAACACTCGATATAATGCGAAGAAAACCGGCATTTGCAAGAGCATCGGAAAACAACCGCTAACTGGGTTTGCGCCGTTCACTTTATATAAATTCAACAGCTCCTGCTGAAGCTTTTGCTTGTCTTCCTTATATTTTTCCTGAAGTTTCTCCATTTCTGGCTTAAGTTTCGCTATCTTAGCCATCGACTTCATACTCTTGTAGGTCAATGGAAATAGAAGAATTTTTACTACCAATGTCAGCAAAATAATCGCAATCCCGTAGTTTCCTGAATATGAATAAAACCACTTGAGTGCTTTGAGTAGTGGCACCGCAATAACTGTAGTCCAACCAAAGTCTACCGCATTCGTTAGACTTGGTGACACCGCCTCAAGGTATTCTAGTTGTTTTGGCCCAAAGTAGACTTTCAAAGGAATATAAATCTCAGCCCTTTTATCTGTGTTTAGTACTAATCGCGATTGGGCCGGACTAGTGCTAAAATTCTTGCCTGGCACAAACTGTACGCCGGACTTAGCCACCAAATCCTTATTGGCAACAACAGTTGAAAGTAGGAAATATCGGGTATTAATACCAACCCAATGAATGCCAGAGGCCTCTTCCAGGCGTTCTTCTAGGCCATCTGCAAAGGAGGCTTCCCTCCCCTCACGTCCCCAATAAAGAAGTTCTACCTTATCAGGAAACCCCCCAAGTATACTTCCGTCGGCATCATTTTCTCGCTTTGGGCTTCCATTCAAATCAAAAAAAACAAAGCCTGGAGGAGCCTGTTTGAATCGAAGCTTATAAAGAACATTGAGAGTATAGGGCGATTCATCCTTCGTCACCACCCGCTCAATTTCTAGCTTATTGCTTACAAACTTATCTGAGTAGCCAGAGTCGCTCGTCTCTAGAACCGTAAAGCGTAAAGCTGCCAAATTATATTCATTGTAGTTGGAGTCGGAAAAATTAAGCTTTAACTGGTTTGGAATACCCGTAACATGTTTGAGGTCTATTTCATGAGTCTTTGAGCTGTCGTCAAGATCAGCTTCTTTAAATTTCTCAAGACGCCACTCACTTAATAGGTTCTCAGAGTTACTAAGCAAAACTCTTGAATTGTCTAAATCCAAAGTTGTAATTTTAGCTGGGACACTTGGCTTTTCTGCAACAACTGGTTTGCCATCACTCGCAGTAGAAGAGCCTGTAGTAGAAAAATTTGCATTGCTTGTAGAAGAGCTTATTACTACCGTCTTCCCATTAGAAAGCCTCGCAGAGTTTTCTTTTGCTACTTGCTCTTTCTGGTGCTTTTGTTGGTACTCTTTCCAAGCTTTAACTTCTTGCTGATAAGGCTCCCAATAGGCCTTTTGCCATACCAACCAGATACCGATCGACAAAACAACTGCCGCGATTGTCTTTTTATCCATGACGTGTCCTTCTGAAATGATTCAACGCTGAGAGCTACCAAATTTATGCAGCCCCGGAAAGAATTTCTTTAATTTCAATTCTTTCGGCACAGTATCTAGGCCCGAGCTCCCAAATGGGTGGCATTTAAGTAATCGTGATACCGCAAGACAAAGCCCCACAAGGATTCCATGCCTCTTTAGCGCTTCTCTTCCATACTCAGAACAAGTCGGCTCAAAGCGACACCTAGCCCCAAAAAAATAAAAAATAGGTGAAATCAAGCATTTATAAGCCAAAAAAACGCCGTCTATTAGGGTGTTTTTAGCTTGGCCGGCTTGATTGAAGAAACTTTCCCATCTCATAGCGCATTCCCTCGATTCTAGCCTCTCTACTCATTTCGACTGCTTTTGCATGAGTGCGAACGATTACATGCAGATCGATATTGCGAAGTTCTGATTTAGAGTGCCGAAACCATTCACGAATCTGACGCTTAAAATGATTGCGGTCAATAGCATTGCCAGCCCTTCGACCTACGCTGAGCCCTAGACGCGATATCCCCTCTTGTGTACGCCAGCAAAACACAAGATTTCTATAGCCCTTTGACCGACCGGTGACCCTTATCGCTTTGAAGTCATTGGACTTCTTGAGTCTATGCTCAGGTCGAAAAGACCGAACTCTACCTTTTCTACCTTCATTCATGATAAAAACTGGGGTGTTTTAAGTGAAATACAACTGAGCCTTATTTAGAACCAATAGTAGAAACTAGTTGCTTACGCCCCTTGGCCCTACGGCGGCGAACTACCTCAGCGCCACCACTTGTAGCCATACGCGCGCGAAAACCATGCGTTCTTATTCTCTTTTTTCGGCTTGGTTGCCATGTTCTTTTCATAGTCGGAAAATTCTACCAACACCTCAGGTGTTCTGTCAAGGTGGCAACGCAAAACTATCCAACTCCGCCGTTCGCTCGTCGATACACTAGGTGTTATGAGACAGACTAAGATAGACTCAGTTTGCATTTTTTCACTTGACCCATCGAAGTCCTTGTCGAACTATCGTGGTTTTGCTATTGCCTTCTTTCACCTTTAACGGGAGTTGCTAGGTGGATGAATTAATAAATTGTGAAAAGGTGAACAATGACAATCCTTATGGACGGTAATTACAGCGGCCACTCGGGTCAAAATCCTCCAACTTTTTGGAAGGCTGTTCTCGATAAGCTCCAAGACCTTACTACACCCGACCAATTCAAGGTCTGGCTACTCCCTTTGGAAGTGGTTTCATATACAGACGGCAAACTGACCCTGCTCGTTTTAAATCCGTTTTTCAAAACATATGTTATAAATAATTTTGAACCATCAATTATCGACACAATGGAGATCGTGACTGGGCAAAGATGCACTATCACTTATTCCATCAGGACAGCCGCCACCGCTAGCACTAAAACTTCAGCGACCGGCCTTATGGTTGATACTAGTATAGGGCAGACCTCTCAACTAAAGCCAAGCTCTTTGGGAGCTAAATCAGAGTCCAATAATAGCTTTAGACAAATATCGATGAGCTCTTTACAAAACACAAAGGCAAGCCCAAGCCTATCTATCGATAGTTCAGGTCGATTGAACCCATCATTTTCATCACTGGTTTCTGGTAGTGGCTTAATTAAGACCCCTGGCCGTTACATTGATACGAGACATACCTTTGATAATTTTATTGTGGGGGCTGGAAATCAGTTCGCCTATGCTGCAACAAAGGGTGTGGCCCTAAGCCCAGGCGGAAAGCACAATCCGTTGCTAGTTTATGGCGCTTCCGGTCTTGGAAAGACGCACCTACTGCATGCTCTGGCGGTAGATGTATTAAAACGTACGCCATCGGCTAAGATTTGCTACTTGCCGGCTGAGCAGTTTGTAAATGATTTTATTGAGTCTACGAAAAAGAACGCAGTTAACCTCTTTAAATCAAAGTATAGAACTAACTTCGATATCTTCTTAATTGATGACATCCAGTTTTTTGCTGGAAAGGGCCGTTCACAAGAAGAGTTCTTTTATACGTTCAACCATTTATGCGAATCACATCATCAGGTTGTAATGACTAGTGATAATGCACCAAAGGATCTTTCTGGACTTGAAGCACGCCTTATAACACGGCTGCAACAGGGTCTTCTTGTTGATATTAAAGCACCGGATTTGGAGACTCGAATTGCTATTCTTAGGGCAAAGGCTGAATTAGATGATCTTTATTTGCCTGAAGATGTTTGCTTGATGATTGCATCAAATATTCGAAACAGTATTCGAGAACTCGAAGGTGCGCTAGTTCGTTTGGGTGCAGAAGCTTCCATTAACGGAACAGAAATCACTCTTGAAATGGCGAGCGAAGCGTTAAATGATATGTTTAGTGCTGGTAAGGGCGATGCTGTAAATGTCGACACCATTAAGCAGTTTGTTTCGCAGTATTTTAAAATCACGTTGAGTGAGATGGAATCGAAATCCAGAGCTAGAAAATTTGCTGAGCCTCGTCAGATTGCAATGTTTCTGACTCGTAAATACGCTAATAAGACCTATCCGGAAATTGCGTCTTTATTTGGTGGTAAGGATCACTCTACGGTGATTCATGCAATACGCAAAATAGAGAAAAACATGACAACTAGTACTGTGTTAAAAAAGCAAGTCGGAGAGATTCAACAGCTTCTATAGCTCCAAAACATGTCCTGGCCCAGAAAATGGTCTAAAACTCTAAAACAACCCTTGGTCTGACCCCGGTCAGCGTTTTGAGTGTTGCACTCTGCTTAAATTACTTGTGGGAAAAATGTGGGCAACCTCGGGATAATAAATAGATCGGGTTATCCACAAAACTGTGGATAATTATTCATTATGAGAAATTTACCGGTTAACCCTCGGTTATATGTCGCCAAGCAGCACAACGGTTATCCATATTCTTGAGTGATTAAATTTATTCATAAATTTAGCCACTTACAAATTAATCCACACTATTCACACCTGTGGATAATAAAAAACCTATGGTTATACTCAGTAAATGTGGGTGAATGCCATTTTTACCTTACAGTTTGTCCACAATTCTTTATATCGCTGTTTTACTAAATCAAATTACTACAATAATTTAATAGTTGTCCAATTTTTGCGGTGGATAACCATGTGGATAAATTATGACGCTATTTATTTTGCTAGCTATCCACAAAATACTTTTTGCTATTCACAAAATTCTGAAAATGATATTCAATGGAAGCCATTGTTAATAGAGGAGAAAAGGGAATATCCACAATCCCACGAGGACTACTACTACTACTATTTAAATATATAAAAAATCTTATTCTTTTGAATTGGGGATAGGAGCAAGAGATAAGCATGAAGATATCTATAAAAGAAAAAAAAGAACTTCTGGGTGCCCTGAGTAAGGTTCAAGGGGTTGCAGAAAAAAGAACCGCATTACAGCTCCTCACTAATATTTATCTACACGTTGGTAATGATTTACTCACAATTAAAGCAACCGATTTAGAGATAAGTATGGAAACATCTCTGCCCGTACATGTTGAAGAAACTGGAGGTGTAACAGCCTCGGCCAAAAATCTTTTTGAAATTGTAAAAGAACTTCCTTTAGAGCAGGAAGTAGAGATTGCTTCAAAAGATAATCATTGGATCGAAATAAATTGTGGTTCCTCTAAATTCAATATAATGGGAATTGCCCCAGAAAATTACCCCGCACTTCCAGACGCTAGTAACTGTACATTTGCTTGTCTTGCTCCTGAAGCATTAATGCAAATGATTGATCGTACTTTATTTGCAGTCTCTATAGATGAAACTCGTTATCACTTGAATGGTGTGTATTTAGAAAAAGGCGATGGCAATAGATTTAAAATGGTCGCAACGGATACGCACAGATTAGTATACTGTGAGAAAGAGTTATTCGCAGAGACTCCAGATTTTTTAAGCAAGGGTATTATTATTCCTCGCAAAGGCGTCCAGGAACTCCGTAAACTTCTGGATGTAAATAAGAAAAAATTAGCCGTTTCCCTTAACGGGAATCATTTAATTTTCAAGGATGGCGTAACGAATTTGTTCATTCGTTTGATAGAAGGGATATTCCCAGATTATCAAGGAACTATTCCAAAGAATAACCAGAACTTTATTAAAATGGATACGAAGGGTCTTATTGATTCGTTGAAGCGAGTTTCTTTGCTTGCAAACGAGAAATCTCGCGGGGTTAGACTCAAATTTCAGGGGAAAAAATTAAAAATTTCTACGAACAATCCGGATATGGGTGAGGCTAAGGAGTCTGTCAATACCAGTTATGAGGGCGATATCTTAGAGGTCAGTTTTAATGCTAGGTATTTAATGGATTCTGTTTCAGTTATTGATTCAGAGCAGGTTCTTATTTCTCTCAACAATAATGATAGCGATAGAATGAGCCCAGGGGTTATTCAGGTTCCAGGTAGTGAGGATTATCTCTGCGTATTGATGCCAATGAGCCTTTAGTTTTTAAAGGTGAAATAAGTGCAGCTATCGGAAATTAAGGTTTCCAATTTTAGAAACCACAAGCAAATCGCAATCTCTTTCACAGATCGAATTACAGTACTTACTGGAGAGAACGGGGCTGGTAAAACGTCTCTACTGGAAGCCATTTCAATTTTGGGGTCGGCTCGATCTTTTCGCAGTGGGAAAATTGTCGACCTAATAAAGCATGGAACAGAGCGGTCAGTGATTGAGGGTTTAGTGCGGTGCGAGCTTTACGAGAACTCAATTCGCGCCGAGTTAAAGCCTACACGCAAGGCCATGACCCTTAACGGGAAAAAGTTGCATCAGGTTCGGGATTTAATGCATGTAATGCCTTTTGTTATTTTTAGCCCAGCTGACCACCGAATCGTTGAAGGGGATGCTAGTGATCGGCGTTTGTTTTTGAATAAGGCTGTTTCCCAGTGGGATTTTAATTATGCTGATGACTTACGGGGATTTCAGCGGGTTCTCCTTCAGCGGAATCGCATCCTAAAAGAAAATAAGGGGAATTTTGGAGTTCTCCATCAGGTATCCAAAAGCTTGTCCCCATGGGACGAACAATTTATTCACTATTCTATCGCGCTAACTAAATCACGAACTCGCTACCTCCAGGAGTTCGAAAATGTATACGTGGTTTGTTACAAAACACTCGCCAATAAGAGCAATTTAGTGGGAATAAAATACATCTCTAGTCTCTTTGAAAATCCAGGAAAAGATACTGAAAATAAAGAGGAAATCATTAAAGAAAAATTGCAAGAATCTCTTAAAGAAGATATGCTGCGCGGCAGTACAAATATAGGGCCTCATAGAGATGAAATTTCATTGACCATCGACGGAAATCAAGCGAAATTCTACAGTTCTCAGGGAGAGAAAAAAACAATCGCATTAGCCTTGCGATTAGCAGAAGTTGACTTGATTCAACGACAGCATAAAAAGGCGCCGATGTTACTGGTAGACGATGTATCGTCGGAGTTGGATTGTAATCGCAGGCAAGCCCTAATAGGGCTGTTGCGAGAAGGTGATTCCCAAGTGCTTATTACAGCGACGGAATTACCAATGGACCTACTCGATGGTATGGATCTTCCATTTGATCATTTTGATCTAACAGGAGAAATTTAGGTATGTCGACAACGACGAATAACCAATACACAGCAGATAAAATTAAAGTTCTCGAAGGACTAGAGGCGGTTCGTAAGCGCCCAGGTATGTATATCGGCGACACAACTACTCGTGGTCTGCACCACTGTGTATGGGAAATTGTTGATAACGCAATTGATGAAGCTCTTGCGGGGTTTTGTACACACGTTACGATTACAGTTCATCCAGATAACTCCGTAACAGTTTTGGATGACGGACGAGGCATCCCCACAGGATTACATTCATCTGGGAAGTCTGCGGTTGAAGTTGTTATGACAAAGCTCCATGCGGGCGGTAAATTTAATGAAGAGGGCGGGGCTTATAAAATATCTGGTGGTTTACACGGTGTTGGCGCATCAGTTGTAAATGCACTTTCAAAAAATTTGCGCGTAGAGGTTCGACAAGATGGGCAGGTGTTTGAGCAGCGATATGCTCAAGGAACACCGAAATCTGATTTTTCAGTAATTGGTAAAACGGATAAAACTGGAACTTTGATTCAGTTTTTCCCAGATCCAGAAATATTTGAAACCATAGAATTTAATAAAGACACCTTGGTTAATCGATTGCGTGAATTAGCTTTTCTAATGAAAGGTTTAAAGATCTCGCTTGTGGATGAGCGTGTCGGTGAAACTTTTGACTTCTATTATGAAGGCGGGATTTCTGAATACATTAAGTATTTAAATAAGGCTAAGGGTAAATTGCATGACGAAGTAATAGTAATGGACGCTGAAAAAAGTGATATTGAAATTAGTGTTGCTATGCAATGGAATGATTCTTATTCTGAGAATATTCTTTCTTACACAAATAATATCAATACCCATGAAGGCGGCACACACGTATCGGGCTTTAGAACTGCGCTCACTCGTGTAATTAATAATTACGCGAAACAAAACGGGCTCTTTAAAAACCAAAAGGAAACCCCTGGCGGTGAAGACATACGGGAAGGGCTAACTGCTATTATTAGCGTAAAGGTTATTAACCCGCAATTTGAAGGACAGACGAAAACAAAGCTTGGTAACTCGGAAGTTGAAGGCTTAGTGCAGTCGGCAGTTAGTGAAAAGCTCCAAATATACCTTGAACAGGCACCATCAACAGCGAAAAAGATTGTACAAAAAGCTATTCTAGCGGCGAACGCTCGGATTGCTGCGCGAAAAGCTAGAGACCTAACTCGAAGAAAATCGGCTTTAGATTTAGGTGGGCTACCAGGAAAAATGGCCGATTGCCAAGAGAAAGATCCTGCGCTTTCTGAGTTGTATATTGTAGAGGGTGATTCTGCGGGTGGCTCGGCTAAGCAAGGTCGTGAAAGAAAATTTCAGGCTATTTTACCACTTAAAGGCAAAATTCTTAATGTAGAAAAAGCGCGTTTCGATAAAATGCTTGGCTTTGAAGAAATTAAGATATTGATCACAGCGCTCGGCACATCTATCGGTAAAGAATTATTTGATATTTCAAAGTTACGCTATCACAAGGTTGTAATTATGACCGATGCGGATGTTGATGGCGCCCATATTCGCACTTTGTTATTAACGTTCTTTTATCGTCAGATGCCAGAGATTATAGAACGTGGCTATCTCTATATTGCTCAACCACCACTTTATAAAGTGAAAAAAGGTAAAAAAGAGCAATATTTGAAAGATGAAAAATCGTTGAATGACTACTTATTAAAAAATGCGCTTGACTCTGTGAGTATTGTTAAAGGCAAAAAAGTATTGGCAACATCGGAATTATCGAGCGGTTTAAACTCTATGATTCAATTAGAAGAAGAACTAACGAAACTTGCTTTTCGGATGGAAACAGAAGTTGTTAAGGCATTAATTCTTAGCGAGACGGACGGGGCCGGGGTCTATCAAGATAAAGCAAAATTTGAAAATTTCGTTACGCTTGTGGAAAATTTCTGTAGAGATCGTGGGATAAAAGATATTCAATCGACAATAAGTGCTGATAAAGAACATTCTTCTTTTAGCGTAGAAATAGTTACGACTACTGATGTAGGCAGAAAAAATACAGTTTTAGACCACAACTTTTTTACTTCGACTGAGTATGAAAACCTGATGCGCCTTAAGCGGAATATTGGGGATATGATTATAGGCCCATTTGAAATCAGAACATCTTCTAAGGCTCAGGGGAAACCTGCTGGTGAGGATGCTGTAAATGGTGAAAAAGATGTTGATGAAATTTTGCGTGAAGATCTTGCAAGGGATTTAGCGGCTAACCAGGCTCGAGAAGCTTTTGAATTAAATAAAAAAATTCTTAGTATTGCTAAAAAAGGAATTTCAATTCAGCGATATAAGGGTCTTGGTGAGATGAATCCAGAGCAGCTCTGGGAAACTACTATGGATCCGGCTATTCGAATTCTGTTGCGGGTAACGATTGATGATGCAGCTGCATCGGATCAAATTTTCTCCACTTTGATGGGGGATGCTGTGGAGCCACGAAGACAATTTATTCGTGAAAACGCACTAAAAGTGAAAAACCTCGACGTTTAGATAATTTGGAATATTTATTTTATGGCTGATCAAAACGATAAATCGATTGTAGATATTAATATCGAAAAAGAGATGCGTAATTCGTATCTTGATTATGCGATGAGTGTCATTGTAGGACGTGCACTTCCTGATGCAAGAGATGGCTTAAAGCCGGTGCATAGGCGAGTTCTTTATACAATGCATGAGATGGGTAACCACTGGAATCGGGCATACAAAAAGTCAGCGCGCGTAGTGGGTGATGTGATGGGTAAATACCATCCGCATGGTGATGGCGCAATTTACGATACAATTGTGCGACTTGCACAAGACTTTAATATGCGATACGTCCTCGTCGATGGGCAGGGTAACTTCGGCTCTGTTGATGGTGATTCAGCGGCAGCGATGCGTTACACCGAAATAAGAATGGCGCGAATTGGAACTGAGTTACTAGCCGACATTGAGAAAGAAACGGTAAATTTTGTTCCTAACTACGACGGCTCGACAGCCGAGCCTAGTGTGCTTCCAGCAAGGATCCCGAATTTGTTGGTTAATGGTTCATCCGGTATTGCTGTGGGGATGTCGACCAATATCCCTCCCCATAATTTGAGTGAAGTTTTAGATGGTGTAGTAGCAACGATAAAAAATCCTGATGTTTCAATTGATCAGTTGGCAGAGATAATCCCAGGCCCAGATTTCCCGACGGGAGGATATATTTTAGGCCGTGACGGCATTGAATCTGCCTATAAAACTGGTAGAGGGATTATTAAAATCCGTGGGCGTGTGGATATTGAGGAAGGCAAGCGGGATAAGCAACGTATTATAATTTCTGAACTCCCGTATCAAGTTAACAAAGCGAAGTTAATTGAAAAAGTTGCCCATCTTCATCGAGAGAAAAGAATTGAAGGCATTGCGGCGATTCGTGATGAGTCTGACCGCAAGGGCATGCGTGTGGTTATTGAGCTTAAGAAGGGCGAAAGTGCGGATGTGATTGTTAATCGCCTTTATAAACTTACTCAGCTCTCTGATAGTTTTGGCATTATCACTTTAGCTCTGCATAATGGGCAGCCAAAACTTCTTAATCTGAAAGCCTTCTTAAAAGCATTTATTGACCATCGCAAGACAATCATTATTCGTCGTACTATTTTTGATTTACGAAAGGCTGAGGCAAGGGCCCATATTGTAGAAGGCCTGTTGAAAGCTATTGATAACATTGATCCAATCGTGGCATCAATAAAGAAGTCAAAAAATCCAGGAGAAGCAAAAGCACAACTTCAAGCACAATTTAAGTTCTCAGAAATCCAAGCGCAAGCCATCCTTGATATGCGCCTACAACGCCTAACTGGGCTTGAGCGCGAGAATCTTCAAAGGGAGTTAAACGAGCTTAAGAAACTAATTGCTAAGCTTAAGGAGATTCTTGCAAACGAACGGCTTGTTTTTGATGAAATTGTTAAAGAGAGTGAAGAGATTAAGCAAAAGTATGGTGAGAAACGTCGGACAGAGATTACAGGGCACTCTGCTGACTTAGATGAAGAAGACTTGATCCAAGAAGAGGATATGGTCGTATCGATAACTAGTCAGGGTTATATAAAACGAAATTCTGTGAATCTCTACTCGACGCAAAAGCGTGGTGGCAAGGGGATTAAGGGCACAAGCACTAATGATGAGGATTTCGTTTCACACCTTTTCGTAGCGGACACAAAATCTTACATCCTTTTCTTTACGAACCTCGGGAAAGTGTACTGGTTAAAAGTGCATAAAATTCCAGAAGTAAGTCGTACTGCTAAAGGCCGTGCAATTGTAAACTTGCTAAATTTATCTAAGGTAGAGACTATTTGTTCTGTAGTTCCTGTGACTAACTTTAAGGTCAATGGCCATATTGTCATGGCGACAAAGAATGGAACAGTTAAACGAATTGAGCTTTCTCAATTCTCTAACCCACGAAACGGTGGAATTATTGCACTTAAAATTAACCCCGGTGATATGCTTGTTAACGCAATGTATGCGAATGATGATTCTGATGTTCTTATTTGCTCAAAGGATGGAAAGAGTATCCGCTTCAAAGCGGGGGCTGTTCGTGCAATGGGTAGGGCTGCTGCTGGTGTTCGTGGGATGGAGTTAGGTGGGTCTGATTCAGTCGTAGGAATGACAGTATTGGATGCAGATGAATCTGAGCGAGACCTCCTTTCCGTAACAGAGAAGGGCTATGGAAAGCGCACTAGGGCTTCTCAATATCGAGCTCAAACGCGTGGTGGCAAAGGAATAATCACTATGAAGGCCACAGGTAAGACAGGGAGTATTGTTTCGGTTCAGGCAGTACGAGACTCTAGTGACCTAATGATTATTTCAAATAAGGGCCAAATTGTTCGAATTAAGAACTCTGATATTTCTACCATGGGACGAAATACCCAGGGGGTACGATTAGTTAAGCTTAAGGATGGGGAGCGAGTTGTGGCTGTGCAGCCGCTCGTGCAGGACGAAGACTAAGGCTGTTAAGATAGAAAAAGGTACAAATGAGGAAATATTATGTGCTTTTTGTGACTCTTTTACCTATTTTAGGTGCGTGCAATGCCAAATCTTCTAAAAATCAATACGACCTAGCGGAAAGATTGTTCGAAGAAAAAAAGTATGGAGCGTCAGTCCATGAATTTCGTAAAGTAGTAAAAAAAGACCCGAAATCAGAGTTAGGAATAGATTCTTTATATAGGGTTGGTGTGATTCAACGACTTTATTTACATAAGCCAAACCTTGCGATTCAATCCTTTCAATCACTTTTATCTCGAACAGAGGACCCAGACCTTGAACGGAAAATAAGAGAGATGATTGGAGAAATGTACTTCTCTGATTTTAACGACTTCCAGCAAGCCGCCAAGCTTTACGCTATACTTGTTAAAGATAAGTCGCCAAAGAATAAAAAAAGAGCCTTCTACCTTTATCGTTACGGAAGAGCCCTCTTCCTTATGGGTAATTTCAAACAAGCCCTGGACGCCTTTGGAGAAATTGAAGAAAAGTACTCGGATGGCCGGTTTTACGAGAAAGCGAGGCTTGCCCTCGGCGACACTTTAAACTCTTCCGGTCAATGCCATAAAGCAATAAAGGCATATGAGGAGCTCTCTAAGTCTTCAGACAAAAAAATTCGCAGTATGTCCATTTTTGGGATGGCCAACTGTTATGAAGAAATAGATAACTTAGACAAAGCCTACGACCTACTTACCTCTATAAAGGACTCTTATTCAACACCGTACGTTGTTGACTTAAAAATGAAAAAAATTAAACGACGCAAAATATTACGCCGTCGATGATATAGTTTTTCTATGAAATGGGAGCGCCTAGAGCGTAAGTTTTGGCCTGTTTTTTTGGTACTTTTGCTCCTTGGAGTAGGAGTTTCCGCTTACTTTTATGGGCTTTTTGGGCTTACAGTAACGAGTGTAGTCGCAGCACTCCTTAGCCTGGGGTTTAAGTGTACTGCCCTATTAGTGGCTGCAATCACTAAAGAAAAATCATTTGATATATTTACTTTGATTTTAATCTCAGCAGGCAAATTTATGGTTTGGATCCTCATTGGATCAGCCCCATTTATGTTTCCTCGAACATTCGGCTGGCCCTATGCCGTCGGTTGTGGGATCTATCTACTGGCTACTTTTGCGGCCGCATTTATTGCCGTCCGCCGCATTTAAGGGAAAACCCATGCAACTTGATCCTGAGTGGATGAAAAAAAGTGCTATTTTTGGCCTGGTTTCCGTCGAGCTTGTGGCGTATATTGGCGGCGCGTTTTTGATTGGAAAATGGTTAGATAGCCGGCTTGGGCTGGCGCCATTGCTAGCGGTTTTCTTTTCTTGTTTTGGGTTAGGGTTGGCCGTTTGGAAGATTTTGAATTGGTTAAAAAAAGAACAAGCTAAGGTAAAGCGTAAAGATAAAGATGAAAATTAGTAAAGGGAAAGAGGATTAAGCCGTAGTGGATCATCAGTTTACGTTACTAAAATACGTACCAGGGTTTGCTGAGCTTCCTTATCATGTAGCTACCGCTTTATTCGTTGTAGTCCTTTTGGTTGCGCTGACGGCGATTGCACGGGCAAAATTAGCGGCCGCAGGAACAAATGTTATTCCTGGCGGGAAAATTTCATTTCTAAATATTTTTGAAATGATCGCCGAAGGGCTTTACAGTTTTGTTGAGAGTATGCTTGGTAAAGATGCACCTAAATACTTCCCGTTAATTGGCTCTTTATTCCTATTTATTTTCTTCAGTAATATTCTTGGTCTTTTCCCGGGAATGCTGCCTCCAACGCAGGACATGAATACTACGCTTGCGATTGGCCTATTTGTTTTTGTTTACTATAACTGGATTGGTATCAAAGAGGCGGGCATGGATTATTTGAACCATTTCCTAGGCCCAGTTCTTTGGATTGCGCCGCTTCTTTTAGTTATTGAATTAATTTCTCATATGGTTCGGCCATTCTCACTTGCTTTGCGCCTATCAGGCAATATGACCGGTGACCATATGGTACTTGGTGTGATGACTGATCTTGCTCCAGCAGGGCTTGGCATTCCAATTCCATTTTATTGTCTAGGCCTGATGATCTGTTTCATTCAGGCTTTTGTTTTTACACTTTTAACCATGGTTTATATCGCAATGGCGAGAGATTCTGCTCACCATTGATATAGTTTAACTTATTATAGGGAGATACAAATGAATAAGTTGTTAACAACATCAATTGCATTGGCAGTATTTTTTATGCCTTTTTTAGCGTTTGCAGCAGATGATCGCAGTATGGCATTCGCTCAACAACCAGGTGGTGGCATGTGGTTTATCGCTAAAGCATTAGCGATTGGCCTAGCAGCGATTGGCGGCGCACTTGGACAAGGGAAGCTAGTATCTTCAGCCCTTGAAGGCATTGCACGCAACCCAGGAGCAGCTAGTCAAATCCAAATTCCAATGATTCTTGGAATCGCATTCGTAGAATCTCTAGTGATTTTTGCGCTTGTAGTCGCGTTCACTATGTAAGTTATTACAAGTATTCTAAAAATCGGCGGCAGCTAGAGCAATGCTACTTTGGCTGCCGTTTTTTTGCGCTCAGTTTGTTATGCTTTCTATGGAGGGGCGAGGCATCTTATGGACTTTAAAGACAACATTTTCCGGCAATACGATATTCGCGGCGTGGTGGGCAGCGATTTCACCGAGGAGTTTGCTTACGGCCTGGGCCGAGCTTACGCCCGCCTAGCGAAAGAAATCAACAAAAAAGAATCGATCAAAGCTTCTGTAGGTAGGGATTGTCGCGCAAGTGGAGGCTCGATTTCTGAATTCTTAATTGCTGGGATGGAGTCATCCGGTTGTAAAGTTATTAATCTCGGAATGGTCACAACGCCAATGACCTATTTTAGTATCCACCAATTTGATTTAGATGGTGGAATCATGGTTACGGGCTCTCACAATCCTCCGGAATATAACGGCTTTAAAATTTGTGTGGGGAAAGGCACTTTGTTTGGCGACCAAATTCTTACACTTCGTCAATATATGCATGAAGAGGGATTGGATCTTTCCAAGGCCAAGCGAGCCTCTATCAAAAAAACTGATGTTTTCACCCCGTATCTATCTTATCTAAAAGAAGAGTTTAAAGAGCCGTTTGGGATGAAACTAATTGTTGATGCAGGAAATGGGTCTGCAGGACCAGTAGCCCCTCAAATTCTTCGTGAATTAGGGTGTGAAGTTAAAGAAATGTTTTGCGAGCCAGACGGTAGGTTTCCAAACCATGAAGCCGACCCTACGGTTGCGAATAACTTAGTTGATCTGCAAAATGAACTAGCAAAAGGTGGGTTTGATCTTGGAATTGCTTTTGATGGTGACGCGGATAGAATTGGTGTCGTTGCTAGGAGTGGGAGAATTATTTGGGGCGATGAATTGATGGTGATTCTCTCCAGGAGCGTTTTAGAGGAAAACCCAGGCGCTACAATCATTTCAGAAGTTAAAAGTTCTTCTAGATTGTACAATGATATTCGTGCACGCGGCGGGAACGCGATCATGTGGAAAACAGGCCACTCCTTAATTAAAGCAAAAATTAAAGAAACAGGCGCGTTGCTGGCGGGCGAAATGAGTGGGCATATTTTCTTTTCCGACCGATTCTTTGGGTTTGATGACGCGCTTTATGCTGGCTGCCGACTTTTAGAGATTTTGAAGAAAAATGAAAAAACTGTGGAAGAATGCATTGCGGATCTTCCACCAGTATTTAATACCCCTGAAATTCGAGTTGATTGTGATGATGAGCTCAAATGGAAAATTATCGAAGAGTTAAAGAATCAGATGAAAGATGAATATAATGTTAACGATATTGATGGTGTCCGGATTGATTTTGAAGATGGTTGGGCTTTAGCGCGTGCATCTAATACTCAGCCTGTTATTGTCACCCGTTTTGAAGCAAACTCTCAAGTTCGACTCAACGAAATTAGAGCCTATTTTGAAAATAAAATTTCTAATATAATGAAATAAGAGTGCTGCAATGAATGATTCAATTGTAATTAAAGGCGCGCGCGAGCATAATTTACAAAATTTAGATCTCGTCGTACCACGAAATCAATTGGTTGTTTTTACGGGGCTCTCTGGCTCGGGGAAGTCTACCTTAGCGTTCGATACGATCTATGCGGAAGGGAGAAGGAAATACGTAGAAAGCCTCTCCGTATACGCGAGGCAATTTGTCGATAAACTTAATAAACCAGATTTAGATTCTATTGAAGGTTTATGCCCTTCTGTATCCATTGAGCAAAGAGTTACGAGTCGAAACCCACGTTCGACAGTCGGCACGATTACAGAAATATACGACTATTATCGACTCTTGTACTGTAAGGCCGCTGAAAAATCAGATGATATGGATGATAGTCTCCCTACGTTTTTATCAGTGACAAAACTTGTTCAGAGTTTACTAAAAAAACTAGATGGAGAGCGCGTACTTATCATGGCTCCGGTAGTTAGGGCTAGAAAAGGTGCACACAAAAAAGAAGTCTCAAAGGCCCTATCTAAAGGGTATATCCGTGCTCGAGTAGATTCGAAAATTTTAGAGCTAGACGAAACAAAAACACTAGATAAAAATAAGCCACATAATATCGACATTGTAATCGATAGGCTTATTATAAAGCGCGCTTCGGCGGCAAGAATTGAGAAATCCATACAAAACTCTCTAGAGTTTTTCCCAGAGCGTCTCATCATTTATGTGGTTGGTGACGCTCGAGATTATGAATATCGTGTAATGGATAAGAGGTTAAAAGGGAGTTCAAGCGAAACAAGTAAGCTTGATCCACGAATTTTTTCTTTCAATAGCCCTTTAGGTGCATGTGAAACCTGCAAAGGACTGGGGTTTCGAATTGTTTTTGACTCGGAAAAAATAATTTTAGATAAGGCGCTACCAATCAATGAAGCAGTTTCTCAAACTTGGATGGGCAGAACTCGAGCAGAGCGATTGCGTAGGGAAGAAATATTTTCAGCGGTTAGTAAATATTATAAAATTGATTTAAAACTGCCCTACTGTCGACTCTCCGATAAGGTGAAAAATATTTTTCTCTACGGCACAGGCAAAGATGAAATTCAGTTTAAATTCAAAGGGAAAGAAAAGAGTTTTAGGTCTAAGCAACCGTTTATTGGGGTCATTAATGAATTAAATAAGAAAGCTAAAAATACAGATAGAAACTCAGATGAATTCTTAAGGTTGCGCGAGTTACAGACGAAATTGTGTTGTTCTGCGTGTGTGGGCTCTCGCTTGCGGCCCAGTAGTCTGACGTTTAAAATTCAAAATTTAAATATTACGCAACTTGCGCAAAAATCAATTTCTGCTGCAATTGAATTTTTTGACAACTTAAAGCTGAGTGTTGCAAAGCAGGAGGTTTGTAAGGAAATTCTAATCCAAATTAAATCACGCCTCATTTTTTTGGATAAAGTTGGGCTTTCTTACATTGCTATCGATAGAGCAGCGAATACTTTGTCTGGCGGAGAAACCCAGCGAGTGCATTTGGCTACACAAATGGGGAGTTCTCTTACGGGGGTCTTATACGTTCTAGATGAGCCATCAATCGGTCTCCACCAAAGAGATAACGAAAAGGTAATTTCTTCTTTAGATAACCTAAAGAAGAATGGGAATTCCGTTATCGTCGTTGAGCATGATAGAGATACTATTAAAGCGGCCGATTATGTCTTTGATATGGGCCCTGGCGCTGGAGAGCGCGGTGGAAAAATTGTAGCTCAGGGGACACCCGATGAGTTGCTTTCTTCCAATGAAAGTGTAACTGGGGATTATTTACGTTCGATAGAAAGCGTTAGTATCCCGGCGAGAAATTTTGATTTTAAAAAATCAAAAAAAATTCGAATTAAAGGGTGTACGCACAATAATTTACAAAATATAGATGCTGAAATTCCACTGGGTGCACTCGTTTGTGTCACAGGTGTTTCTGGATCTGGAAAATCTTCATTAATCATAAAGACGCTGATACCAGCCTTAAAAGGAATTATGAAAGGTGGTGACGACTCAAATTCCTTCTATGCAGCGATATCCGGGGATGAGAATTTAGATAGAATTATTCAGGTTGACCAAAGTCCTATAGGGAGAAGCCCTAGGTCTAATCCTGCGACGTACTCTGGGGTCTTTAATCACATTCGTGATCTTTATACGAATACTCGAGAATCTAAAATACGTGGGTATAAACCGGGGCGATTTTCTTTTAACGTCAAAGGCGGCCGTTGTGATGTTTGTGAAGGGGCGGGAGTAGTTCGGATAGAAATGAGATTTCTTCCAGATGTTTTTATAACTTGCTCTGACTGTAATGGGAATCGTTACAATCGAGAAACTCTTATGGTTCGCTATAGAGGAAAGAACATTTCTGAGGCGTTAAATCTCTCTATTGAAGATGCAGTAGAATTCTTTGGTGCAATTCCAAAGATTGTTCGGCCGCTACAAATTCTCAATGAAGTGGGCCTTGGATATATTAGGTTAGGTCAACCAGTCACAACGCTTTCAGGCGGTGAGGCGCAAAGGATGAAGCTTGCTAAAGAACTTATTAAGCGGCCGACAGGAAAAACCTTGTATGTTTTGGATGAACCGTCCACGGGGCTACATTTTGCAGATATTGAGCGATTGCTTTATCTGATAGATCGATTAGTTCGAGCAGGAAACTCCATTATTGTGATTGAGCACAATATGGATATTATTAAGAATAGTGACTATGTGATTGATCTTGGGCCAGATGGTGGGGATGCAGGCGGAGAGATAGTGTGCGTAGGCACGCCGTGTGAAATTGTAGGCTCCAAGAAAGGGTACACAGCAAAGCATTTGGCGGAATATTTCAATTAATGCAGAATCAATATTTGCCCATTGAAGAAATAAAGGAGCTTCACTTCGAACTAACGGAGGAATGTAATGCTTCATGCCCTATGTGCGCGCGGAATGTCCACGGCTCTATAGAAAACCCTTTTTTAGGAGGGCATCAGTTAGACTTAGATTTTTTTCAGAGACGGATAAATTGGGAAGAATTGAGCGCACTTCATCACATAATGTTATGTGGCGTTTTTGGTGATCCTGTAGCCGCTCAAGACTGCTTACCCATTATTAGGTTTTTTAAAGAAAAACAAATTCCATCAGTCTATCTTTATACCAATGGTGGGTTAAGAAATGAAAGATGGTGGGAGAGCTTAGGAGAAATTCTTTCTGATCCTGAAGATTTAGTTGTTTTTGGTATTGATGGGTTGGGTGATACAAACCATTTATATCGTCGCGAGGTGAAGTGGGAGCGGTTAATGGCAAATGTCAAAGCTTTCATTTCAAGTGGAGGTAATGCCCGTTGGGATTTTCTTGTGTTTCAACATAATCAACACCAAGTGGAGTCTGCTAAGGAATTTGCCAGCGAGCTAGGGGTTAAAAAATTTCGCTTACGAAAGACATCAAGATTCTCAAACCCAAGTGTTCGAAAAGGCTCAGCCCCTTTTAAAGTGCTCAAAAAGCAAACTTCTAAGGACAATTTTTCAAGGTTAGCTAAAAAGAAATTTAAGGATGAGGAAATTGAATACAGTCTTCATCAACCTACAATTCAAAAATATACTAACGATGCAACAAATTCCGGGTTGTCGAAATTGTTTAAAAAATATGGTTCTTTTGAAAACTATATGAACAATATTGAGATTTCTTGCATATACAGAGAAAAGTTTAAACGTGTTTATATAAGCGCAGATGGCAAGCTATGGCCGTGTTGCTATATTGGAGGAGATCGAAAGACCTGGGATTCTTCTCATATCTACCGAGAAAACATTAAAAAAAATATAATAGAGCGCTATGGCGAGAATTTTAATAGCTTGAAAAGAAAAAGCCTGTCCGAAGTTTTTAACCACGCCTGGTTTAAAGACAGGCTAGTTCGTTCATTTGGGGAAAGTACGAAAAGCAGCAGTAATCCAAGGCTTTTGAAGTGTGCTCGAACCTGTGGAAAGATGTTTAACCCCATTCTTTCTCAAAGTGAGGATCAAAAAGTAAAAATCTCTAAGCTTAATAGGGGGTCAGATATATTTTTTCTTTCCTATGATGAAAAAAAAGCAGATAGAAATTGGTGTGAAGTAAAGAGTAGATTTTCTAGAGCGAAACGTGTTCATGGGGTTAAAGGAATTTTTAATGCCCATAGAGAGTGTGCTTTGCAGAGCGAAACCCCATATTTTTTTGTGGTAGATGGAGATAGTGAGCTTTTACCTAAATTTAGTTTTGATTCCTCTAATCTAAACTTGGAAGATGGAGCGGTTTATGTGTGGCGCGCGCTAAATCCAGTGAATGGATTAATTTATGGATATGGAGGTGTCAAGCTCTTCTCAAAGTCTTTATTTAGAGATGCAGTCCCTCTTGAGGAGAGGATGTCTACCATGGCGGACATGTCTACTACAATTGCTAATGGAAAATACATAGTTATTCATAAATTAGCTAGCGTGACTCATTTTAATACTAGTCCATTTAATGCATGGAGAGGCGCTTTTCGCGAATGCGCAAAATTAGCGGCCCAAACAATTAAAAACCAAAATCAGAATGATACAAATCAAAGATTATATGTGTGGAAACATAGGTGGGCTTATGGCGCAGAGTTTGGAGATTGGTGCGTTAAGGGGGCTAAGGCAGGAGCGGCCTTTGGCTTTCAGTATGTTAATGAAAAAGAAAAGCTATCTCAAATTAATGATTTTTCTTGGTTAAATGAGCGCTTTGAAAAGTCTATCTTTTTGTCTAGCTAGTGTTAGGGGGAAAAGGTGGGTGTTGAGAAAGAAAAAATTTATACTTCATCACGCAGCAGCCCAAAATCTGACTTTGGACCTAGAGCTTTTTTGCTTTTGGTGGCCAGTGCATTAGAAAATTGTGGGACGTCCCCAAGAGATATAGCGTTGTTGAAAACGATGATAGGTTTACACCCTGAGATGATTCCTAAAATTCAAAACGCATTTTCAAAAGGTCAGCTTGCGTCTAAGAGATGGTTATGTGAAGAGCTATCTAACCACATTGATACTTCTCAAAAAGAGATATTGGTCCTAGGCGGCTGGATAGGCCTATTGCCATATTATTTGATAAAATTTCTTACGGAAGACCTATACCCTAAACGAGTATATTCTCTAGATATTGACCCAGATTTTGAGCGAATAGTAGATGGGATTAATTATATTGATCGCATTCAGGAATGGCGAATTAAAGGCATAACAGGTGATATGTATTGTGTCGATTATTCAGGGGCAAAAACTAATATAAAGAGAGCTGATGGCTCAGTATGCGAGGTTTTTTTGCAGCCCGATATAATTATAAATACATCCACAGAGCATTTAAAATATCCAAGGCAGTGGTGGGGGCGGATCCCAAAGGGGAAAAAATTTGTAATTCAGTCGAATAATTTAGTTTCAGAAGCGGAGCACCACTCTTGCGTGAATTCTTTGGACGAATTTAAAGATATGTTCCCAGCGGCTAATGTCTATTTTAATGGAGAGCTTAACCTAGGGCACTACGATCGATTTATGATTATTGGTGAGAGATAAAATTATTTTAGTAGTCCGTGGCGGTCTTCACTGCCTTTGATCCTTTGTATATCTGGGCTCTCGTTAGAATCAATTTTATCTTGATTTATCCTAAGGCCATTTTCGGCGGAAGAATCCTTTGCCTTTGAAACATTTATGGCCCAAGAGCATGTGCAACGATGTTTCGTGCAAATAATAGGCGAAGCAGGAAACTCGAAATTTTCGTAAACATTTCCAAGCTTACCGCCGACTCTGCAACTTGATCGATAAATATCGCCACTTGGATAGATATGCAGTCGCTCAATACCAATCCAGCATTTCCAATCTATAAATTTATTGAGTTTCCTTAAACTAACATCATTGGCGTTAGATAGATTTGAGCTAAGTTTTCCATTTTCATCACGCCATATTTCTTCAGTATTGACGTTTGTCGAAAAAATCAAATCTTTCAAGTAGCTTAGTTCTTCTTCAGAGTAGTATCCATAGTCATTCCTAACTAAGCTTTTTTTCCCATAGTCGCGAGCCTCAATGGGTCTATTTTTAATTCTTTCTGGCAGAATTGGTTTGTCACTCTTATCAAAGAGAGGACGAATGCGACGAATGATATAAGGGATTTCCTTTTCTTTAAGTTCTTTAATTACTTCCTTAGCTTCTTCAAAATAGCCTGGCACCATCATAACATTTACTTGCATAAATTTATTTTTGTCCTCATCGCCGAGTAGCTTAAACTCTTCGTGAACCCTCCGGATGGTGTTCATAGTTCGGTGATATTTTTGCTCAAAATGAACAGAAAAAGTGTAGGAGGTCATATATGGCAACATATCTACGTAAAGCTTGGGACTACGGCTGCCGTTAGTGATTATGTTTAAATCTATTCCCTTGCCGTGCATATAAGGAATAATTCTATGAATGTCAGGATGAATAGATGGCTCTCCACCTCCTAGGAGCAGCATTAGGTGACGCCCTTTCGTCCGCTCAATTAATAGGTCTACAGCCTTAAAAATATCTTTCGTATCTGCATATCCGGAGCGGACATATTCTGCGCAATAGGTGCAAGAAAAATTACATAGCAAACCGATAAACCATTCAATTTTTGTCACGTTGGCATAAAAGCCTCTATTGTGTTGAATAGCAACTAACTGCGCATTTTCCATTATTAGTGTTATCCTATCTGTGTTTGGTCAAAAGAACGCATTCGAGCACTAATTTGGTCTTCGAAATTATCAGTACGATACTGCTCATTGATATTTTGAGGTTTTAAGAAGTTCTTAGCATGCTCACTTAATTCCGGAAGCACGAGCTCAATTGATTGGTTTCGAATATAGTCTAATTTTTTCGAATAATGCCAAAATTTAGGGAGTTCGTGGGAGCTGTCTTTGTCGTGCATGAGGAGCTCATAACCATCAAGGATTTTTTCAATGGAAGTCACCATCCAATTTTTTGAGAAGCGAAAGCCAGAGAAATCATAATCTTTGATTTTTTTTCGATACTCATTAAATCTCTTTGAGACTAGATCCTTATAGGAGAGAGGCAAAATTTGTACGTGTAGGAAGCTTGGATTATGGAGTGGATGCGTAGTAATGATAGGCGTCCTTCTTTGGTTATTTATACGATTAAGCCCCGACTTTAATTTCCAGTCGACCATTTCTGGTAGGTGTAGGACGTTATAGGCTTGCACAGTCATAGCAATCCAAGAGGCTATATTTTTGGACCCGGCGTTTAGTCGAGTTAGATTGTGTTCAACTTTTCCCCACTTGCTTGGATAGCGAATGTATTCATTAATTGCAGCATAGCCATCAATGCTGGCTCCTACTCTCACCTCTTTGAACTTGTCCCAAAGAGACAAAGCTTTATCTGGAATTGTGGAGACGTTTGAATTATATTCCAGCACGACTTTCTTAGATACTCCGTGATCAATGCAGTTTTGCAATAAATCATAGTGTTTATCGATTAATAGAGGCTCTCCGCCTACGGCATAAATATGGCGTATATTTTTAATGTTTGAATTTAGTTGTGTCCAAAACCCATCATCATCCACCCATGAGTAATCATCATTGACGGGTTGAATAGATCCATTCGGCATTTTCTTAAGCTGCACTTCGCCATGAGTGTCTCGAAAGCGAGGCCCCCAAACCTGCAATTGGTCACGATACCAGGAATCTGAGTCTGTGGGCCCGCACATTCTGCAACGGAGGTTACAATGATTCCCAAATCGTATATCGTAATATGTAGCAGGAACCGCTTCCGTCTTCAGAGCTCCGTTAGAGCCAGTATTTGCAATAAGTTCTTTATAATCAACGGAGTCTTCCCAGTTCTGTCTTTCAAATTGACGTCGAGATCGAATTCCAGATTCCTCCTCTCTTTGGCAGCGAACACAAACAGGGTGATGATCTCCTTCAATCATAGATCTCCGAATTTCTTGAAGTAATTCAGAATTGCGAGCTTCATCTAGGTTGGATTGCCTCGCGTTATAGGGGTCTCCATTAGAGTCGCGTAAAATACCGCGGTCCTTTGCAACGTTTGCCTGGCAACAGACGCGGAGGTCGCCGTTATTGCGAATCGATACGTGAATCCAGGGAAGTGGGCAAAATGTCTTTGTCGGCATTTTTTAATATCTCCAATTTAGAATTCTGATGAAATCCATTTGTATACTCAATCTGATCTCCGCAGGTTCTCGCACATGTAATTATGCGCTCAGACTCCCAAGATTCGGTTAGTCTCTTATGAAGCCATGGGTGGGATAAAATTTCTTTAAATGAATAATGACGAAGACTATTGAAGTCTTTTTTGTAGCCTCGAATTGCGCGCTCAATACTTATTTTTTGAGGGCTGGCGTTGTCTATAAAATATGGTGGGGCAGCAACCCAGGTGCATGGCCACACGCGAGCTTTAAAATCAACAAAGATCATGCGATTTTTCTGAAATTTGCAAGAAATTTTGGCGGTTTGAAAGTAGTTTTCCCATGTCTTGAATTTATTTAAAATTTCTTGCGACTTCTGTACGTGCAAGCTCTCTTTTAAATCACTAGACATTCCGTCTACTCGCTCCTGGTCGATGACATTCTCTTTCAGAGAATTTTCACTTATGTACCGTTTTGAGTATTTTAAATTAAACTCAGCAAAACCAAGGCGGATGGCTAAACTTCTTGCTTCCTCGATTTGGTGCTGATTATGAGAAAAAACAAGAAAATCCCATTTCGCTTTACCACCGGAGGCTATAAACATCCGGGCGTTATCGAGAATCCGGTCAAAATTTGACCCGACTCGGTATAAATGGTTCGTATCCTTTAATCCGTCAATGCTAAAGGTGACCTTACCACAACCTTTAAGCATCTTAGCTAAATCACGCCACCAGTCTTTCGACTGAAGACTACCATTGGTGACAATATGAACTGTTCCATTAGTGCGCTTTAAAATTAACTCGACCGCCGATTTAAGGTGGCTTGCCGCAGCCGGGTCGCCGAAATTTCCATTAAAAAGGGTGTCTTTGATATTTGGCGCAATTTCTTTGCAATAAATGCGGTCATAATCGCTCATTTTAAGGTCGGTTAGTTCGAGATTAGCTAAGACCTTTCCTTTATGAATTCGCGCGCATTGTGGGCAGCGTAAATTGCACTTACTAGTTGGATCAATTTGAATAGTGCGAATATCAGATAAGTCTAAAAATGGCCGCGACATACGTAAATTATAGACTTAATTTTTTAATGACATAATGCCCTATATTGATTTTCTTAGCTAACTCTTGCCTACGAAATTTTCCAGAGCTTGTCCTGGGTAACTTAGAGCAAACATAAACTTCTTTAGGCTTGAGTTCTTCACTAAGCTCTGACTTTATTTTTGACACTAATAACTCTAGGTCTGAGTGAGATATTTGATTTTGCGTGTAAATTGCAACAACTAGCCTTTCCCCCCATTTTTCATCTGGGAGTCCTAAGGCTACGAATTGTAATTCTGGCAGTATGCCAGCAAGGCGAGCCTCTACTTGTAGAGGTTGAATATTTTTACCCCCGGATATGATTACATCTTTTTCTCTACCTAATATTTTTAGTTTCGAATCGGAATAACTAGCAAAGTCTCCAGTTGCGAGCCACCCCTCATTATCTAGAATATTGTTTCCCAATATGTCTTCTGACAAACAAGTCATGCCCTTAACAAAAAGTAAATTATTAGTGTCGATTTTTAGTTCAACATTTGGCAATACTTGCAACTCATCCATTCGTTTCGCTAGACTGTTTTTAGGGCCAGAAATAGCAATTTGGCCTAGAGTTTCAGTTAATCCATATGAAAACCGAATGGGGTGGTGCCCGATAATTTTTTGCTGTAAATTATTGCAACTCTCTTCGCTCATGCCTGAGCCACCAATGAGAAGATATTTAAAGTTCGGTGGGAATTTAATACCGTCCTTACGCTGAAAATCAGCTCCGCACTGAGAATCAGCTTCGCTCTGAAACATAGAATAAAGAGCGGTAGGGACTATCGAGGCAGCATGAATTTTGTTAGACTTAAGCCAAGCCAAGGTGCTTTTAGGTTCAAATGACTCCATAAAGAATAGGTCATAGCCAAGGATTAGGGATCTCACTAAAGCAGTGAGCCCCCCTGTGAAGGATAGTGGCAGTAAAATGAGCCAATTTTGAATTTTGAAATTATAATCATTTGAATAGGCGCGATGATTTTCAGCATTAGCCACAAAGTGCTTAAGAGTAGCTTTAAGTAATTTTGCATCCCCACTAGTGCCACTGGTTGGCAAGAAAGCATTAAGTTTTTTTACTGCAATTGAACTATCAGATGAATTCCCAGAATTTGGCTTTTCACTCGAAAAGTGAGAGTCGTCAATAGGAAATAGGTTATCTTGGACAGTGTCAAATTTCCATTTAGATGAGGAAACTATCTTAATTAAGTCTTCTTTGTCTGTGCGCTCTGTTAGGACTAGAAAGGGCAGCTCTTCCTGAATGGCTTTTAAAATAGAAAGTAGAGCTTGAAACCTAGATTTCGTGTCGATCAATAGGAGCTTATTTTTAAACCGCCTGAAGTCTACCTTTTGTAATATTTGGCATACCTCTCGCGAAGAGAATTCTTGCTCTGGCGTGGTAATTCTTGGAATTTTTAAATGGGCAACCATTTGAGATTCTCTATGCTAGCGATAGATTTTTGGGGTATCGATATAGGGCGCAGAAGAACTGAATTTAGGTGTAAGTCTTCCTCAAAATAGGAAAGTGTGTTGAGCCCATGTGGAAACGCTTGGAGCTTTAGTTTCCCCGCAAATTTTTGGAGAAAATGACTTCCGAAAACGCCTTCAAACAGGCTCGATAGTACGATTTTATTCTTTAGCTCAGGGCTTTGTAGCAAGCTTTTTTCTAGTAATGGTAGGTCTCGCATTTGTGCGGGCTTAATGACAGCTATATGGCAACATTTTGTGTGGAGAAGTTCAAGGGCTTGCTTGATTGATTTAATATGTTCGTCAAGGGCAATAGGAAATGGTGATTCTTTTGTCATGTACTGGTAATTATAGTGATCCGTAAAAGGAACCGGGTCTTCCCAAAATTCAATTGGATATTCTTGAAGTCGCATCGATATATCAATTACTTCGTCCGGTTGAAAGGAAGAGTTAGAGTCAAGCCTGATAGCCATTTTGCTAAGAAGCGGTGTACCCAGCGCATCTATGACATCAATAACCGCCCGATAATTGGAGGGCATGAATTTTATCTTTACAGCCTGAAAATTTTTTCTAATCGCCGCAGTAATTTTAGAATAAATAACGTCAGCCTCTAATTCGCTAATAACTGCATTCACACCAATTGGTGAAAAATCGTTTAGGGCATAGTTTTGAAGAAAATTCAGCTGATATTTACAATACGACATCAATTGATAGGCTGCTTCAGATAATTTCCCCTCTAGGAGTTCATTTTTAAAATTTTGTTTTGAAATAGGGCTTCTTCCTGGGAAAAAAGGGGATTCAGCAATATCTTTCTTCCCAACTTCCCGTAGAAAAAAGCTCTCAATATTACTTAGCTCAGTATTATTTAGTTTAGTGGCACCAAATCGAAAAGGTGAGATAAGTCTCCTAGACTCGAAAGCGTATTCAAAGTTGGCGTTGAAATTAGAATTAGACATAGCCCCACCGAAAGGCGACGAGGCAGAGGCTAGTTGCAATACTAACTGCTAGTAGGTGTTTAGCGCTACGCTCAAGGAGGTTATTATAGTTATCCCCTGAGCGAGCATGGAAAAAATCGCGGGCCATAAGTAGGCCAGTCACAAAGAAAAATACGACCAGGAACAGTGCAATTGGGGGCGGCATGACAAAGACATGGCCCCTTTCTTCCAACTGCAAATAAAAAAGAGTGGCCATCAGGAGCGGGATGAGCATAACGACGACTGCAAAATAGACTTTTGATAATTTTTCCCCAATGAGAGCAGAAATTGTCCACTTTCCTGCCTTGGTGTCGGTGGGGATATCTCGAGTATTATTGGAGACCATAATTAGTAGCGCTGCAAGTCCAATAATTATACCCAAAACGACGGAATTAATCGTAACGGCCGTGGTTTGCAGATAATAGACGCCATTAACTGCAATTAGGCCAAAAAAGATAAGTACAAACAAATCTCCCAAACCATTGTAGGCAAGTGGGAAGGGGCCTTTCGTATATAAAACAGCAAAAAGAAGTGAAAGTAGCCCTATGACAAAAATTCCCCCCCCTCCGATGGAGGTTAAATACACTCCAATAAAGAATGCCAGGGCTAGAGCTAGGCCCGCACCTACATAAAGTTGTTTAGGCGTGAGGATTCCTAGCATAGCTGCTCGTTTCGGACCTAGGCGATCTTTAGTGTCTGCACCGGACTCAAAATCAGCGCCGTCATTGATATAATTAGTCGCGATTTGGATTAAAGCGGCACAAAGAAAACAAAGGAAGCTAACCTTTAGGCTAATAGAATATCCAGAAGAGTGCGCGAGGCTTGTGGCTGCAATGATTGGTGCAATAGCTGCGGCCAGAGTTTTCGGCCTTGTGGCTAGGATCCATTTCCCAAACCTAGATGAATTTAATTCGCTCTTTGTAACCAATTTGAAATTGCCTCTGAGGTTGCGGTAGGCTGCTCCCATAGTAGCGAGTGCGATGCGTTTTCAATCTCTACAAACGACGTAAGTCCGTGTCTTTCTACCAGTTTCTTTCCCTCCGATACGTACTTGATATCATCACTTCCTGCAAGAAAAAGCACAGGCATTTCAGAAGGCAAAGATCTAGTGAGGTCTCCATGGTTTGCTGGGCTAAATTCTTGCAGTGCCTTTGCTAGCTCCATGCTATTGTGCCGCAATTTTTGAGATATCAAGCTATCAAAATCATTTGCGGCAAGTGACTTAGTCGAGCAGAAAATTGGCTCTTCGTACCAGGATTGCCAGAAAGACAGAGGGTCCTCGATAAGCGCCTTTGCATGCAATAAATCGCGCTTCCTGCGAAGGGCCCTTTCCGAATCACTGAGCCTTCCTAGTCCACTAGAGATTAAAATTATTCCAGATAGCTTTGGGAGCAGTCTAGAGCCTGCCATGAGTAGCGCGAGTCTTCCACCCATTGAATAGCCCATCAAGTAAATCTCTTTAGATTCAATCCTATTGAACTGCTCACAAAGGTCCACAACCGTCTTTGCGAGCCCCATTGATTCATCGACTCTATAGTTCGAATGCTTGGGAATCTTAGCAAAACTAAAATTATTTAATGAATTGATGCTTGATGCGCTTAGGAGTGGGAGCCTTTCCCAATCAGTAGCACTCCCCCCAAAGCCGTGGATGCAAAAAATGCTTCGCTCAAACAATTTTACCGCATTCCCTTCTATGTTTCTCGTTTTTAACTGGATCAATTTTTATTTCAAAAATCCGGATACCTATTTTAGAGGTTGAGGCGATTTTTAATGAGTCCTCTAGCTCACTGCAAGTAGTTATGTGTGCGAATTCTAAATTTGCTGCGCGACTTATTTGCTCAAAATCTATTTTAAATGGGGTTGTCAAAAGCGTACTCGCATCTGCTACGTTTCGAAAAATTTCACCCCCACCATTATTTAAGACCCAGACGGAAAAATTCAATCGGTCGGAATACTCCTGCAGAGCAGTTAAAGCACTGATGTCATGCAAAAACGACAAATCTCCAATTACCAGTTGAATTCTCCTAATTACTGACGGAGCTTTATGGGAGGAGCCTAGGCCAACACCTAAACAAGTGTGCAAAATTCCATCGATGCCACTCACCCCTCGATTAAAATGTACGCGCAGAGGTTTTGGTACTTTAAGCATTGCAAATGCGGAAAAATCACGAGGGATCATACTGTTGGCAAGAAAAAGCTCAGAATTTTCCCAAAAATCGGATGCAATAAAATGGAACATGGGCTCTGAAATACTGCTACTATCCTCCTTGCTCAAATACGTAGCTCGCTTTAGCCTAATTGAGTCACACATAGAGTGCGTAATCCTTTTGAACCCACTGTCGCAAGCTACAGACTTTGGAACTAGATGAGAAAAAGTTTGAATTGCACTGGGAAGAGAATCAATACAATCATTCATGTCAGAAATTCTAATTAGATTATGAGCTAGTTTGCGGAGTCGATCTCGGTTTCTCCGTTCAATAAAATCATATCCAAAATAGAGTGCGTAATCGAACAACCTATTCTCATCAGTGAGATATTCAGGATTAATTACAGAACTATTTTTTAGATCGGCTGAGAGCAGGCCTTCTGCGATAAGCATTGACTCAGTTTTTTCGGATAGCTCAACAAGCTGCCTTTTTTCCTCCTCAGTGAAAGGAAAAATTCCAATGATTATTGCAGATTTTGGGCTCTCTCCAAGTTTATTAATGATCTCTTGGGCTATGCCTTGGTCAAAATTTTTTGTTACTTCCTTTGTTGGTAACGCATCCTCTGTGAATAATTCACTTGCTTGATTTTTTGTGTTTGGATCTGGAACCGCGATGTTCACATGAACAGGCCCAGGGTTGTCGCTGATGGCTTCTTGGTATGCGTTTGAGAGGATAAACTTTAATCTCTTAATATCGACATCAATATTATTGTTAGCATCAGGGTCGTTATCAAGCTCAAAGTGTTCAGAGTACCGGACAAACGGTTTAAAGATATTAGCTTGTTTAATGGTTTGATTTGCATTAAGTCTATGTTCGTGTGCTTCTCGGTCAGCAGTAATTAGAATTAGCGGGATTTTTGACTTGTGAGCCTCCATGATTCCAGGGAGCAAGTTTCCGACTGCGGTGCCGGAAGTGACGCAAATTACCGCAGGCTTTGCGGATTTTTTAAACTCGCCGATTCCAGTAAACGCTAGCCCGCGCTCATCTAATATAGCGGTAACTGATGTCGTAGTACCCGGTATCACAGTATCCGATGAGAGGGATTCTTTTAGTAGATACTCTTTTGAAAAAGAGCGCACAAATGAGGCGTTACGAAATCCGGGCGAGTAATAAAATTTTTCGACACCTAGGTGGACTAGAAGTTTAGCTGTGATGTCGGCTTGAAGCTCGCTTAGTGAGGAGTGCATATTCATTTTTAATCAACTATTCGGTTGAAGAGGAGCTTCTTGAATAAGAGCTGCGCCTTACGCGAAATTTCATTTTCTTCTTCTATAGGGTCTGAATCGGCCAAAACGCCAGCGCCTGCAAAATAATAACTTGCCTCTGAAGTGAGGAGTGCAGAACGAATTCCTATCAGTAATTCCATCTTATTTTGTGCTAAGTCTAAAATGCCTATGGGGCTAGCATAAAGCCCACGATTGTAAGGCTCTGTGTGTTCCAGAAATTCCAAAGCGCTCGATTGTGGGTATCCAGACAGGGCAGGGGTTGGGTGGAGAAAATCTAGTGCGGAAAAAACATCCTTGAGCCCAATTTTTTGCGCAGTCACCTGGGAGCTTAGGTGCCGTAGATTTCCATTCGATGCAATCGATGGACCCTCTACTTTGATTTGAGGAGAAAATTTCTGTAGCGTTGCAGAAATAAAGCTTATAACTATTTGTTGTTCTCGTACTAAGCGTGGGTTCTTTAAAAGTGAGTTTCTGGCCGCATTTTCCGAGCCATTAAACTCCACTGTTCCTGCAATGGAAGGTACGGTTAAGTCTCCGTTTTTATATATGGCCAAATGTTCAGGGCTAGAGCCTAAAAATAGATTTTCATTTCCAAACTGAAAAGCGAACGGATAGCCACCATGAATGGAATAAATTTGGGGAAAGGAGGAGTTTAAATTAAGTTGGGAAATTGGTTTATCTAGTTTAAATACTTGGCTAGCAACAATTTTGTCTATGAGCTTAGAGTTGCTTTTCTCCAAGATCCTCTTTATAGCGTCTCGGACCACGCTACTTGATGGTGTTAAGCTAAGAGGCCCAATTTTTTTTTCTTTTCTCGGCTCGAGCTCTGCAGAAGGTACTTCCACCTCATAGGATTCGGCGATAATCCACATAAAATAATTTGGTAAACTTGACCATTCCGAGGAAAGTGGCTTTGTGCTGCGGCAAGGAAATTTTGCGCCTAGTACAACTTTGCAATTTAATTTTTGAACCAATGGGTAGAGGGCAGAGAATGAGCGGGCAGAAACAGGGCCAAGTGGGCTTAATTTATTAAACGAATGCCGCCTATCAACATGCTTAAGCAGCAAAAAAGGGGATCTTTCTTTTACGTGCGAAGCTATTAGCGAGATCGCATTATCCATAACTACGCGTCCAAGGTAGTAAGGACTTCAACACCGTAGGTTGTAACCAGAAGAGTATGTTCGAATTGGGCGGATAATTGTCCGTCGGCAGTATAAACAGTCCATCCATCAATTTTATCGAGAACTGTTTCTGAGGTCCCCATGTTAACCATTGGCTCAATAGTGAAAGTCATTCCTTCTCTAAGAACGTGACCTCGACCGGGTTTTCCAACATGCACAACCATGGGGTCTTCATGGAACTCCCTTCCAATCCCGTGCCCACAGTAATCGACAACAACAGAAAAATTCTTTTTTTCGACGAATGTTTGTATTGCATGGCCAATATCGCCAAGTGTGGCCCCAGGCTTTACGGCCCGGATCCCACGCCACATGCCTTCTTTGGCAGTGTCGACTAATTCAACTACCCTATCCGGGACCGAGCCGACAATGACGGTAGCATTGGTATCCCCATGGTAACCGTTGAGGATAGGCGTTACGTCCAAGTTTACAATGTCTCCATCTTGAAACGGACGATCGGTTGGAATCCCGTGGCAAACAACATGGTTTACAGATACACAAAGACTATTCGGAAATCCATGGTAATTTAAAGGAGCAGGAACAGCGCCTCTGGCTTTCGTCCATTCATAGCAGGCCTTATCAATCTCAAGCGGGATGGCTCCGGGTTTCACCATGGCCAACATTTCTTGAAGGCACTCTGCTGCGAGCTTTCCAGCAGCTCGCATTAGTTTAATTTCTCTAGCTGACTTAATTGAGATCATTTTTGGCTAGTTCCTGACCTGGAACCTACTACATAATATACAAAAATACTACGTTCAAAGCTTTGCAAAGGTATTCGAGCTATAAAATTTATTTAATACATCCAGGGTCTGAGGGGGGATCCGTTGAGGTTTCCCGTCCGAGGTTAGGCAACAGTGCTCGCTAGCTCCTTCAGCGAGTAAATCTTTCGAGCTTGAAAATGGCTCATTTAGCATTTCATGCCCCCTATCTTGATCGACTCGATAGATGCGATAAGCGAATTCAAGGCGAGCTTTGCTTAACCGAGAAATCCTACTTTCAACAAGAATCAAATCATCAAAACGGATGGCTCGTTTATATCGGCACTCAGTTCTTAGCACGGGGAGATGTATGCCCTGACCTGCCATCTCTGCATAGGAAATCCCTGCCAAGCGGAGAAATTCAATACGTCCACGTTCAAAGAATCGATTGTGATTGGAGTGATGGACTATTCCCATTGCGTCCGTTTCAGCAAACGAGATTCTAAAGGGAGAAACACTATACATATGGACCTCATTTTTTGAAGTAGCCAATTTAGCTCTTCTTCACGTAAAAATAAAATATACAGGCTGACAATCAATACTCCAAAATTCGGGATATTAATAAATATACCAAAGCCTATATGCATTAATACTCCAACGATAATTAATGGCAAACGAGCGACTTTGGTCCATATAAGAGCGGGGAAGTATACTTCCCAAAGAATTGTTAGGTAACAGGCAGCTACCAAAATATGTGGAAAATATGCGATAAAACTTAAGTCCCACCGGACTAATCCCTCCATTGTAAAAACGTCCCAAATGGCTGAGCCATTCCACCACCGAACCCCCTTTAATTTTGAAATTCCTGAATAAAAATAGATTACGCAAAGTTGAATTCGCATCAAATTTAACGCAACAGAATGAATAATCTGAGTGGCCTCACTTGGTTCTTTTCCGTTCTTTCTCTTTAATAGAGTGAAACGAGAGTCGGCCGTAACAAAACAAAAATATAAAAAATAAAATGATGCGACAAGATCTGCGCCATATTGAACAGCCGGATTGCGGGCGACAAACATTAAATGCAAAAGCCATGCAATGATTGCCGAATAGCGGACATAAATCCCTAGCGCCATTGTTAATAGCGAGAGTAAGAAAACGCCATGAATAAGTTGGAGCCAAGTGACGTTATCGATCCATGCTAGAGCTGTAAAGTGTTGCTTAAAGAATGCGTGACTAGGCATGTAGGAAGTTGGTAGGAATCCAGTGTTGGTAAAAAATAACTCGATGTCAGGGATGCGGCTGAAATAGTAGGTAAACATAATGGCTGCAAAACACACACGAAAAGTAGCGACAAGATCATAGTCCTTTTGCGTAAACCAAAAAGCTTCCCAGTGATGCCAGGTCTTTTCAATTATCCTTTTAAGCATCTGAGTTCTCTTGGCAAGCGAACTCTCCGGAGAATTCAGTTATTTCATCGATTGTTTTAGATATCTTTTCCTCACTGTTTCTTACGGAATCAAAATCAGGTTGAAGTCCTTGAACTACCCATACCTTTGCAGACAATGCGCCACCATATTTTTTGCAAAGATAATTAACGAACATAAATTCAACATTAGCTGTGTCTTGCATCATGAATTTGGCGATTGAAACTCGTCGGTTTTGCCGAGCACGAAAAAAGAAATCATCTTTCTCGGCAGGGAATCTTCCTGTAATTGGAGCTCTATTTTTAATAGTGACAACATAATCTAAATGCATCGGCGGGGAAAATGGTTCGGGTGCAAAAAACGACCATGCTCCGCTAAGTCCAAGATGGTACATATAGGGAAGAATATATTTTTCTAATTTTTGTCCCGTGTAAGAGGTAGAATTCGGTACAAACATCACACAAACCAAGTGGAAAACAATAAAAACAGAAACACTGTATTTTAGATAGCGAGTTTTCAATCCTGGCCTTTCAATGTCCTGTATTTATGATATCAGAGATTTCTATTGAGGCTTTAGGATAATTATGACGTCAGACACAGAGATCAAAAAGGCGGCACGCCTGTTAAACCAAGCGGTGAACTTGCTAAATCAGGGTGAGTTAGTGGGGATGCCTACAGAAACGGTTTATGGTTTAGCAGGTAAAATTTCTTCCCAGTCTGCGCTAAAGAATATTTTCGCTTGTAAGCAGCGCCCTCTATTTGACCCCTTAATTGTTCATGTTGCAGACGTTGATTCTGCGCGGAATTTGTCTAGCGAATGGTTGGAAGTTTGTGACATTTTGGCCGAAAAATTTTGGCCTGGTCCATTAACTATAGTTGTAAAGAAAAATAAAGTGCTTGTAGATGACTTAATAACGGCAGGGCTCGAAAGTGTAGGGATACGTTTCCCTAGTCATCCAGTAGCCAGAGATTTGATTCAGGCGGTGGGCGAGCCGTTAGCGGCGCCCAGTGCAAATTTATTTTCTCGAACAAGTCCGTCCATGGCTGAGCATGTTCGTAAAAATTTTCCGGATCTATTTGTTTTGGATGGAGGTAAGGCCAATATTGGAATTGAATCGACCGTAATTCGCGTAGGAGAAGAAGGTGGTTGTTCTAAAGTGTCCATATTACGCAAGGGAATTATAACTCGTAGCGGAATTAAAAGCCTACTCGAATCTAAAGGCATCGAGACTGAAATAACATTTGGTGAAGGGAAATCTGCTAGCCCAGGGCAGGAAGAAACCCATTATCGGATGGATTCAAAGCTTTTTATTCTTAAGGAGGGAGAATCACTTTCGGGAACTAGTTCTAGCATTGAGCTTCGATTTAGTTCCAAAGACCCACTGCTTGTAGCAAGAGAGCTATATAGTAGGATGCATAAAATTTCTCAGGAGGCAGGAGGAAAGTCCGTGGTATTTTATGTTAAGGAATATATGAAAGGTGAAGTTTGGGAGGCTCTACTGGATCGACTCCACCGGGCGGCAGAAAGGAGCCCTAGTTATTAATTATAATGAAAAAACCTAGAGACTATTCCTGCATATTTTTGTCTTATGACGAACCGTCAGCAGACTATCATTATGAAGAGCTAAAAAAAATTTGGCCTGAGGCAAGGCGTGTGCATGGAATAAAGGGGTTAGATGCGGCTCATAAGGAGAGCGCGAAAAATGCTGAAACGCAAAGGTTTTTTGTAGTTGATGGCGACAACTACATTAATCCTAATTTTCTTAACCAAGAAGTTCCTGCGTCAGCGGAGACTTTGCCTAACGTTGTTTTTTCATGGGGAAGCCTGAATAACGTTAATGGACTTTTTTATGGAAATGGAGGCGTTAAGTTTTGGGATCGAGATGCCTTGCTATCTGTGCAAAGTCATGAAAATGCAGTTGAGAAAAAATATTCCGTAGATTTCTGTTATGGAATTCGCTATCAGCCCATGGAGTTTTGCGCATCTTTTCTCTGGATATCGGGCTCTTCTTACCAGGCATTTCGAGCAGGCTTTCGTGAAGGGGTAAAGTTTTGTCTTGAGGATGGAGTGCCCACTAAACAATTCCCAGAGTCGATTGCAAATACAAACTTTTCACGCCTGCTGGTGTGGGCAACGGTGGGTCGAGATAAAGCCTTTGGTCGGTGGGCTATGCTAGGCGCGCGCATGGGTATTTATGCTGTGGTTTCAGATCCAGATTTTCAACCAACTCTTATCAATGACTACGAATCGATTCGTGCCATTTGGTTAAAAGTGATTGAGGATGAAATTGGCATGGATTTTTCAGAAGTTGAGTATAATGAAGCGTTTGATGCTCAATTGGAACCGCGTCTTGTGGACCTTGGCGCAAAATTAAACAATAATTTTGGCATGAACTTGTTGGAGCTTGAGGGGAATAAACTAGAATTTTTCCGAAAAATTTTTGTTAATCCCAGTCGAAGTCCGGAACTGCAATTCTAAACGCATTATTCTTCCCGGTCTGGCAACCTGTAACTGGTACTGCGTCCGCCGCCAGGGTTTTGAATAAAGACGCCACGTTCCTTTAGCTCCTGAATATCACGAAGCGCCGTATCATTTGAGCACTTGGCCAGCTTGGCGTATTTTGAGGTGTTCATAAAACTCTTAAAATCATCTTCAAGCATACGATTAATGATCAACCGCTGACGATCATTAACAGGCTTCTGATTGTAAGCGCGCTAACTACACCATCTTCCCAGACCAAAGAATTTTAAGTAGACTC
>JAAHTH010000253.1_pt1 | contig 51663 bp, 56 predicted proteins | sample 6116091 | NCBI WGS metagenome assembly JAAHTH01 (sample SAMN13939990, study PRJNA603662) | sponge metagenome | isolation source: marine sponge | host: Mycale hentscheli | place: New Zealand | collected 2006 | reverse complement strand
CTTACGCCTTAAAATAGAACAAATTATTTTTATTCTCTTTTACAAAGTTAATTAAAAAAAAGCTCCGCGTCAACCTTTTTTTTAAGTTCTAGTATTAAAAATCACCACAGTAATAGGCTCGTCTGCGCGCGGAGTTAATTCACCAGCACTAGTAGTTACTGCAATTGTAACGCTTGTAGTTGTGCGAGAAGTTGGGAAAGCGTGCTGCACGACAAAAGGCGAGTTTGCTGATGCTCTTCTACTTCCAGCGGTTGCAATAACACCATATTCTGCATCATTAGCAGCATTTGTAAAAGTGATAGTATATATTCCCGGGCTTGTTCCGTCTTCTGTAATAGAGGTCACATTAAAAGAATCTTCTATTGTAGGAGCTCCACTAATCTCGGAATCTTTAAATACAACCCATGCAATTGGAATGGATGCGCCAAGACCTCCAGAGGAAACATTCCCCTGCGGAGTAATTATTATCCCGTTAAGAACAATATTAGCACCTGTTGTTGTAATTGTTAATGGTGCCGCTGTAGCATTTCCCAAAGTATTCCCATTAAATTGGAAGTTACCTAAAGTCATCGCATTAACAGACGAACTAAGTGCTACCTGCGGATTACCACTAAGCCCATCTGCGTTAGTAAGCACTATACCATTGCCGCTGGTAAGTTCTCTCAAAGTCCAGCTATCAGAGCCTGTATGAGTTAAGTATCCATTATCTCCGGTAGTCTCTGTATCATTTATCCCTTGCAGGGTATTAGAAACAGTAAGATTTAGAGAAGTGTTTGGTCCAGTTCCATTTGTAGCAACTAAATTAACGCTATCAGCGTCATTAGTATTAGTGCTAATTGAGGTAATAGGATTATTCCCTGCCTGTGATAAGGTGATTACTTGCCACTGCCCCGCAGCATTTGCGGTGTTTGTTAAATATAAGATATAGCTGCTATTAGCATTTATAGTAACAAGAGAAGTCCCTGCATTATCATTAATAGAAAAAGAAAAAGAAGTGGACTTATTATTAATTAAATAATTCTGACCTGGACTTGTATTAGTAGCATCTGGAAGAGTAACTACTAAATTCGCTACTGCTGGCGTAATATCCATAATATCTGTGATAATTGTTCCGCCTGGTACTGGAAACAACGGGAACATCAATTGGATATTACTATTAAGACTGATCGCACTATATGATGCAGAAGAAGGAATAAAAGCCATTTTATACTCCCCTTATCCCAGTTGCACCTAGATCGTTTCGAACACCTTTTAATGATTTTACTTTATTATCATTTAATGCTCTAAAACGTTCTTTTGCACCCATCCCGAGTTCTGCCTTTCTTCTCATAAGTAAGACGTCTTTGTGCATAACAACTTGCTGAGCAAGTGGATTACGCCCAAGCGGGTCACTAGTTTGACTCTTTAGTTCAGTAGGCGATACATGTTCCCAACCTTGCTTAGTCATTTCTTCCACTCTATAAGTAGGCTCACCATTGCAAGCATATTGCACCCAGCGGTAATGATAACCTTCTTTTTTTAATTCCGATGGAAGCGTTAGAGGGTTAACATAATCCATGTCATAGGTTGTGCGTGCTTCGTTCGTACGAGACTCTAATATTCTTTTACTTGTCATTCTTTTTCTCCAATTCCTTTATTTTATACTTTCTCCAAACTTCTGGATCAACACCCGCATTATGTGCCATAGTAACCTCATTTTGAGTGAGCCTTACCTCCTTAGGTTTTACTTTGTTTATAGAAGGAGCGCCGCTTCTTACGGCCCCAACTGGAGAGCCTTTTGAAGAGCCTCTAGAATTTTTATTAAAATATTTATTTACTTTATCAAAATGGCTTTCAACTTTATCAAAATATTCCGCGCTTAAAAAATCATTATGACGATTACTTGCCGCTATATCCCCATCAAGCTTTTCAATAAAATTAGCCATTTCATTTGCTACTTGTGGATTATAACGACGCGACTCAGTATTTACTTCCGGGTGCTCAATAAGCCATTGATGCATAATTTGAGAAGTAAGATCTGGCGCATATTCTGGCTGCATCTGTTCTTGTAGAGCGTTTTGTTCGTAATATTGTTGATTAGTTTGCGCTTGTCTTTCTTCTGCTTCTGCCCATTTTTCTAGTTCATTAACAGCAGAAGTTGCCTTAGAAAAAACAATATCGGCTTCCAAAAGAGCATCAATATCTCCTTCTTCTATAGCGGCTTTCTTCGCTGCTTTTGCTCTTTCTAGTTCGCTATAAGCGTTTTTCCCATAATTGTAAGTACTCGAATGAATAGAATCGTTTAAAAGATCATGCGTATTTGCAAGTTTCTGCTTTAATTCTTCGTTTTCTAAAGCTAGTTTTTCTTTTTCAGCAACCGCTTGAAAATAACGACGCTTTTCTTTTGTAGTACGTTTTTTTTCTGGCTTTTCTACAGACTTTTCTTCTGCAATAAATTCTTGCTCTATATTATCATCAGAATTATTAACATCATCACCAGAAACATTATCACGAATATCGTCATTTTCTTTTTTTTCTAATTTTTCGATATTAGCAAACGCCTCAGTAAAAGCATCTGCTTTTTCTTCGTAAGTTGCTTTCGTTTCCGTATTTTTTTGTTCTTCTGTCACTTATTCCCTTTTTTATGAATTCAAATTAAAAGTAATCAAATTTGGATCATCAACTACTGCATCGATCATATCTTCCTTAAGTAAGAAGAGATATTTATCGTTATAGTAAAAACCATAACCAGCATTACGTGGGAACAATATAAAATCCCCTATTTTGCACCAAGGGCCAGTATCTTTGTATCGGTCGTCCATATAAACACCCTTACCTGTCTTGATCACAAGACCAACACAAGAAAGAAAAACTTTTTCTTTTTTCTTTGCGTCTGCATATGGGTCAATAATTAAAGATTTTTTTTCTGGAGCTTCATAAACCTCTACAATTACATTCCAACCATTAGCCTGTAGTCCGGTATATTTAGTGAGATGTTCCTCTAGATCAAAAAGCTTGACATCTATTATTTCGCAATCTGTTTCAGCAGTTAAAGTTGCTTTTACCATAAAATTATTTCTCAACTATTATTTCTCAATTCTAGCTGTTATTTCTTTGTAAATCTGAATAGATCTATTAACCCCTTCTAATTTACCTAATGTTTTTTTATATAATAGTAGATCATCAAAATTACTAGTTAATATAAAATTTTCAAGACCACTTTTTTCTTCGCGCAGGCGACGTAACCATTCTTCTACAAGCATATAAATTTACATTCCGCCATTATGAGCTCTGTCTTTTAGACCGCCCATTTTCATAAGAGAAGAAGCAGTGTAAGACGTTTTATTAACACACCCCCCGCTTTTCATTTTTTTGACAGAACCGCCCATAGCCATTTTTACGTGACCACCCATAGCTTTTGCCATTTTATTTGCTTTTTTGCGCATACTGTCGCATCCTTTATGTCCAGATCTCATATTTATACCTTTCTTGTTAAATTTGCTTTTTCTAGCTCGGTGTCAGCACGAAGCTCAGCTATATCCTCTTCAGATTCAATCTTAGCTTTTTGTTTCTCGAAGTCAAGTTGAGACTTAAATACATCAGTCTTAGCTTTAAGCTGTGCTATTCTTTCTTTTGTTGCCGTATCCTCTTGTTTTTGCGCAATATCAGCCATTACAACAGCGTTAGGGTCAATTAGGTTTCCTTCAGCTCCCTCTTGTTGCTCAAGTGTTGCATTTGCGGCCATTGCAGCATCAAGGGCAATACGATTCTGAATGTTCGGATCCTGTAATTGCTCAAGTGGTGGTATCTCGTACCCAAGCATAGTCTGCATATTTATCAAATATTCATAAGCTGTATGTTCTGCAATATGAGCAGCTATCGCAGGCCCTACATCCGGATTACTTTCTGCAAACATACCATGTAATAATTTGTGAGCAGCATGATCTTGCCAAATAGCAGCACGAAGCGGCATATTCTGCAGCGAATTCATATTCTCAGTAATAGGATCAAGTGACATAACTTCTTCAGAACCAGCTGCTGGTAGTAATATCCGCGCTATCTCATCTTCTTCTAAGCCTTGCGCATTATAATTAAATCTTAACACTTCTGGCATGTTATGAAGTTCAGGAAATTGTGCAGCTGTTGAAAATACAGCTTGAGCACGTACAAGTTTATGAGTTGTAGAATTAACCGCTGGATTGGAAATAGGAATAATTTTCAATTCATCAATAAAATCGTTACTTGCAATACCTGTTGCTGCTCCATTATACGTAAATTGTTCGTATTCCAAATTACCTTTAAAAAAACTATATAGTAACTGCAGTTCATAACTAAAAGATTGATGAATACAACGTAAGATCGCTGACTGGATTCTATTATTTGCCTCCATCATAGCAAGAGTAGTACCTGTTGATATATCTTCCTTAGATTCCATCATTCCAAGCTCTGAAGTTGACGCTAGTTCTTTTGTCTGTTCAATTACCTCTATCCTAAGTTGGCGTAGTGCCTCAGAAGGCCCATTAAACGGCAATGGATGAAAAGCGTCGCGCAATGGTTGACCGCCCGTATCTATCTCCCTAATCTCACCGACACCGATAACAGCATCATTATCATCTTGTTTAAAACCTTTCGCTCTAACAGCTGCAGGTAAATTTTGGAAAGACCCAGAATCTAGTAACTGACGAATAAGTTTTGTAAGTGTGATTGAATTCGTCCCAATTAAATGAGCAAGCCCTAATCCGTATATACCAAAACCCGGTAAGTAATTATATTGAACAAAATAATTAATTCTTTTAAAAGCAGCATCTCCGTTTTCCCAATTAGGCCTAATTGCTAATATTTTTTCTGTTTCTTTGTCAAGAGTAATAACATAAGGGAGTGGAAAATTAACTTCGGGAGTATAGCTACTATCTAAGAAGTCTTCTACCGATAAATAAGTATGAACTTCGTATATAGTAAACTGCGATTGTTTTGTAGACCTCTCTGAATTAAATTCATCTGTACTTCGATCATTATCTTTATCTCCGGTAGCTTCTGCAGATTTTAAATACGGGAGTTCTATATCGAGATAATTACCATTCTGTTGTTTTAGTAAAATCTCTCTTTTTGTCAGGCGTAGGACGTGAGTAATGCGAGTTGAGTCCATAACACTCGAACAATCCCCATCTACAATAAAATCCTTAGGTTGAATAAATCTACTAATTGGGGCGTTTGTTATATCATCAAAATAAACTTTTTTAAAGCAACTGCCATATAATCCTAAATAAAGCAGACATCTATCAAAATCAGAATAATACCCCTGATCTCGCACAGTTAAAAAATAATTCATCCAATCGGAAATCAATTGTCCCTTTTGTCTTAAAACTTCCATTTCTTGTCCTTTTATCTTAAAGCCAACAGGACCGCCTGCAGGAAGCAATTCAGCACGTACGACAGAGAAAAAACGTATAAGCGCAGTAGTTAAGGTAGTATCATAAGTAAGAGTCGCCCCTTGAAACGCATCTTTTTCCATGTCTTCAAGAGAAAAACCTAAATAGTTTTTAACTCTGTCAACGGAATCCATCCAATCCTGACGAGCCTTCTTATCTTCATCGATAAGCTCTAATAAAAAAGATGCAATTTTATTGTTAACAGACTCTGGTAGTCTTGCTGCTAAATTCTCATAAAAATCAGTTTGAAATTCTGTATCATCTACTGCCTGATTTTCTTCGGAAATAGTATTATTAAGTAGTTCAGTCATAAATTATTTATACACCAACCTCTTTATATTATCAAGATTTGGCTTTACTTTTAAACAATATGTAATCACTAAAGAAGCTCGTCCTTTTGATCCACCCCCCTTGAAAAGCATGTTATGTTGATCAACATAACATTTATCTAAAAGTTCTATTTGCGCATCAGTAGCCTCTTCAGACATCCATTTAGATACCTTCTGAGCACTCTCGGAATTTTCATGTACATTCATAAAATCATTACTACGGCTAAGTGCACACAATTTTGCCCCTTTGTAAAGAACCTGCGTATCAAATAAGAAGGAATCACTTTTGCTTCCTCCTATTGCAGCCCATTTGTCTGTATCATAAGAAAAAACAAAACACCACGCCCGAAACCCTGCCGTTATCATAGAAGGTTCAGAAAGTCCGGTTATTTCATCCGGTAGTAGAGTTTCCCATAAAAAATTACATTCCTTTAAAATATTAATTTCTTTCATATGAAAACTTTCTATCTTCTTCTTTGTTTGTTTTACAACAAACTCCTCTCTTTTTTCTTTGTTTTCTCGCTGGTCCGTCTTGCAAAAAAGACATGTACTTATATGAACTGGAACTCTTTCAGTGCATTCCTTTGAATTACAGTTCACATATTGGATAAAATTATCGCAATGAGGGCATACTTCAACAGGATATAAAACTTGTTTTGAGCAATGAGGGCACTCAAAGTCTTTTTGTCTTTCCGCGCATAATGGACATTTCGTTACAGTCGCTGGAATTCTATTCTTGCATTTTATGCATATTATAGACTGCATGGTTTTTTTTGAACGCAATTCAGTGTTCGTATCCAAATCCCCATGGCTCTTAAGAGATATCCCAAAATCTAATACAATACAGTCTGTTTTTTCTTTCTCTTCTGGATATACAAGAGGGTCAATAGGTCTAAGGCCCCTACCTATCATTTGTATCATGGTAGATTTATAAGAGCTACAGCGTAGTAATACTACACATGAGATTGGCGGATAATCCCAACCCTCAGTTAAGATTGCAACATTAACTAATACCTGAATATTACCGTTTTGTAGATCTCGAAAAATTCGCTCTCTTTGTAAATCCTTCATATCTCCTGTTAGAACAGCAGAATTATACCCCTTAGCTTGGAAAGCGTCATTCACCACTGCCGCATGCTTTATATCAGAACAGAATATTACTGTTTTTCTTTCTTCTGCATATCTTTTCCACTCTTCTACTACCCTATAATTCAAGGGTTCCGTATTCAGAATTAATGCTGTCTCAGCGTTAATAAAGTCCTGCCCTCTATTCTCAGTCTTTGCTCGGGCTTGTAATTCTTGTAATTGTTTTTCAACAGAATCAAAAGCTAACCTATAGCAAATTGGGGGTACTAAATGACCGCTTTTTATTAACTCCCCTAAGCTAATTTCATCAGCACAACTCAAAAACTTAAATCCTAAATCTTTGTTATCCCCGCGTTTTGGTGTTGCAGTAACTCCAAATATTTTTACATCTCTGTTTAGTGCCGCACTTTGTTTTAACACTGTTGTGTAAGTTGTTGTCGCAATGTGGTGAGCTTCATCTATTACTATTAAGTCAAACTTAGGCATGTTTTCTAATGCAGCAGGGCGGCTTATTGATTGTATCATGCCAAATACTACACGACCGCTCCAATCTTTTGCGCTGCCATTAAAAAGGGAAGTGCTTATATTTGGGGCTACTACTTTAAATTTATCTTGGTTTTGATGAGTTATTTCCTTTCTATGAGCGATAACTAATGTTTTATAGCCTGGAGTCTCTTCTGTTAATTGTTTTATTACCGCAGAGAAGCATATAGTCTTACCTGCTCCTGTAAAAGCTACTGATAAAGTATTGTTATGCTCCTTTAAAGCTTTAATGCTCTTTTCTACAAACTCTTCTTGTCTTGACCTTAGTAGCACTCACCACCCCTGCCTTCTATTTATTCAATTTTTGACAACTATACTATCCAAATATTAATAACTATCCTAATATTAATAAATTTCAACCTTGCGCTTATTCTCTAAGTTTTCCCTACGAGGGTCTGTAGGGTGCGTTATTAAGTTTACTTTTCTCAGTTGTAGTAACGCTTGGGTCATAGTATCGACCAAGTCCCTACTTTCTGCATTAGGGAACAGTGCGCAATTTTCCAAGAACTCTTCAGCAAAGGAATATAACCTGTTGTAATTCGGTGATTTTGCTGAAACCCACACACGTCCGCCGTGAATAAGATGCGTAATTAGGCGAACACGCGACATCTTATCGCCGTATTTCTCCGGTTGAAAAGGACGCGCTGCAATTCCTCCTCTATTTAAATCCTGTATCAATGAGTCTCCCGATACTTTACCCTCAACAAGTAGTATATCTACCCTGCGGCCGCGAAGTGCAGGATTGCGAAACTCTTCCGTATCCCTGTAATCAAAGAATAGACGCTGTGCTCTTTCTCTTAGTTCCGGATATTCGACTCTTCCGCGCCACATAGACAGCAAGAGTATATGTTCAATATAATTCTCATCGTAAAATATACCCCACGTAGTACACGCAGAATATGCGTTCATCTTACCAGCGCGCAAGGCGGTGTCCCAACTCTGCAAGACAAGTTGAATTTCAGGTAAATGCGGTTCTTTCCACCATTTGAACCATCCTTTTTTAATAATATCCCCTTCCAAAGGCGATGGTCTTTGTTGAAACTGACCAGCGTAACCGTATGCTCCTAATTGACTCTTCAGCTGTTCCACTTCTTTTTGCGAAAAACGATCAGGAGCAAGAAGTTCATTCTCTTCTTCTCGCGGGTCTTTCCAAACGCCCCCCACTTCTTCTATGTATGTTGTTTTACAATGGCTCGATTCCTCATACTCCATCGGCAAAATCAATTTGACCCAGTCGTCATTTTCATCATTTTCAATAATATGACCACTAACATCCTGTTGGTGCAAACGCTGTTGTACTATTATCTTAACATCTTCCTTGGGGTTATTTAAACGCGTAGACCACACTTGGTCCCACCAACTATTGGCCGCCTTTCTTTTTAAATCGCTTTCCCCATCTTTGACATTGTTCGGGTCATCTGCTATTAAGAAATTTGCCCCTTTACCAGTAGAAGAAGAACCTACTGATGTTGCAATACGGTAACCTTTCTGATCATTCTCAAAAAAACTCTTAGTACGCTGATCGGAACTTAACCCGTATCTATGTCCCCATGAAGATTGATACCAATCTGATTCAATTAAGCGTCTACATTTTAGGGAATGTTCTAAGGAAAGGCTTTGAGCGTATGACGAATACATGAATTTTTGTGTAGGATCTTTTGTCCACACCCATGCAGGAAAAGCAACAGAAATTATACTTGTTTTTGAAGAGCGAGGTGGTATATTAATCAGTAATCTTTTTATGTTTCGTTTGTAGGCTTCTTCAAGATGTAAACATATAGACTGAATGTGCCAACCCTCGCTGAATCTGGTGTCCCCTTCAATTGAAGACCATGCTTTTTTGAGAAATTCATACAAGGATTGTTCCAGTTTTTTACGCTGTATTTTTTTTACTAAACTTACCATATATCCCAAATTAGTAATATTCTTACTAAACTTACCATATATTCCGAATTAGTAAAATTTTTATGGAATCTATTCCAAATTAGTCAAATTTTTTATGGAATCTATTCTCCGCAAATAAACTTATAGATATTATCAGTTATATCAAAATCTATATTCCTCCATTCAAAAGCACCCGATGATATCTTAATCAGCATTTGCCGGATAGTTAGCTCGATGCAAATAAGTAAAATATCAATGTCTCTCTTACTTACCTTGTCATCACTTTTCACGTAATTAAAAATATCTTGCGCAGTTTTTTGAATATCATCAGTTTCAGCTAAGATAGCGAGCCGATAACATTCTTCTCTTAAATCATTTATTTCATTACTCATTATTTTTTATCTTCCTTTTTTTAAAATGGTATATCATCATCAACTAATTGCGGCGAAGATACAGGATTAACGCCCTGTTTTTCCCCGAGTAAAACAACATTTGAGTTAAATGGACCTAATACTATTTGAGTAATATATTTTTTTACTCCTTGGTCATCTACCCATTCATTAGTTTCAATTTTTCCTTCTACTAAGAGATGCGAGCCTTTTTCTACATATTTTAATAAAATCGCATTAATATTTTTATTAAAGCTTATAACCTTATGCCAAGTAGTTTTGTTTACGCGCTCATCTCTTTGTTTATCATAATATCCTTCGTGTGTAGCAAGGGAGAATTTGACTGTATCGTAGTTATTCTCGCTTACAACTGGCTTGTTCCCTGTATAACCAATTAATAATACTTTATTCAATCCACTACTCATTTTTTTGTCTTCTATTATTATTTACTTACTTTTTTTACTGATTTTTGTATTTTTCTTATTCTTTTTTCGTTACGAGCCTTCATAACCTCAGATATAATTTGCTCTTGTTTTTCCTTCAAATCAGCTAAATGTTCCATCAGAGCATTCTCGCATTCAATTATTTCTTCATTCAAGTCTTTCTCTTCTTCATTTTTTTGCTCCTGCATTTCGCTGGTAACCACTGGGTTTTCAATCTCAACCGACTTTTTCTTTTGCGCTATTACCATTACTCGCTCAGCTTGTTCTAAAGATAGACTATATTTTTCCGGGTTGTTATCACTTAAACCTTCAAGCGCAATAGCCGCTACTTCTTTCGCTGTATTTGCACCTTTTAAAGGCATATGCGGTCTAAAGCGGCAAGCATATACTCTAGCATATAAAGCTGGTACAGTTTCTGGGTGCTTTCTGAAATAATCATCCCAATAGCTTTGCGCTAAGGTTTGCGCTTTAAAAAAAGCATTATCAAGTTCAGGATAAGTTTGTCTCCATCTTCTAAACCTTTCAGTATCAATATTTGCTTCCTTACAAAAATTAGCTATAGTTTTTCCCTCTTTAAATACCTCAAATAACAAGGGGATATGCACAGCTGGCACGTACCCGTCTCGCATACTATCAGGCATGTAGCGACTTATTTTTTTGTATTCTTTTATCTTGTTGTCGATCTCCGCTGCTGTTTCTTTTGAAATCTCTTGCTTAAATTCTTCAAGTTCAGCTAGTTTTCGATAATCAATCTGTCCTATTTTGTATATACTACCGAACAACGTATCTTTCTTTGCCCAAGTGCGAACGAATGTGCTTTCTACTTTTATGATTCCACAAAAAGCTTTACAGCAAATAGGACGCAAATCTTCATCTAAAAAAATTCTTCTTAATAACTCGGAGTGATAAATAGGGAAAAATTTTCTATTCATATAATTATATCAAATATTCAAAGCTTTCTTTTGTTTGTTGCATTCTAACAATTTTCTGTTGTTTTTTAAAGTTTAAATATGCTTCTTTTTTTAATTTTTCTTCGTCGAAAGAAGAGACTCCTTTTAGGGATTCTACATTTAAAATAGATTTTTTGTCTTTTAAACGCAATCTCCTTAATTCATCTTCGTGTTCTTCTATTAGTACCCTTATTTTTTGTGCAATTACTTCAAAAAGCATTCTATATTCATCAGAGAGGAGCAATTCTTTAATTTTTTGTATATACATTTTGTTTCGTCTTTTTTGACGCGATCTCCCCACTCGAATAGGAGGATATTTAACAACAAAAGCTTCGTCTACCTTTTGCTCATACTTAAAAAACAATAAAAAGACTAAAGTTAAAAAATGAGGATAAACTGAGGGATACATTAAACCTTCTTTTATTTTACCAAGACCAAAAAAACAATCGAAGCTTTTTTTACATCCATTCACGGTTAGGCAAGAAAAAGTAGGCTTTTGTAATACTTTTTTATATGTTGTTTTTTTACAATAAACACAAGAAGGATTAGAATTTTTCCATCTTACGTAAGTGTAAAATTTTTTAAACTCATAATAACTCGGCCATTCTTTTTCTATTACTGTAAAGATTGTTTTTACATCCATATACTATATTTCTCTAAAAAAACTTAACAACGACCTATACCACAGCCACCACCCAATCCGTTATTATATAATATAATATAATATAACATTAAAAGTCAAGTAATATGTCGGCTATTTTTCCTTCTCTGTTTTTAGCAATAGAACACTTTTTATTCTCTGTTCCGTCTTTTTCTTTTTGCTTATACAAAAGTAGTACCTTATTTGAATCTTGTTCAATAGAGCCGGAATCACGTAGGTCAAATAATTGCGGTGTTTGATCTTTTCTTTTATATAAGTCCCTTGAAAGCTGTGAAGATAGTATAATTAATATATCCAAATCATTAGCCATCTTTTTAAAAGTTCTTGTGATTTTTTCTAGTTCAGAAGTTCGGTTTTTAGAGCTTTCTTTCCCCTCTAAAGAAATCAACTGCAAATGATCTATAATTATTATTTTTACTTTTTGTTCTATAAGCGTTTTTACTTCTAAAAAAAACAAATCCAAGCTAGTAATCTCATTAGTTACTAAAATCATAGGGGGTCTTTTTCTATTTAAAAAAGCAAGAAGTTCATCATAATGCTTATCTATGTTTATTTCTTCCTTTAAAAATATCATAAAGATACGTTTAAAAATCTCGGTTTTATTCATCTCAAGTGACCAGAAAGCAACTCCATATCCTTGTTCCAAAAAATTCAGAATCAACTTAAGTAAAAAAAAGCTTTTTCCAACCCCCGATCTTCCTCCTATTGTTATCAACTGGGATGTTGCAAAGCCTTCTATAATTTTATCCAAAACTTCAAACCCTGTAGCAATGGGAGCGTTTTGCTCTCCTTTACGCAAAGAATTCAAAACTTCAAAACCAAGTGAATAAAACGGGGGATGATTAAATTTAGTATTATGTAACTTAGTTCCCGTATATTCGATATTACTTTTTACAGCAGTAAGGGCTTTATCAAAGGGGTAGCAAGGGTCGTTTTTTAAGATACTTAACTCTTCTTCTATCATCTTTACGCACTGAAGCTTATAAAAACATTCCCGTAACAGCTCCGCATTTTTTGTTAATTGTTTGCTAAAAAAAATCGATAAACCTTTTTGCTGCAATCGGGTTAGCAGGTCAAGAATATTTTCGTCCGGAAAATGCTCTTGAAAAAAGTTATGTGTATCTTCGAAGAACAAAGTTTGAAAGTAATTTGTGTTATTTTTACAATACTCAAATATTTTTTTTAAAATAGTAAAATTAAAATATTGGGGTTCTAGGATCAAAAAAATATCAGCAGAATGCTCGGGCAGTGCAATTATTCCTGCCAATATATTTTCTTGTAGCTCCTGAAGCTCTTGCTGTTTTAACATATATGATCTAGTTCCTCTACTTTAATAAATATATTTTAAAAAAAGAAAGAATTCAATAAATTTTATAATATATTCTTTAGTAAGGAGTAACAAGGAGAGTAGTAACGTATTAAGTTTTTTTCAAAAATTTGACAAATGCTATTTTTTATGTTAAAATCTGTCTTAACAAAAAAGACATATAGTTTATCTTTTTTTTTTTGCTCCGGCAAAAAAGAAGAAAAAAGATTCTTTGGACGAAGTTTTTTGTTAATACAGATTTTAAAAATAATAATCATTGTTTTTGAGAAAAGAAAAAAAACTACAGCTTTCCCTTTGCTAACCTACTATCTAGAGTTTTAGAAAATATCAAAAAAAAGGAATTAATTAAAATAAAAAAATTAATGTTTAAAAAAAGTAGTACCCACAGCAGAAAAACGGAACAAAATTCCTAAAAGTTAACAACTGGCAATAACTTTCCAAAGTTATCCACAAAGAGAAAAAAAAACTGTAGATAACTTGTGGATAACTTAAAAAAAACTGTGGATAACTTGTGGATAACTTTTTTAGTAAAAGAAGTATTAACGAAGTAAGACAAAATTAACTACAAAAACACACGCAAAAAATTAACCTTTTTTTTGCTGCAAATACAAAAAAATATAGTTATTGTATTTTTTTGCTAAGTAATAGTGCTTAGTCAGTAATTACCTTCATGCAACGCAGAAAAAGTAGTAATTTAGCCGTTGCTACTTTAGCCGTTGCTACTTTTTTTCTTAAAAATATGTTTATTCGTCATAAATTCAGAGCCAAACCTACAGAAGAAGACGGCATCAAGTTCGCTTCTAAAAAAGAGGCAAAAAGATATGCTCAACTAAAATTGCTTAAAAAGTGCGGTGAAGTTATTTTTTTCTTAAGGCAAACACCTCTGCACCTTACTGCTAATATAAAATATATATGCGACTTTGTTGTCTTTTGGAAAAATGGAGAAGTAACCTTTGAAGATGTAAAAGGGATGAGAACTCCAATGTACAAATTAAAGAAGAAGCAAGTAGAGGAGTTATTCCCAATTAAAATTACTGAGATCTAATTTTTTTATTGATTTATTCTTTTTTATATTATATTATATTATATTATATAATGTATTAGAGTAATATTATGTATTATTTTTATTTTAAAAATAATGGTTCTAGTTACTTTTTTAAGAACAAAGAAAAAATTATAATAAAAGATTTTTTTTCTACTAGTGAACGCAAAATTTTAAAAAAACATTCATTAGCATATTTTGAATATTATAAGTTTAATAAAAAAAATCAATTAATAGAATAAATAAAAAGACGTCTGGAGGAATAAAATAAGTACTTTTGATCATCAACTAATCGCCAAGATTAATAACCACGCAGAGAGAAGTAAAAAAACGCAATACGTCAAGTAGTAAAAGATTATAGTAAACACGGAGAAAAAAAATGACTAGACAAGCTTGGTTAAACAAACGCAAAACTTATATAGGGGGATCGGATTTAAGTGTAATCTTAGGGACTAATCCATATAAAACCCCCATTGAATTATACAAAGAAAAAACTAGTAAAGCCGCAATTGTAGAAGATACGAAAAGCGACGCCGCTTACTGGGGAACTGTCTTAGAGCAGATTATTGCAGAAGAATATGCGCGCCGTACTGGTTATTACATAAAAAAAGCTGGATCTACGTATTATTGTGATGATTACTCTTATATTGCTTGTAATTTAGATTTTTTGGCATTTGGTAAAAAAGAAGATAGCGAGAATTTTTATAAGGGATCTCATATTTTAGAATGTAAAACCGCAAGTATATATAAAAAAGAAGAATGGGGAGAAGAGGGGACAGACCAAATTCCGCAAAATTATTTATATCAAGTTGCTTATTATTGCGCAATTACCGGTTATGAAAGAGTAGATATTGCAGTTCTTATTGGTGGCCAAGATTTTCGTATATATCGTTATAATAAAACCCCAAAATTAGAAAATGAATTAATAGAAGTAGCAAAGAAATTCTGGAACGAACACGTAAAAATTAAACAAGCGCCAGAACCTATAAAAATCCAGGATGTTAATTTGCTATATCCCGGTAAAAAAGAAACCAGCATAATTGCAAATGATATTATCGTAAACTCTCTAGAAAAATTAAGAAAGATAAAGGAGTTAAAAAAAGTAACGCAAGATAAGATAAATAAATATGAATTAGAGATAAAGAATTTTATGCAAGATAATGAGCTGTTAGTCGATACAAATGATAATTGTTACGTCTCTTGGAAGGTACTAACAGGCTATAATGTAGTAGATACAACTCTTTTAAAAGAAAAATATCCAGACATTTATGACGAATGCCTCACAAAAAGACAACTTTTTAGACGTTTCGTAATAAAAAAGTAAAAAAAGTAGTTTATGGAGACAAAAAACAAAACAAATATAAAAGATCAAGTAAAATCTCTTATGGACCAAGCCGGAAAAAATATTCTAGACAACAACGAAAATGAAGCAGAAAAATTGCTTCAAGAAGTTGTAAATTTGGTCAAAGATAATGCTGCAGATGAAGATTTTTATGAATTGTATATAGGAGCGCAGGTGATATTGCTTCGCTTATGGAGAAACAAACCACAGATAGATAAAATTCACCAATGTGCTGAAGAAGTAATGACTATCTTCTTTAAGCATGAGCTAGAATTCTTTAAAAACGAAAAAATATTCGAGGAGACCTTTGAGAAAAACAAAAATGCAATTTTACTAGACACTGTAAATAATAATGATCATATAAGAGACAGAATAAATACAGGTAAGAAAATAACGCAAGAAGAACTACAAAATCTTATTGCAATAAACGTAAAAATTGCTTTCTTTCTTACGAAAAAAAAGGAATATTGTACTGCCCTTGGTTTTTTTGAGAATTTTTATGCTTTTATCAACTATTACAGCGACAAATTTGATCAACAAGCTTAAACGCGGAGAAAATAACATGGTTACAGAACACAAAAACGAAAAATTACTTCATACTTTAAAAAACAGCGTGTATCCGGAAGCGAGTGATACAAGTATTGAACTAGTAATAAATTACTGCGAAAAGATCAAAGTAGACCCACTGCAGAAGCCTGTTCATTTAGTTCCTATGTGGGATAAAGTTACAAAAACTTTTAAAGATACAATTATGCCAGGTATTGGTCTGTATCGTATCCAAGCAGCACGTAGCGGTTATTGTCTAGGAATTAGTGAGCCGGAATTTGGACCAATAATAACAAAGACGCTAACAAAGACAGAAAAGGCAAAAGATGGTCGTATTACCGGAAAAAAAGATGTAGAAGTTACTTTCCCTGAATGGTGTAAAGTAACTATTAAAAAAATAACCAACAATCACATAGGAGAAATAACAGCGACAGAATATTGGCTAGAAAATTATGCTCCTGCTAATAAAGATTCAAGCGCGCCCAATAGCATGTGGGCCAAAAGACCATTTGGTCAACTTGGAAAATGTGCTGAAGCGCAAGCCTTGCGTAAGGCGTTTCCTGAGATTATTACTCAGGCACCAACTGTCGAAGAGATGGAGGGAAAATTTTTTAAAGACGAGAAAAACGAGCAAGTCGTACAAGCAGATATAACGCAAGAGATAGATAATAACATTATGCGTTATTTGGGGAAGCAAATAGAAGAAAAAGAAGATACAAAAACTCCTTCCTTAGAAGATAAATTGCGCGATTTAATAGAAAAACATAATATCAGCGACGATGAACAGTTAAAGTGGCTAAAAAAGGCAAATGCGACTTATTTTAGTGAATTTACAATAGAGCAATTACATTCTTGTATAACTTTTATAAAGGATAAATATGAACAAAAAAAATAAACCAGAAATAGAATTATTAACTCGAAAAGAAGCAGCAAAGTTTTTAGGAAAAGCTTATCAAACTTTAGCTTATTGGTCTTTTCTTGACAAACTAGACGGTAAAATTAGACTCCCTTTTGTACGATTAGGGAACGACACTATTCGTTATAAAAAGAAGGATTTAATTGAATTCTTAGACGAACAAAAACGAATAAAAGAATAATAAATTTTGGAGGTCTTAATGATAAACAAGATAATTAATTACTTAAAAGAGGAAAAAAATGATAAGGGCGTCCCAGTAATTAGTGATACTCCAATCGAAAACGAAGGGGGAAAGTTTGCAAATCCATTTTCCCCTTATTCTAAAAAAGATTTTTTTTCTTTGTCTGAACTAGCCAAAAGATGGAAAATGCAGGAAGAGGGTATAAGAAAGCTAGCAAAACTCGACAATTTGACTATTTTTTTATTTTCTTTACGCGATAAGCAAGAATATTTAAAAAAAGATTTAATTATTGAATTTTCTTTACGCAATAAGCAAGAATATTTAAAAAAAGATTTAATTATTGAATATGAAAAAAAGCAACAAAAGGTTGTAGAACGAATATTTGAGTCTGCTATTCCGGTAAAATATGATAACAGTACTCCTTTGCAAAAGGTAATAAATCGGCTATTTACTATAAAAGACAAAAATGATTTTTATCTTGAATTAGGGGAATTTTTAAAAAGGGAGAGGAAGGATAGAAAGCTCTCTCGAAAACTTGTTGCAAAAGAACTTGGTGTATCTCATCAACAATATAAAAAATATGAGACAGGAAAGAATAAAATAGATCTTTTTAAGCTAAAACAAGTAATATCAATATTAAGATTATAAATACGGAGGAATATATGTCAAATCATAGTGGAAGTAGAATACTTAATAACGTCTTGAAAGAATTACTTACCGGCAACTTTTTTACAGAATTATCTCACGAAAAAAAAGAACTTTTTTGTAAAAAAATAATTGATATCGGTTGTTGCGAAGATTGCGAAAGTGGAGAAATTTTTGAAGATATAGGACACGAATTGCATTTTTGTTATCTTTGTATGAAACATAAAGAAGTACCAAAGAAGAAGTTCACTACATGCACTTCATGTACCGAGTTTTTTGGAATAAGACAATGATTTTAAAAAATATCTTAATTGGATGGATGGGGTGTTGTTCAAATATAGTAAGTAAAGTGCCAAAATATACGCTCTTCGATTCAGTAAAAGAGATGTTATATATATCACTTGATAATAAAGAAAAACAAAAAGGTAAAGCAGCTGTAGATGTTATTGGCGCAAGATTAGGTAAATCAGGAGGCGGTTTGATTCACTCTACTATATTTATCCTAATACCCTCATATACATTTGTCCAAGCAACTCCATTCTTTACAGTTATATTTTTTTAATAATAGCTCTATGGCTATATGGCGTGTCAAAAATAAACAAAGAATATTAAACAAAAAAATTAGAATTATATGTTCCCTTTTATAGAAATTACAATTTTACTTTTAAACGTAGCGCTCTCCCCTGGGCCTATATTTTTCTTTTTAAGTAATTGCTCTATAATAGGTAGAAGAGCTCTTTTTATAGGGGCCAGTGGCGTTTTAGCCGGGTTTTTTTTAATTACGACGTTAGTCTTATTATTTTTTAAGCAACTGCGAGGCCATGAATTTTTAAGCTTTTTAAAACTATTCTGCGGCGGTTTTTTAATAATATTAGGAATAAAAAGACTGCTAAAGCTCTTAAAAAAGGAGTCGCCCAGTAAGAAGCTATATAAACAAGAAGAATGTAGAGCTATCGCAATGCAGGGTTTTTTATTAGCAGCTATTAGTCCAATTGAATTTATGCTTTTAATAACTATTAGCAGCTTATATATTCCACCAGAATCCAATGCTCTTTTTATTTTTTTGATTTGGTTAGAAAAATGCGTAATGGATATATCATACATAACGATATATTGCTACTTATTATCTTGTAATATGGCGCAAACAATCCTAAAAAAATACCAAAATTATTTTCAGTTTTTTAGCGCGAGTATTTTTATATTTTTTGGGATAACAGCGCTTTTAGGAGCGCATTAAAATATTTAAACGTAGCAAAAAAAACTTTGGCAAAAGAACTCGTGTTTTTGTAGCAAATCAACCAACGCGGGAAGAAAGACTAAAGAAAGTACTTAGCTTATACAGGCAAGTAAAAGCAACAGGTCAAATACTACCAGAAGAAACAGCTTCTTTCTTAAAAGACATAGGTAATGCTGAAGAGAGAGTATCGCATCATAAAAGAAGCTTAAAGCTGAGGTTACAATGTCTAGAGGTTTGCAGTTCTATTTATGGCGAGCCTTCAAAAGAAACAGCAGCAGCTGTAAATAGAGTAGGAGATTCTTATGCTATGCTGGGGGAATATAATAATGCTCATAAGTATTACGCAAACGCCTATAATATGTTGTTAAAGCTAGACACCCCAGACCCAATGTTAATAAGTATCTACAAACACGATCTTGATAATATACTGTAACAAAAAAAGCAAAAGTAGGCAATTTTATAGATCGACTTTTATCCCAATAGAAGCTAAATGAAAGTCATATCTTTTAGGTAAAGAAGGGATCTTATTTTTACCAAGATCAACGTAATTATAACTAATATTTGCGGTTAAATGATTAGCTAAATTAAAACTCGCCCCTCCCCCTATTTTATAACTAAAAGAGTTATAATTCTTTGTATAAGTAGAAGAATGTTTTAAGGTAAACTTATTTTGAGTTATAAATGGAGTTACTTTTGTCTTGAAAAAAGTGGATCCAATCCCACCATTTGCAAAAATAGAAAACTTATCATTGATTGGATAATTTGATACAAGAGAAAGTCCTAAATTAGTTATTTTAGTATTAAAACCTTTCCCTCTTGATATTTTTATTAAATTATTTTTTTTAGAAGTAAACTCAAAAGAATCTTCTGATAGTGAATATTTGACAATAAAAGGATGATCTACTGTTAGCTCTACTGCAAAATGATCAGCAAACCTATATCCGGCGCCAATAGATACAACAGGATACTTACCTATAGTAGCTTTCTTCGTTTGACTTGTTTTGCATGGTGCGCTTACTGACTTTATTAAGTAATAGTCGGAAGTAGCTAAAACGCTTGTGCTAAAAAGTAACAAACTTATTCCAATAATTATTTTTTTAAACATAATTCCACAATTCCAATTCTTTTTGTCTTCGTCTATAAAGCCCTTCGCTAAACTCTCCGGCAATATTAACTACGCCTTTTTCTCTACTAAAAAATTCTTCTGCAGCAAGGGCTTTATTGCCCTCCTTTAAAGCTTTAAAGCCTTTTGAACAACTAAAATTTCTTATTCCCCAATTATACAACAAACTACACAAAGCGTCAAATTGATAGCTATTTAAAAAAAAATATAGGTTGTTATTTAAGTAAGCTTCTATTGCTTTTAAGTCTTGTTTTAATAGTTCCGTTGCTTTTTCTTCGAAAATATTGCAGAACTTAACGAGAGGTTCTTCAGATTTTTTTACAACGTGCCCGTAGCCAATAGTAAGTTTTTCTGCTGGGCATATATAAGGTTCTTTGCTAAAGCCCTCAAATTCCTTTATTAACTTTATTCCTTCCTGGCTTATCTTCATAGTATTCTGTCCTACATTTACATTGATGTTTCATCAGAATCTGGTGTTAAGTCTATATTATAATTCGTAATTTTTTTGATATGACTTTCTACATATTCCTCAAAAAAATTATCAGGACCCAATACTTTGACACTTATTATTACTATCAATATTACACTAATTAGAATAATACTTTTTTCTATAAGATAGTTGATAGTAAATTTTTTTTCACCATGTTTGTGCATTTTTATATCCTATTGCTGGTGGTATTTTTATTCCGTAAAGACGTGCTGGTAATTATAGAGCAGGATTTTTAGGTAAATGATAGCATATACTCAGACGGTAATTAGATTTTGGACAATATAATAATCTATTCATTTTGTTTTTACAAATATTATTATTTAACTTCTAACGACTAAGTTTTGATTTGGATATCCAAGGAAAGCATCGATATTATTGTGGAAAGCACTATCAATTCTTGCTCTTCTTGCAACATCTGGATGTTGTGATCTATAAAACTTCTGTGCTAAATCATGGCCAGATATATTAGAATAATTACGCCGGTTAAAAGCACTCCAGTCTGGTAAAACACTGGATAATCTTGCTTGTTCGGTTTGTCTTGCTTGTTCGTCTTGCCTTTGCAATCTTGTTGGTGCTGGCGCTGGCGCTGGTGCAGTTGTTGGCGCTGGCGCTGGTGCAGTTGTTGGTGCTGGCGCTGGTGCAGTTATTGGTGCTTGCTTTTTTACTTCGCGAAATGCTGTATCTAAATTCCCTAAATTCTCCAGTTGCACGTTAGTATTGCCCATAACCCGCGCTAAGTCCGGTAGTCCAGTTCTTTGATTATACAATCCTCCGCTCATTCCATAAGAATTATTTATTTCTCTTAAATAATTCTTATAAGCTTCTTCATTTTCTCGCTGGACGTTTCCCCAAATATCTGAACCCATACGATTAAAATTATATATATTAGCAATCCTATTTTTAAACTCTTCTTGATCAGCAATATTTGCTACATTCAATTGTCTTGTTTTTTGAATATCTGATATAATAGAAGATGCTGCACTTTTTTGTAAAACACTTTGAATAATTTTATTTCTTTGAGTAAGCAACTCTTTATCAATCTCACGCTGACGCTCTAGTGCTTCCTCTTGATGAGCTGGCGAGTTGTGTTGTCCGAGTCTTATATATTTGCCAGCAATTATACCCAAATCCTTACGCAAGCGATCGCGTCCCCTTTCCTCAAGCTCTGCTACCCTTCTTTTGACCCTATCAGGGAGCTGGTCTATTGCTGTTGTAAGGCCCCCCGGAGAATCAACAAGACTTTTACGCAAAGCTTTACGCTCCTCGTAATTCTTACCCATTGGGTTTTCCACTTCTTCTTGAAGTAAGTCATAACTTTCCCTCATTGGCACGGATGCTTCGGCTACTTTCGCCCCCCTAAATATCGGCGTAGCTGTTCTATAAGTTTGAAAAGCTTTATTTACATCAGCCGCAATTAGCTTTTTTTGTATCGGAGTAAGATCGGGATTACGCAATTTTTGGTTGGCGTTATCAAGGATTGTTTGCAACGCCGCGGCTTTTCTTGTATTTATATTTTTTTCGTCTTCAAACGCGGCTCTATCTGCTCCAAGAGCTAAGTTACTTCTTGCTGCTTGCTGACGACCAAATTTTTCAAGCAAAGAGGTAAGTATTTTTCTTTTTGCTAACTTTCCTTTTCCCGAACTAAGTATTGATGCCCCTACCGCGCTTTTACGCCTTTCTTCATAGGGGCGCAAAGACTCTTCTATATCTTTTATATCACTCTCTAGAACCCTAGAGCTACGTAAGATGTTTTGGGCTTCTTTTTTTTCGGATTCTGGGAAGCGTTCTTTTAATCTTCCTCTAAATTGCTTACGGAGTTCGTTCCTTTGTCTTTTATTAAAATCAACTTGCGACTGGATTCCGTAAGTGAGCGCAGGATCTGCGTTCCCTTCGGGCAAGCTTGTGCTTTGAGCTGCTACCCGAGAGCGTGCTCGGCTATAAGGCACGCCATTGAACTCTCCTCTTACTCTTTCCCGCGCTCTTCTGATCAGCTCAGGCATAGCACTAAGCGTATCTCCTCTGTAAGGAACGTAATTTAACCCAGATTCTCTCGCTTTATCAGTTATTAATCTATTATAAGCTTGCTCAGATAATCCTTCTAATGTTACAGCCGACTTTTTTGGCGCTTGCGCTTGTGCTTGTGCTTGTGTTGGCGCTGGTGTTGCTTTATAGTTATATAAGTTTCCTCGTTGTAACCATGATCTAGAATGATTAACATTATTAAAAAACTTAGGATTTAGGCGACGTCTTATCAGTATCTGAGGATGATTCAGTACATATGCTTCTTCTGGAGTTGGATTAGATGGATTAATTAGTCCCGAATACATAATTTATTTCTCTAAATAGTTCAATGCTGGATGCGCTTTCGCTGGTAAACTACCATTGGTATTTTTGGCTCTTCTTACCTTTTCTAGTAATACATCTAGTTTTTTCGCTCCGGCTTTGTTATTACCATCACCAAGATGAGCAACTACATCAGCAGGTATAACATACTCCCCATCAGACAGCATCGCAGGAACGTTATCAGCTTGACCGTCGTTTTGTCCGCTTAAAAAGTAACCTTGCCCAGAAGGGTAATTCATTTCAGTCATTGTATACGAGTTTTTTTGTACCTTACCTCCCGCTTTTCGATTTACTTTTTTAGTAAAATCTGGGTCAGAATAATAATTTAACCACCTACCAGTTCTCTTATATTCTTCCGGCGATGAACTTCTTACATATAGAGGTTCAAGCCCGCCGAAATATTCTTCTGGAAGGAATCTATTATGGCGCGCTCTTCGCGTACTTTGCGCTTGCTCGATTGCATATCTTTCTCGCTCTCTAAGTTCTGCAGGAGTCAAGCGTAGGCTACGTTCTAGTCGTTTTTGCTCATCAGCAAGTTGTTCTGGACTTTTTTCTCTTGGGGCTTTTGGGCGATTAGCTAGCGCTACTCCAAGAGTTCCTAAAGTAAGTAAGTTACGTGGTTCTGTTAAGAAGTTTTTTGTATTAGCACTGAGTGTTTCTAAAAAGCTTTTTTCGGCTTCTTGCTTTGCTGCTTGTAAAACAGGAGCAGGAATTTTTGCCTGCACACCATCTCTAGGAGAAAGCCCACTAATAAAAGGCGCTCTCTTGTCTTCTATTCCAAGGGCAGGTAAAATAGCATTACGACTTCCGTAACCAGACAAAGAAGCTGCTAAACCTTTTGCACCTAATGCTTTTGCACCGCTTTCAGCTAAGGAAGCAACAGTTGGAATAGCAGTACCAATTCCAGCTCCTCGAAGTGTAGCTTGAAGTATATCATGACGCCCTCTTGCAGCAGAGCCAGCGGCGCCACCAAAGGCACCTCCAATTATTCCACCAACACCAGGTAATAACATATTTCCAACAATAGTTCCAACTGTAGGGCCTGCTATTGACTTAAACCATTTTTTTGGATTAGAAAAAAGACCATATTGCGGGAGTCCCGTATGCGGGTTAATTGACCCCCCTTGTGTTCTTTCTAAAAAACGTGCTTCTTCTGGATTAATATGAGCAAGGACTTTATCGTGTCCCTGCCCCTTTCTTCTTATCACTTGCGCTAGACTAGGTAAATTAGAAGTTGAAGTTCTATTGTTCATAAAAAAATACCCTCTTTATACTTATCTACCGTAAGCCTTATCTAGAGCCCCGCGTAATCTCCCCATAAGGTGATTATAGTTATTACCTTGAGGTATATAATTTGGTGGAGTCGGTATATTCCCTGCAGCTCTCGGAGGAAGTGGTGGCATATAATTTGGTGAAGGTGGTATATTCATACCTCCCGCAGCTCCTGGTCTACCTTCCATAGGCACAGGAGGTAGCGCAGGGCCACTACCCATCTGTCCTCTATTCATCATACCGCTTAGACCCCCCTTAAGTCCGGTCATTGCTTGATTAGCTCCAAAGGCCCTTGTATTTTGTGGCAAGTTCCCAAGAGCTCCGCCGGCTCCTTGCATAGCTCCACCAGCTCTACTCATTGCGCTTCCGAATCTATTAGGGAATCTATTACCAATTTGCGAAAATGCGCCGCCTGCTACATCAAAACCGCGCCCTAAGCTCCCGGCGTTAAATGGAGAATAGCTTGGCATTCCCATAGCTCCTTGATAACCGCCATATACACCTTGTCCTGCTCCTTGCAAGAGTGAATTAAGACCTCCACTACCAGATTGTATTCCTCTTCCAAAACCACCAAGTGCTCCGCCAAAACCACCAAGTGCTTGCTGCGCTCCTCTATTTTGCGTATTACCTGCAAACCCGCCAACAAGGTTACCAACATTTCCTAAGATATTACCAACTCCAGCTCTTCCACCAAGACCGCTAAATAGTTTTTTTCCTGCAGAAAACAAGTTGCCAAAAAAACCAAATTGCGGCAATCCTGTAATAGGGTTAATTGAACCGCCATCAGAAAGCTGGGCAAGCAGCGCTGATTCTTGTGGAGTAATATGAGCAAGTACTGTGTCTTCTCCTTCTCCTTGCTGGCGTATAAGCTCAGCAAGTGAAGGCATCATATTATCTTCATCCCCCTCATCTTCTTCTACCATCATCTCTTCAGGCATTTCCATCTCGTCTTCTACCATACCGCCTTCATCATAATTAAGTGGCAAACTATCTTCTTCGCTCATCTCTCCACCTGGAGCTGGCGAAAATGGGTTGTCTCCCATATTCTCTGTAGCGGTAGGAATTGCCATTGCTGTACCTTCTATTTCAGAGGTAGGACCTAAGTCCATATCTTCTATTCTTTTCATTTACCGTATCTCCGTAAATTTTTTATTATCTTATACCAAAATTTGGTTGAACTATCATCGTCCTATAGAACAACTTCGCCCATTCTTGCCAGCTTTTTTGCCCCTGAGGAAGCGGTACCCCAACTTGTGTAAATACCCCAGAAGATACTGCAATAGTTGCCCATTCTTGCCATTTTTCCCTATTTTGTAATATAGGAAGAAATTCATTAGGATAAGTTTCCTGCAGGTTACCTATCCATTTTTCAAGTGTTATATATTCGGGCCAAATAAGCATTTTAGTTACCATCTCCAATATTAACAGAAAGCATAATATTTCCCAACTTAAAATTTTTATTAGATTCGAATCTAAATCTTATATGTCTTGCCTGAATGCGCAAATCTATCTTTTCGGTTTTTCTAGTAAAAGGAATGGCTGGGGAACTCAGCAAAGGTGTAATACTTTCTGTACTTTGTGCGTAACGTCCTGTGTAGACTCTAAGACCCATCCGATCAGTATCATTATCCATTACCATATCAGGCTCTAAACTGCGAAGGTCAATAAATCTGTCAATACCTGATAAATTATCTTTAGGATTAAATGCTGCAACTGAAATTATTGGAGTAAGTACATACGATAGTATTGGCGTGCTTAGTATTCCAATTCTCTCATTTACTCCAATCTCATGACGCCACAGAGCTTTTTCGTTAGTAAAAGTATCCGACGTAGCAGAACTTAAGTTTCGACCAAAGGTGGTCATAAAACCAAAATCACGTGAAAAATAACCCGCATCTCTGTCTATCGGCGTATCATACCAAGTATTCTCGTCTTTATTATAAATAATTGCGCGGGTATTTCGTACATTGTTTTGATCTTGCCCTTTTTCAGGGTAGTACCACCATAATTCTCCCCACCGCGTATTTCGCACGCCAAAGATCAATTGGCGGTGATTCATATCAACATTATCAAAGAAAAAGTTTAAGCTTCCTACTTTTTCTATTGCTTGTACTATCCCGTTATAGACGTAAAACCGATCGGTCCCTATCCAGAAAAAGAGGCCGTCATATTCAATAACCGAGCGTGAGGAAATAATAGTACTATTACTACTTACTACATCAATTTGAAATTCTGGCGTTCCGGTGTTACTACTATTTACAATTCTAACTACACTAGATAACGACCAAAAAAGCAGAGCTGGGGAGTTTGTCCCTCCTCTTATACTTCTTCCATAGATTATTTTATCACTTGCTATATTAAGAGAGCCCGCACCAACAAGTCCCGCATCCTCATCATTTTGAAAAACAAAAGGATTAGTTCTTGTACTAAATTGTACAAGTCCACTGTTTCCATATAAAAACAAGAATGGAGCAGAATAAACAAGACCGCCGCTAGCTCGAACGTCGTACCCAGTAGGTGCGATAGTGGTAATAGTTCTGTTTAAAATCGAATATGTATAGAGTTTTCCTTGCGTATTATCGGCAATATTATTTCCGCTATTAGTTACAAAAAAGGCTATATTATCAACTCCATTATCTATTACCCGGACAGAATGCCAAAAGGGATTTTCTAAATTATGGGTTACTTGCTCATTTGTAAAATTAACGGGAGGCATAAAATCCATATTAAGCTCATAGCGACCAATATTGTTGCCTCCAGCAACGAATCCTATTACTTTAGTAGAGTTATTTATATCCGGTAATATTCTAACATTAGTTGCAAGAGAGTCGTAATTACTTCGACTTGGGGTAGACATTCCTCCTATCTTTTTTACTCTTCCTTCATTAAACCTTATCCAATAACCTTCCCTACAATAAAAAGGCTCAAAGTCGGTTCCGTCTCTATGGATCCCTGGTTTATATAATAAAGGAGTAATATAATTTGCCATAAATTTTTAAAAATATTGTAATTTCGAATCTTGACTTCAAATTTACAAGGTTATTCCTTATTTCTGTTATAAGTTCTATCGCTATGACGATCAACTGTATCTCTATTAATATCAGTTAAAGCAGACGCATAAAGTGCCTCTATTTGCGGCAAGCGTTCATCATCTTTTAAGAACGGCATAGCCTCTAAGAAGCAAGCATAAAATAATAACCTTGAATAACGTTCAGTTAAAAAATTTGTCGGATTCTGCTGATTAAAGACTGGAAGACCTAAATATATCCATCTGTAATTATAATTTCTTGCAGGGGTTGGGACTATATAAAGTCCACCATAAGGATTAGCCCCTTGTTGATTAAAAGTATCCGCGTAAAATTCTGGTACTCCGCTACTTGTAGCATTTGGCCAAAATTCTCGACAAAACTCAAAAGGACGCAACCATAAAAAACGCGACTTATCAGGTTCTATCGTATCAATAAGTTCGAAACTAATATTCTCACGCCACAGCGCATCTTTTTCTATAACAGTATCGCCTGCAGCAATCTGTCCTTCAAGAATAGTTTCAAAGCCAATATTTTTTGCTTCGCTATATATACGCTCTATCCCTTGCTTAATAAAATTAGGGATATTAGAAGTAAAAAACTGGTCAGTCCTATTTGCATATTCAGAAATCTGAGCTGTTAATTGATTGTAATTCACTGTTTTTTCTTTTTACATAAATTAAATAAATAATTTAACAAGACTAAAAGCACGCTATCAGCTATAAGTATTAGATTTATAAAATTCCCAATTTCTTCTGCCTTCATACGAATCTCTGTTTTTGTTTATAGTTCTTATTATACAGCTTTACTTTTAAAAAGCATTTATTAAAAACACCATAAAAAGCATAAAAAATAAGCACAAAAATAAAAAAAAGAGCATGAAAAAGATAGAATAAAAAAAATATACAAAGAATAAAAGCTATACTAAATAAAGACACGTCTTTCAAGAATAGTAATATTCTCCTCATTACTGCTCTCTATCATCAAGATGATGCCCAGCTATAGGCGAAAGTTTCCCGAGTAAATTCTCCAATTGATTTACTGTTTTTATATCTGCTGCTGGCGTTAATAATATCTTTGCCTTCTCTGGATTAATAAGAGCCTCAGCCAGGACATCCTTAATTGCCGCCTTTTGTATATCTTGCAATTTGTTGTAAACTGGGGTTGCTATTTGTTTAACTCTTCCCCCTCCTGGGACAGCTCCGATAATCTTACCACCTACTCTTCCAACTGAGCCGGTAAGCTCTGCGAGCAAAGTTGTTTCTGATTGGGTATTTGAACCAGCAGCACGGCCTAAAGTTTGCACTAAATTACGTCTTTTTAGCAGCTCTCTTGCATCATTTAAAACCCGTACTTGGTCCTTATCAAAGACTAAATTTAACTTAGCTTTATGCTTATTTAGGAAACGATTGAATTTATGATAAGACAAATTCTGCTCGCCGCTTGCATTTATAGAGGCAAGACTTACCTCATCAAATAATTTATTAACAAAGCTACCTCTAACAGTATCAAGCATTCTAGGAGAGGACGCTACTTGCTTCATTAACGCTTCCGTATTTTTTTTGGTGCCACTTAGTACCATTTCTGGTATTTTTTCCGGAGACAGGACAAATTCATCGGTAAATTCATCTTTTTTGACAAAACGCTTAAGTAGCGGTTCCCTCTCAACAGCAGAAACTGGTTTAGATAACTCTTTGTATTTACTTCTAGCTGCAGCTTCTTCTGGAATATTTGCCATATCTGCAAGTATATTTTCTTTAGCTTCTTTGTAAATACGAGCTAAATTTTTTTCTCCGCCCCTTTTAGCGGCAGCAAGGCGATCGGTAATTTCAGTAAGCGCTCCCTTTAATTCACCAGGAATGGGCTTACTTATACCAATTTCTTCTACTATTTTTTCTTTTGCTCCCTTAGATAAACCTTCATATTTCTTAAGTGTTTTTTCCTGCAAGAGCAATACTTCCGGATTATTTTTATTGCTAGTAATTAAATTTTGTATATATGATAAAGCTTTTTTTATCTCCCCCTTGGCGAACTTATTTTCTTTTTTTAAAAAGCTTTTAGTTTTTGGTAAGTCCACTCCTTCTTTTACTGCATCTAAAGCCTCATAAAGCGGTTCTGTTTCCCTACCTCGTTTTGCAATAGCCTTTTGCAAATTCTTATCAACTCCTGTTTGAATAGTTTCGCCAGCACGTAAAGGAGAGACGTCAGCAAGAGTAGATAGTTCGCCGACCGCTCCTTTTAGGGCACTATCTTGCAACGCTTGTTTTTCAGTAATAGCCGTAATATTCGGACTCATCGCTCTGTGAAGCGCTGAAACTCCAGCGTCCTGGGCAAGATCCGCAGTCGTTGCAGGAGCGTCAAATGGCAAAGACCCATCTAATCTTTTTACAACTTTGGATAAATTCTTTTTGCCTATTTTACCTCTTAAGATTCGGCCAGCTGATTCTTCTGGAGTAGGTAACAAGCTCTTGCTTATCTTTCCTATTTTACTTGCGCCTTTTATAACCCCATACGGCGCAACAATTGCCGTAACATCAGCTACCAGCGGGTCTACTCCAGCTTCTTGTAAGGCCCCGCTTGCTCCGCCTATTGCGGCTCCCGCACCTGCGCTTTTTGCAGCGGATATGGCACGAGCAGCTTTGCCTGCTTTAGTAAGCGCTCCAAATATTCCTCCAGGGCTTGCAAACTCGGTAGCGACGGAGGTTATCCTTTGTCCCGCTGTAGAAGGATGTGGCTCTAAATCAACACCGGTATGTTTTTTTATAAAGCCCCGCGCATCTGATGTAGTTGGAATTTTTGGGGTATATTCTAGACTAGGTGCATTAAAATACTTAGCTAGCATGTTTCTAGGGTAAGCAATAACTTCTTCAGTAAACCTTGGAAGATCTCCTATAGCGGTCGCTCCTTTAAGCGCGGATTTTCCAATTAGGGCTGGCCAGCTGTCGCCTTTTTTTTGAGATAATTTTTTAAAGACCTCCGGTTGTATTTCGTATGGTTCTTCTTCATCATGTAAAGCTTTCTGAATCATGTTACTTGGCACTCTAAATACTTGGCCAGCACCGTTTTGCATCAATACGGTAGTTAACTCATCTTCTTCAGTAGACATCTCTGGCCTAGCTTCCGGCATTACTCCCTTCATCGCGTGCGACCCTTCTTGTAAATTACTTAAGTCATAAGGACTAATATGCAGGTTATGACGCAAAGATTGATCAGCAGCCTCAAAGCGATTACTGATCATTTCTTCTAAATCTGCTACTTTTGCCTCAAAAACATCAGGAGCATCTTGCATCGAAGGCATTAGATTTTTTTGATCAAAATATTCAATGATACCCTTACCAAGCACACCACCTTTCAATTTTCTTTCAAATTCGACTCTAAATTTATCTACTTCTGCTTCAAACGCTCTTCTTTTTACTGATTTTTTTCTTTCGTTTTTACCGCCGTATCCCACATAAGTTAACATGTCTTTTACGGAGTTTGCATAAGAACCCACATAAGGGTTCATAGGACTAATTACATCATCCTCTGTTAGCTTTATTAAATCCTGGAATCGAGATTTAATTTTATTTAAATCTCCTAAGACTTCACCAGTAGATTGTTTTACTTTGCTATAAGCTGTTCGTTCAATCTTACTTTCAATAGGAGCAAACTGATCGCTAAGCGGCGAAATATTTTCTGATTCTTGTGGCTTACTTTGCTGCATTTGAAAATCATGCATTCTCTTTTCTTCCTCGAAACGTCTTTCTGCTAAGTCTCTTTGGGATAAACGTAATGCTAAGCTTTCGCGGTAACGTCGAGCTTGTTCATCTCTTTGAGTTTTACGCTCGAGTGCTGCTGCGTTAGCAGCTTCGGTTTCAGCTTCTGCTGTATCATATTCAGCAATTGCAGGAAGAAGTGCGCGCGCTACAGTCCCGGCATTTTGGCCAAAGCCTTTTTGGCGCGGAACCCTGGTCATATTCTGACCAAAGGTCAGAAGCGAGCGACGAAGCGCCTTATTGCGCTGTTTATCTGTCATGTCAAGAGAAGTTTTTGCGGCGTGGATTGCTGATCTTATTCCGCTTGAAAAAGGTTCTTCTGTGGAAGAATTCGGAGGAACCAAAAGTGTCTCAGAAGAACCACCCGTCATATTAACGGATTGCGGAGCGTTTTGCAAATGGTTTAAATAAGCAAGACGAGGATCCGTTGAAGGCACAGCTGTCTGCTGACCTCCTCCTTGCATTTGACCGCTATTATAAAGATAATCCAATAAGGCTTTGCTCAAAATCGCCTCCGCTTTACGCTCTTGTCCAACTCATTGAGAATGTTAGGAATCCGTTATTTGCCGCCGCAGAAAAGTTTCCTGTTCTTGTAATAGTAAGTACTCCCGTTGAAGCAACAATTCCAACATTAGCTACTACTTGCGCTGCAGTAGTAGGGAATGCCCCATTATCAAGAATTATTACAGAGTTATTTGCAGTCACATCAGCAGCAGGTCTGTAACCCTCTGGTATAGTAGCTGTTATCGTAGCAGTAGTACCATTACTTGGAGCCCCTGTAAATAAATTGCCGTTTATTGTTGCAAATACTTGATTGGCAGTTGGCCCAGAATTATTAACTGTAAAGAGTACATTAGAGTCTACCGTAATATTAGCTAATGTAAAAGTTAATGATTCTGCATGAATTTCAATATCTCCGGTTCTAGAGAGAGTACGCCAAGTTGTACCATCATATTCTTGCGCAACATTATCTGGCATTAAATGAATCATACAACCGGCTCTAAGTATACGAGTAGGAATTGCGTTTCTTTCGGCTAAGGTCATTCTTGGTAGATAAAAACCTAAATTTGGATCACCATCTTTTGGTGTAATATCTAAACTTGAAAGCGAAGTAATAGGAGCATCAGTCATAAGCGTTTTAGTACCATTTAAAAATTAAGTTAGATAAAGATAGTATATAAAAAAATCATTTTATTAGCAAAGGCTATTTTGCTTTATACCGGTACGTTTGTCTCTTCTAGAACGGTATAAGTTATTTCGCAGTCGCATACCTGTTCATTTCCGTTAGTAAAACCAAGAAGTTTATCAGTAGTAAGGGTTGTTAGCGTATTATTAATAACAAGCGGGATATTTAGCTTAAAATGTGAAATTATATCAACTGTAGTAAACGGTTCTATGGGGAATTGCGTAACGGTTTCAACATTAGCAATAACGGGGTTTATGCTTCCGTCCTTTGTAACAATAGTTTTTTCTTTTCTTAAATTAAATCTAATAGGTAGAGCTGTAATATTACAGACTATTAAACTGCATACAAGAAGTACGCTTCTTTCTACGTTTGTATCAAGTAGGGTAATAGGTTCTGCAGGCGTTCCATCAGGACCACCCGCGGTACTTTCGCCAACATTTACAAAGATTTTATTTTGGTAATCTACAAAGGCCATTGTAATAAAAAAAAGAGTTATACTTTAATCAACGGAAGAAAACCCTAAAAAGATATAACCCCTTTATGTATAATACTAAGTAACAACAAAAATATCAATTAAATTTGATCAACAAAATTATTTAAAGTTTGTAAGATCTCAATAGAAGCGTTAATTTCCTTTTTAATCAGCTCTTTTCTAGCTCCATCTTGAAACTTCTCACCACCACATAATACAGTAAAATCATTAATAAGAGCTTGGGAATATTGACCAAGTTCTACTAATTGATCACGGAGTGTTGGAATATTTTGATTATTATTTGTAGCATTTTCTGCAGTAGAAGTAGTTGCAGTACCTTCAATTTTTTCGCTCATAAAACGTCTCTTATTTTTTTATAGTTTATAATATAGCAAATATAGGAATGAATAATATTTTAGTCAATACTATTCATCTAAAATAAACCAATTTGATCCATCATAAAACTCAAAAGCACCTACTATGTTGCTGCTCCCATTGTATATTAACGTGTCTACGATTGGATTTGCTGGTCTGCTTTGGGAAGCAAAACGAGCTGCTTGCGCTGTACTCATTCTACCTCTTGCTAAAAGTACATTTCGTTTAAAATTAAGATCAATATTTGTAGAATTCGCACCAACTGTAGCAGTTCCCGTTAAGTCCCCTGTAAAACTAATACCCCCTAACGTTATTGTACCCGTTGTTGTAATAGTGTCGCCTGTTAACCCTCTTCCGACAGTAATAGAAGTTACTGTCCCAGCGCCTGCTGTATTTATCCACGCAGAACCATTCCAATATTCTGGATTATTCGTTGTTGTATTAAACCTAAAAACACCAGCAGAAAAAGTAAGATCAGACGAAGAGTCCGGGCGCTGTGCTGTCGTACCGCGCGGTAGAGTTATTCCTTCTGTGCCTGTAAAATCTTGGGGATTAGAAAGAGAAAGAAAAAATGATGTAGTAGATCTTCCTATATTAGAGGATGAGCCAGTCAACGTTCCTGTAAAGGTTATACCTCCAAGGGCAACTGTCCCGCTTGTAGTAATAGTCCCGCCGGTTAGTCCATTTCCTGCTGTAACAGAGGTTAAATTTGGAGGGAAGTCTTCGCTATACGGTATCCACGCGCTCCCATTATAAAATTCAGGAGCATTTAAAGTTGAATTGTATCTAAAAGCTCCACTATTCGGAGAAGGCGGACGTTGTTCATTCGTACCAATAGGAAGTGTCATACTTCCTGTCCCTCCTATTATAAGATTATCAGCAAAACTAGTTGCTATGCTCGTACTCGTAGCTCCAATTACAGCTGTTCCAGTTACATCACCCGACAGTGTTATACCTCCAAGGGTAATAGCACCACTTGTAGTAATAGCCCCCCCAGTTAAACCATTTCCGGCAGTTATTGAAGTTACGTTAGCATCAGCCATCGAAGTCCAATTGTTGCTAGAAGTCCCATATTCGATAACCCCTAATGTAGTATTGAATCTAAATTCTGGGATACTAAAAACAGAACGTCGCTGCTCAGTTGTTCCAGTCGGGAATGACATACCTTCTACACCTGTAAAAAGAGGATTTACAAAAAGCGGCATAAAATTGTGAGCGATAGGTCGGTTACCCGCTCCTCCAAGAAAACCATCACTCCCCGTAAGAGCTGGGAACGATACATCCCTGTCTAAATTAAACCATTCTAAACCATTCCAATATTCAAGATTTGCCATATTTCTTACTTTATTTTTAAATATCCGTTTCTGGAATTAAACGCCAACCGTCAAATCTTAATTTGTCGGGTCTCGTTGGATAAAACTCAACTCTATTTAAAGTCGTGTTGTGTCTAATCATACCAGCAACAGGAGGGTTGGGGCGCTGCGCTGTTGTACCAGAAGGGAGTCTTACCGTACCTGCGTCTCTAAAATTAGGGACTAAACTTGCATTAATACGAATATTATTATTTCCAATTGTGGCTGTTCCTGTAGCTACACCACTTACAGTAATTGCCCCAACGTTAATTGTCCCGCTTGTAGTAATAGTCCCGCCGGTTAGTCCATTTCCGGCAGTAACAGAGGTAACCGTTCCTGCTGCGCCGGTAGTCCATACGCTTCCATTATAAAATTCTGTTTTATTGAGCGTAGAATTGTAGCGTATCATTCCGGCAACAGGATTATCAGGGGAAGAAGTATTTCCAGGTAACCTAAAGCCTAATACTCCAGGAAAGACAAGGTTAGGGGCAAAACTTGTTGCAATCGTTGTACTACTGCCTCCAATTGTAGAGTTACCTGTTATAATACCTGTTATGGTAATATTCCCTAGCGCAAGAGTACCTGTTGTTGTAATCGTTCCGCCGGTTAGTCCCATCCCAGCCGTTAACGCTCTAAGGCTTCCGGTAGGTCCAAAAACCCAATTACTACCGTTATAAAATTCTATTCTATTATCTGAGCTATTAAATCTTAACATCCCAATGGTAGGCGAACTGGGACGCTGCCCTGTTATACCAGAAGGGAGTGTTACGCTACCAGAACTTCCTAAAATAGGGTTACTAGGGAGAGTAGTTGCTATTACTGTACTACTGTTTCCGATTGTAGCTGTCCCCGTTACATCACCCGATAGTGTTATACCTCCAAGAGCAACTGTCCCGCTTGTAGTAATAGTCCCGCCGGTTAGTCCGTCTAAAGCTGTAATACTATACAGAGTTCCTGTTCCAGTGTTTTGAATAGATATCCAATTGGCTCCAGTCCAATATTCCGGGGTATTATTAGTGGTATTAAATCTAAACATACCAATAACAGCGTTTACTGGACGCTGTGCTGTTGAGCCAACAGGTAACCGAGATCCACCTACTCCTAATATCTCTATATTAGATAAAGAAGCAGCTACCGGTCTATTCTGTTCATTTCCCACCCAAAAATAATTTTCTAATAAATTTGGTAAATTATCAAATTCTGCCATAATTATCTGCCTACCAATCTTCTCCAAATTGTTCCATTATAATACTCAAGAACGTTAGCGGCCCCTCTATTGTCAATTCTAACCGTCCCCGCTGGTAGGTCATTAGATCGGAATCCTCCTACTGGTAACCGCACACCAAACGAACTATTGTAAACTACATTTGCTCCTATTGCGCTATCAATAGTAGTCGTTGTGGGTCCAATATTAACACTTACAGCTTCTGCATCTCCTCCCAATTCGACATCTCCTAATTCAGCTGTCCCGCTTGCAGTAATAGTTCCACTTCTAAAACCATTTCCTGTAGTTATAGAGGTCACAGTCCCCGTCGTTCCTGCTCCTACAGCAATCCAAGATGTTCCATTATAACATTCTACAATGTTATTTGTTGTATTATATCTCAATATACCAGCAGTTAATATAGAAGGACGCTGCGCTGTCGTGCCCCTTGGTAAAGTCATTGAATTTGCTGCAGTAAAGATTCTATTAGTAAGAGAAAAAGTAATATTAGTACTATTTTCTCCTATACTTACTTGTGAAAAAATACCAGTCGGAGCTACTAAAAAGATAGTCCCAAGTGATATAGTTCCCGCACTTAATATTTCACCACCTACTAATCCGTCCCCGGCGGTAATTGAGGTAATCGACCCGCTCCCGCTATTTATCGCTGTTCTCCAGTTAACTCCGTTATAATATTCAAAAAAGCCAAGATTACTATTATATCTAAACATCCCAGCTGCACGCGATGAGGGACGCTGTAAATTGGTTCCAACGGGAGGTGTTACGCTTCCTGTTCCACTAAAACTCATAATGTTAGTTGCAATTATTGTCGAGCTATCAGAAATAACACTACTACCTTCAACATCCCCTGTTAGTGTTATATTTCCTAGAGATATTCCTCCGTTTATACTAATGACACCACCGTCAAGTCCATTTCCCGCTGTGACAGAGGTAACCGTTCCCATCGATGTTCCACTACAGGGTATCCAACCAAAACCATTATAAAATTCTGGAGAAGGACCTAGTGATGTATTGTATCTAAATTGACCAATTCTTGGACTAGCCGGACGCTGCGCTGTTGTTCCTACTGGTAGAGTACAGGAGGTATTTCCAACAAAATCAGCATTATTTAGTATTATCTCATTATTACTTACACCCCCTATTCTACCAAAATCAAGATTTTCAAAAGCCTCTATATTTGCTTGAGTATTAAATCTAATTGTACCAGGTTGTGGATTCGTAGGACGTTGTCCTGTTGTCCCACTTGGAGGGACTACCCCCCCAGCGCCTGGCAGCACTGCATTAGGCATAAAAGCTGTATTTATTGTAGTAGAATCGTCTTCTATTGTAGCAGTCCCAGTTGTTGCGCCTTGAAGAGTAATACTCCCAAGCGTAATAGTACCCATGTTTGTAATAGTACCACCAGTTAAACCAGCTCCAGCGGTAACCGAAGTAACGGTTCCAGGTCCGCCTCCACCTCCGCCTCCAGATGTCCAGCTGGTTCCGTTGTAAAACTCTATTCCGTTAATTGTTGTATTGTATCTTAGCATTCCAGCAACGCCTAATGTTGGGCGCTGTGCTGTTGTTCCAGATGGAAGTCTGACACTTTCCGTTCCAGGAAGTACCGGATTGTTAACAAAAGAAGTTGCAATAGAAGTTGAATCTTGCCCAATTACGGCAGTACCTGTTACTACGCCGGTTAAGGTAACTCCTCCAAGTGCAATAGTACCGCTGTCGGTAATAGTACCGCCTGTTAGTCCATCTCCGGCGGTAATAGAGGTTACTGTTCCAGGTCCGCCTCCAGATGTCCAGCTGGTTCCGTTATAGAATTCTACAACATTACCAGTACTATTATATCTAAAATCTCCAGCAACAGGAGAACTGGGGCGCTCTAGCGTTGTTCCAGATGGAAGTCTGACACTTTCCGTTCCAGGAAGTACCGGATTATCAGCAAAAGAAGTTGCTATGCTTGTACTAGTAGTTCCAATTACAGCCGTACCTGTTACAGGACCTGTTAGGGTAACTCCTCCAAGTGCAATAGTACCGCTTTCGGTAATAACGCCGCCTGTTAGTCCATCTCCGGCGGTAATAGAGGTTACTGTTCCATCTTCTCCTCCAGTTGCCCAAGAAGTTCCATTGTAGAATTCTATTTCATTAGTTGTACTATTATATCTAAGCATCCCACTAGCCGGAGAACCCGGACGCTGCGCTGTTGTTCCACGTGGAATAGTGATAGAACCCATTCCCCCTAAAACTGGGTTATTAGTAGCTGTTGGGCGATTACTTGCGTTACCAACCCATATATTTCCTTCAGTTAAATCCGGGAGATCGCTGCCGCCAACCGCAAACCATCCTGTCCCATCCCATAATTCTAATCTTGCCATATCTTTTTTATATAGTTATTTTTTTTACTTCAATTAGAGGTCCAAAGGCAGTTCCGTATACCATTTTTAAAACCAATCCTGGTAATATTATTTGTTCGAGCTGATGCCCAGAAAAAATGGTGGAAAAAAATACACTCATACAAATAGCATCTATCATAACACTGGCCATATAAGGAAGTAAAAATCCACCCAATACAGATTGTTCTTTTAGACAAAACAACTTTTTTAAACAAGAAAAAACTAAAACAGATATAAAAAGAGAGCCAAGCGAAGTTAACAAGTAAAAAATAGATAAGTCTGTTTTATATAAAATATATTTAAAAGTTCCAAAATATATTATTTTGTATACAAAATACAAAAGAGTTAGAGACATTCCTGCTGTTAAATGAGCAGCTACAGTTACAATTGAATTTTTTATACCAAGACATTCTTCTTGTATGTTATTTATAAGCAGCATTATTAAAAAGAAAAACGAAGAGCAGATAATAAGACTTTTAGAGCTGACTAATACAAAAAACAAGACCGACAGCAAAAGAGTTTTTGAAGCTTCAATATATCCTTTATTTATTTTTATCATATCATAAATCCGTATTAATTCTAATCATACCAAGTTCTGGAGAAGACGGGCGCTGCGCTGTTGTCCCTACTGGTATTTTAAGATTACCATTTTCTACAGTCAAGTTACCAGGACATATAATATTATTTGAGAGCCCTACAGCAATATTATCATTTGCTATAGTAACATTTATTTCATTTGTTGTCCCATTAATAGTGGTAATAGTAGGCCTATTACGTGCATTTCCTAACCACAAACTGTTCTCAGTAAGGTCAGGAAGGATACTGTCCCCTGCTGTAATTTCAGTATTAATCCGTATCATTCCGAGCGTTGGAGATGAGGGACGCTGCGTAGTTGTACCACGTGGAATAGTTACAGACTCTGTCCCAGGTAGTACAGGATTATCAGCAAAACTAGTTGCTACGCTTGTGCTATCTTCCCCAATTACAGCCGTACCGGTCGTTACTCCTGTTAGAGTAATTCCTCCAAGGACGATTGTCCCGCTCTCGGTAATAGTTCCGCCAGTTAGTCCGTTCCCGGCAGTAATTGAAGTAACGGTTCCAGAGCCGATAACAACCCAACTAGTCCCGTTGTAATATTCTGCATTATTAATTGTAGTGTTGTATCTAAATACCCCAGCAGCAGGAGAGCTGGGACGCTCGGACGTTGTTCCAGATGGAAGCGTTACACCCTCCGCACCAGGTAAAATTGGATTAGGAAAGAAAGTGGTAGTAATCGAAGTAAAGTCATTATTAATTGTAGATACTCCTGTAACGTCTCCTGTTAGGGTAATTCTTCCAAGAGCAATAGTACCACTATCGGTGATAGTTCCGCCTGTTAAACCAGCTCCGGCAGTAATAGAGGTTACTGTTCCACCTCCAACGCCAACGACCACCCAAGCAGACCCAGTGTAATATTCTAAATTATTTACTGTACTGCTGTATCTAAACATTCCAGTCTCAGCTGTAGCTGGACGCTGCGCTGTTGTTCCTACCGGTAATTTTAAATAATCGGTGCTATTGATCTCTAAATACCCAGTAGTTTCAATATCTCCAACAAAATATCCAGCAAGTCCAGCAACTCCAGTACCAGAACCTATCCCAGCAGTTGCTATTATTCCAACTCCGCCTCTTCCATTAATCAAACCGCCTTGGCCACCAATAAAACTACCACCAGCTCCGCCTATTCCAGCTCCGCCAGTTCCATTTCCTTGTCCGCCTCTTCCTCCTACAGCAACAATACCACTTCCAGCGTCAGCACCTGCGCCATTAGGGGCAGACCCACCGCCTCCAGCTCCTCCTGCAGTTTGTATACCAGCACCACCAGAAGCAGATAGTCCAGGATTACCGTTTGAGAGAGTTCCGCCTCCAGCTCCACCTCGTCCGCCTATAACTGTAACGCCGCAACCACCCGAACCTCCAGCTCCGCCTATTCCAGCACTAGCGCCACCAAGTCCACCTCTTCCTCCGTCCCCAGCAAGAACTAAAGCACCAAATCCACCAGTTCCACCAAGCCCACCTTGGCCACCAGTTCCAACATATCCACCTATTCCTCCAGCAGTAGCACGAAGCACGGCAGCGCATCCTCCCATACCACCGATACCTCCACGCCCCATAGAACCGCCCATTGCACCGTTTCCAGCAGGACCTCCTATTGCGTGGATTGCGCATCCTCCAGTACCTCCGCAACCTCCTTCTGCGCCATCAAGAGTAACATCAGCACCCATGCCACCTATTCCTCCAAGAGGATTCGTTCCTATTCCTCCATCCCCACCGCAACCCGGTGTTGGAGCAGGAGGAGCTACAACTGGAGGGAGCGGCGGTGGCGTTCCAGGCGTAGGAAGATCTGGCGCAGGTGGCTGAACAGCTGGCGGTGGTGTTACCGGTGTTACCGGCGGAATTAAAGGTGGAGCCGGCGGAACTGGCGGAGTCGGCGGAGGTGGAGGTGGAGCTGGAACCGGCGGAATAGACGGAAGTGTTGGAAAATTAGGTATAGAAGGAGGCGTAGGTAATCCAGGATTCCCACCGCGTGGGCTTCCGCCTGTTCCTCCATCATCAGGATCATCTTTAGTAGGGTTAGGATTATTCTCCCCATCGCCCCCGCAATCAGAGTTACCACCTCCTCCTGAATCTGGTGTTTTATTAGGATTGTTATTATTTTCTCCATCGCCCCCGCAATCAGAAGAGCCAGTACCGCCATTATCTGCAAACATCATATTACTTTGAGTATTACCGGAAGACCCTTTTGAATTACTTGCAGGTGTTTTATCCCCTGGCATATTATTATTATGATTAGTTGGCTTTTCAAAATTAGTTGGATCCTCTATGTCATTCTCGCCATCCATATTTTTCTTTATGCTTAACATAATAGTAGTATTGATTGCACCGCTACCAGTTACATCACCACCAAAATTTAAAACACGAGTAGGAACAACGTAATCATTTTGTGAAGAAGCAATTGAAAACCTACCAGAAGCAATTTTAGTTATACCACTCCCAATATTACTCAAGACCTGCGCATTAGTAAGACTGCTATTACTGTTTGTTAAGAGATAATGAGCATCATCTGGTGCAACGCTTGCTTCAACCGGTCTATTACTTGCATCACCACGCCAGACTCTATTATTAGTTAGCCCTGGTAAGTTCGCTACGTTTAAAGTCGTTGTAGTTGTTGGAGAATTACCAGAACCAGCTCCTACTATTATCTGATTAATAGCAAATGTCGGGAAATTACTTAGACTAATGCGGGCTTGTGGAGTTGGTCTGTTACCAGCACTCCCAAGCCATATATTATTTTCAGTTAAATTGGGTAAATTAACTGCATTTAAAACTGTTGCAACACCAGCATTGTTGCCGCTTGCGCTTCCGACGAACAGTTGATTCTCCGTTAATTCCGGAAGGTTATCAAGTCGTACTCTTCGTTCTGCTACCGGTCTATCTGATGCGTTTCCAAGCCATATATTATTTAGATCTAAAGTTGGTAAGTTTTCGTTTTTTAATTCAACTATAGTAGTAGCGTTACTACCCGTTCCGCTTCCTATATAAAGAGCGTTTAGTGGTAATTCAGGAAGGTTACTAAGAGCAATACGCGCCTGCGGAGCTGGCCTGCCCATAGAGTCACCTAGCCATATATTATTTTCGGTTAGCTCTGGTAAATTAACTATATTTAAAGCTGTTGTAGCCGTCGGAGAATTAGTAGCACCAGTTCCTACTATTATTTGATTAATAGCAAATGTCGGAAAATTATTTAGACTAATGCGGGCTTGCGCAACTGCATTATTCATATTATCTCCTACCCATATATTACCATCTGGTAAATCAGGTAGCATAACGCTAGGCAGTTCTACCTCTATAGCTTGGTTATTTTCATCACCACGCCATATTCTATTATTTGTCAGCGGAGGAAGCATAACAGAAGAAAGTTCAATCTCCTCTGGTCTACCCATAGTGTCTCCGCGCCATATTCTATTACTTGCTAAATTGGGTAAATTAACTATATTTAAAGCTGTTGCAACACCTGCATTATTTCCGCTTGCGCTTCCGATAAATAATTGGTTTTCTGTTAACTCCGGCAGGTTATCAAGTCTTATACGTCGTTCTGCTACCGGTCTATCGCTTAGATTCCCCAGCCATATATTATTTTGATCTAAAGTTGGCAAATTCTCATTCTTTAGCTCAACTATAGTAGTCGCATTACTACCTGTACCACTTCCTATATAAAGAGCGTTTAGTGGTAATTCAGGGAGAGTGCTAAGAGCAATACGAGTAGCCTCAATGGGTCTACCCATAATATCACCTAGCCATATATTATTTTCAGTTAAATTGGGTAAGTTAACTATATTCAAAGCCGTTGCGACACCAGCATTATTACCGCTTGCGCTTCCAACAAATAATTGGTTTTCTGTTAACTCAGGCAGGTTATCAAGTCTTATACGTCGCTCTGCTGTTGGTCTATCTGATGCGTTTCCAAGCCATATATTATTTAGATCTAAAGTTGGTAAGTTTTCGTTTTTTAATTCAACTATAGTAGTAGCGTTACTACCCGTTCCGCTTCCTATATATAGATTATTTAACGGTAATTCAGGGAGATTATTTAATGTAATACGAGTAGCTTCAATGGGCCTACCCATAATATCACCTAACCAAATATTGTTTTCAGTTAAATTGGGTAAGTTAACTATATTTAAAGCTGTTGTAACACCGGCGTTATTGCCGCTTGCACTTCCGACGAACAGTTGATTTTCTGTAAGTTCAGGCAGGTTATCAAGTCTTATACGTCGCTCTGCTGTTGGTCTATCACTTAGATTCCCCAGCCATATATTATTCTGGTCAAGTGTTGGTAAGTTTTCATTCTTTAATTCAACTATAGTAGTAGCGTTACTACCTGTACCGCTTCCGATATATAGAGCATTTAATGGCAGTTCAGGGAGATTATTTAACGTTATACGGGTTACCGCTGCAGGTCTTGAACTAATATTTCCAAGCCATAGATTATTCTCAGAAAGAGCAGGGAGATTGACTTCTTCTATCGTTTGTACAGCTGTTGCATCTTGGGAAGAATTTCCCCTCCATATAAATGTATCAGGCAGTGTTGGCAAATTCTGTGTATTTATCTTACTTACTCTTGAAGGATTGCCTTCAGCATTACCTAAAAATAATTCATTGAGCGGCAATGTTGCCATGTTCTCTATAGCAATACGCGCTGTTTCAACCGGTCTATTATTTTGATTACCTAACCAAAGGCGGTTACTTGTTAAAAATGGTAAATTATCAATATTTAATTCAACAACCGCTGTTGGATTAGGAGTGTCAGGACTACCTACTATTAACTCATTAGGCTGTAGTGCTGGAAGATTAATCAGATTAATACGTGAAATTGCTGTAGGTCTATTACTTGCGTTTCCAAGCCATAATAAATTTTCATTCAAAGCTGGCAAATTTTCAGTTACGATCGTACTTACTCTTGCGGGTCTTGAATTGTTATCTCCTAAAAATAATTGGTTCTGCGGAAGTGTAGGCAAATTATCTAAATTAATATGATCTTCCGAGTCTGGGCGTCCTAATAGATTACCTATCCATATATGTCCGGGTTCTAAGCTTGGCAAATTATCATCCTCAATAGTCTGCATAGCTTCCGCCATATTATTACTGTCCCCTATCCAAATATTCCCCTCTTCTAATTCGGGTAATGGCATAGAGCTAAGCAATCTTTCTATCGGTCTATTAAGGTTATTTCCTACCCATATATTATTTTCAGTAAGATTAGGTAACCCCTGTTGCCAGAGGCGTCCGCTTACTGGGGATAAAAAGGTGTGTAGGATATCAAATTTTCTAAACATTCCAAACTAAACTATCTAATTTTTCACGTGCTGTTCTTTTATCAAGCGGATTAGTCTCATAACCTATATAATTTTCTGGAAATCTTGGGTTCTTAATAGAATAAGGATCTGCTTTAGTAAGAGGCGGACGAAATTGTTGCTGAGGCTTATCTAAAAAAGGACGCCCTACTAAAAAACCGGTCCAGACAAGGCGATTGCCTCGCCATTCATATTGCTTACACAAATCTTTGTGATTAAAAACAAAACCACTACGATCACAAACCCCAACAGCGTTTGGGTGGGTTTTATTAACTTTTACGTATTTACCTTTGTTGTTCATTATAATACCCCTCCTCTACTGTAATCTGGGGTTATCGTAATAGATGTACGCTCTGAGTCCTCAATTGTAACAGCAGAAAATACTGCTTCGTATCTTGGTTGTAAGTATGAAAGCCTATCTGGTGCAAATTTGATGGCAAGACGAGCACTTAAGCCCGCAACTAAGGCTTCATAAAAACGAGCTGGTATTTCGATAGTATTGTTATACATAGCAGCATCATCCATCATTCGTTGGTAAGTATATTGAAGACAATTATAAAATGTTGTTGGAGCAGGCCATAAGTAAAGTACCGGCTTTATTTGCCTATCTAGATAAAAAGTAGAAGGACGCCCGGTTAGCTTTTTATTAGGATAATCAATATACTCTTCTCTACTAATTAAGCTGATGGTCGTATCTAGCGTATTATTATTAAAAAATATTTCTCTAATATCTAAGACAGCTCCACCCATTTCTCTTATTCGGTAAGCAACTGAACTTCTAGGTACTGGGATATCCGCCCATTTTGTAATTCCTTCGGTGTAGCTTTGAAGGGGCAGTGTAAATAATAGTCTCCAACTGTTCGCATCATTAGGCGTATTAGTAACTTCAACGACCAGAGAATATTGTCGAGTTACGTTACTTTGAACACCAATAAAATTAACTGTTATATTATTATTTCCGTAACTATAACTAATATTTCCGTTAGCTGTAACTTGTGTACAAGCTGTCTCTGTATTGTTATCAAAAGCAGATGCTGCTACTCCTTCAGACGATGCAGGAGTTCCATTTAAAAGACGCGTAGAAGTACGAACATTAGCTTGGCGTATATCGCGTACATAATTAGGCAGTGTATATCCACTTTGATTAGGTATTAAAGCTAAATAATCAAGTGTCCTGGTCCATAAATTAACTCCCTTACTACTCCACTCAAGTAGCAAAAAATTGACACTTCTACGACCAGCGTCGAGTTGCTGAGCTACAATATCATTTCCAAGTATACCTATATTTTCATAAGCTTCACGAATAAGTAGCTCGAGCGCTATAGTTTGGAATTCATAAGTTCCTGAGGTTGAAAGTGGCATAGTTACCTACCTTTATGCTTAATTAAGATAAGCATAGTATACAATAAAAAAAAAGAGTTTTTTAAAAATATATATAAAAAGTATAATATGTTATTGACAATATTATATTATATTATATTATATTATATTATATTATATTATTAGAAAGGAAGTATATTAATATGACATTAAAAATAAAAATGGGAAAAAATATAATTAAAAAGGAAGATGTTTCTACCTTGAAGGGAGATGTTTCTACCCATGAGGGAGATATTTATACTCATATTTCAAGTGTAAATGAAAATAACGCTAGGATAAACCATCTTGAAAAGCTTACACATAAATATGAAGAACGTATAGATACGCTAGAATCACAAGTAAAACTAATAATGTCCGACTTAAAAAAAATAGAGAGAAAAAATAAAAATGCAAAACACAAAATTATTAACTTGCCAGCAAGCTGCTGATTTTTTGAATATAAAAGTAGATACATTATATCGTCGAAAAAAAAATAGGTTTAAGTCGATTCCTATTATACAAACAGGTCCTTATATAAGATTTAAATTAGATGATTTAGAGAAATATATTGAAGAGCATACAAAGGAAGAATTTAACGCTATAAAGCAAGTCAAAAAGCGTTTAGATATACCAGCTTTTATAAAAAACGAATTTTTAGGAAAGGAATATGATGAAGATTATTTGTTCATAGATCTAAAAGAAATACGTGATGCAAAATGGCATAATAAAAACGAGAGAAAAAATCTTGCAGATTGGCTTGATATCGAGCTTAAAACTTATCCAGATCTTGATACGCGTATTATTATTAATAAACATACAGGAGGTTTTACAAGCTACATAGAGGTAGCGACTGGACGTGATATCTTCGACCTCTTGGTTTTTTTAGAAGAACTAGCTTATGCAGAAAAAGATATCGAAAAAGAATCGTATAAAAATGAAAAAAAAGAAACTGCTGCAATGGGTATTCTTGGAGCGCTCGATTCCCTGCGTATGCATGGTGATCTTAAATATGAAAAAAATAAAGACGGATGGGAATAATTATGAATAGAAAATTAAATAAAGCTTTAAATCAATTACAAAAAGCAAAAGCTAAACGTAATAATACCTTTGCACGCTATAAATTACGTGATAGTAATACTCTGATTTTTAAGGAGTTAGTAATTCGTCAAAATTTATTCGTCTTATTTTATCAGAAATTATTAAACATAAAATCCCGATTATTGTATCTTTTCTATCAATGGGTATTATGTCTGTTTTAACATATCTCGAAAACATGCCTCTATCTTATGCAATTCCAATAATTTGTGGTTTAATATTTTGTATATTACAGAGTTTATGGTTATTAACTTTGTTGTATGACTATTATATATCAAGACCCAAAATAAATATTATATACGACAAAAGTAAAAACGGACTATTGGATGTATTGGAGGAATACAAATATAAAGAACATTATATTTGTAGAATAGTAGTCAAAAATATTACTAAAAAAACATTAAAAAAAGTTCAAGTTTTTATAGAAGATACAGAAAATGCGAAAAACTGGAGGGGGGTTTTTTTTAGCTATGACAATCAAAAAACCCGTATATGCGACATAAGCCCTCGATCTTCTCAAATTGTAACAATAGCCTATTTGAGGAATATAGAGAATCCACCTAAAGATCGTAAGATTTTGGTAAAATGCAATGCAGAAAACATGATAGAAATAACAAAAGAAATTATTTTATAAAATACTTTTATCTGGTGATAGTGAGTTTATCGATGCTGCTATCTTAAGTTTTAATTAATTATTAAGGAGGAAAAAATAAAAATGGAAAAAAATACAATTAAAAAGAAACATGTTTCTACCAATGAGGGGCATGTTTCTACCGTTGAGGGAGATGTTTATACCTACCTCTCCAGCATAAATAAAAATACTGGTGAGATAACAGAGCATAAACAACGTATAAAAACACTTAAAAAACAAGTAAAACTATTATTAGAGAAAGAAAAATAAAATGAAAAACACACATATCAAATTCTTTTGGGGAAGAATGTCTAAAAAATCGATAGATATAGCAAGGTATTACAATGCACATAAAGACTATAAAAAGGCTATAATATTCTATAATAAATTCTTAGATCTTAATAATAAACCTGGAAGAATATCCTTATCTCAAAAAATCTCAGTAGAAAACGAACTGGGAGACTGTTATTTTCATACAAAATCTTACAAAGATGCTATAAGGTGTTTTCAAGAAGGATTATCTACGATTAATAATTACGAAACAAAAACAAAAAACACTATAAAATGGCAAGCTCATTTCTTTGATAGAATAGGATATTGTTTTTTTTATATTAATGATTATAAAAATGCTATATTGAATACTCGTTTTAGCCTAGATATAAATAAAACTATAGAAAATAATAGTCAAAAGATTGCCGATAATTTATATAATTTAGGTTCAATTCATTGTTGGAAAAATAATTTTTTGGAAGCAAAATTGTTTCTTCAAAAAGGTTTACAGGAACAAAATAAAGTTTTGAGCAAGGGGTGTTGCGATTCAAGTTTATTACAAAAATTTACTAAAGCGCTAATTAAAGTAGAGACAAAAATAACAGAACATTCAGACCCTTTATTGACTTTTCAAAATAATCTATCCGACAGTGACGAGATATTAATTACAGGTGATCACGAACATTCAGAAACTGAAGCATTGTTAGGGTAAGAAGTAAAAAAATAATTAATAAATGGCAAAAACTGTTAAAATTAAAATCTCGGAGAGTAGCGTAGCCTGGTAGCGCACCTGGTTTGGGACCAGGAGGACGCAGGTTCAAATCCTGTCTCTCCGATCAGTTATTTTTGTTCATTTTTCGTAGAGTTTTAGCAAGACGAGCACGTGCAGCAGTTTTTGGATTATCTGATTTTGCGGCTTTGTTGAGTTTTTTTAAAGGGATAGTCTCACCCTCTTTAGCTCCAAGAGACCTACGGAGTGCTCCAGGCTTTTTAATAGCTCCTTGTATCCAATTCCTTTTTTGATGCATATTATAATCCTATAAAAGTCATTCTATAAGGTTCGGTGTAAGTCTGAGGAAAATCAAATCTAAAATTAATAAGTAAACCAGCAACGGGTACATTATTCCCATATAACTCATAAATAGGTGTGTCCCCTGTAGTTGTGCCTTCATGCAGTTGCATATTATCTAACAACCTTAAATGGTTTTCTCTATGACCACCACCTTCTCTTAATTGAGATTCAAAGGTCTCAGAGATTTTTCTAATATCACGTAAGCTATCAAAGACGCGCATTTGTTGCACATTATCAGCGGGCTCATCATTATTTCCACTTATTCGAAGACTGTAACTACGTATTTTATTCTCCATTATAGGAATAAAATTAAAGTATCCTCTACTCCCCAAACCCACGCGAACAATAGGCTCTGTTATAGTTTTATTTGCAGTAATAGAAGTTATAACATCAAATGGTTGTGAAAACTGGTCTTGTCTTGTTGTACCTACTGGATCAAATGGACCGCTAATTTTTATGCTAAGTGGTACATTATTTTGGATTCCTTCTACTGTAAATACTAAATCAGCTCCATCTTCTGAATTATTTTCGGTTAAAGAAACAAAGGGTTGGCGAGCATATCCACGAGAAACAAGATCAATACGATTATCTTTTTTAAGAACTCCATTTAAAGACAATGGAACTCCGGCAACAATGCTTTGAGGACGGCAAATTTCTTGGTTATTTCCAGGAAAGACAGTTTTTTGAATAATAATTGTCATTTTTTTACTCCTGAACAAAATCTAGATGAATAAGAACCAGCTGTCCTTGATCGGTTGGTATTTGCAAGTTAGTTAAGTAAACTAGATGACTTCTTAACGGTCTTTCGTTGAATCTAAGAGTAAGTTCAAAACCACGCGTTGGATTAACAAGAAATTCACTATTTAACCAAGAAGCATTAGGCTCCGTCTCCTGATCAATAATAGAAATATTTTGCGTAGCAACCTGAGCTCTTTCTAACCCAAGACTACTTGCATTAGCAGAAGAAATTTGACTTAAAAATGTTTGCTGCGTCTTTGTTACATCTAAAAAACTGTTATAAATTTGTAAATCATCAAGAGCTATAGGATGATTAGGCATCTCAAATATTCGAATATTATAGTTAAATACTTTCTTTTTTAAATTAGGGAAAATAGGTGCAAAAAAAGCTTTATCACCACTTCCTACAGCAAGAGTAACATTATCTAACGGCCAATTCCCAAATAATAAATTAGCTGTTATCTTAGTTACTTTATCGTAAGTTTGAACAGAATATATAGTTATACCAGAAGAAGGTAATGTAATAGTTTCAGTTATTGCTACATTGTTTTGAAACCCCTCTACAGTAACAGACACATTTGAAGGGGTACCGATATTAAGAGTAAAAGACAGAGATCTGCTGTAGTTTTTTACAAGAAAATTAATTTCCTTCTTTGTATTAGTACTATCTTTTCCAAACTGAATAATTCTTGTTGCTAAAACACCATCTAATTCTACTTCCTGACTATTAGGAGAAGGCATACCGGCAAACTCAAAAGGCTTTGCAGTAGCAATACCATCGATATCTATTTCTGGAATAATTATACTTTTTTGTAGCATACTACTCCCCGGTTTGTAAGAATACTAACCTTATAAATGTACTATCTTGGATATTTCTAAAATGAACTAAGTAATTAAAAATAGGACGTTCAGAGAATCTTAATGTGAGTATTTTTGTAGCGTCAGTCCCAGTTGGTAATAGCGTACCATCTATTCCAGTTCCTCTTGTTAATAACTGTAATTCATCTGACGAATTATCATCACTAAACTGTTCTAAGAAAGTTTGCCCGTTATTTTCTCTATCTAAGAAACTTGAGAATATAGTTACGTTATCATTAGCAATAGGGGTAGCATTTCCTATATCAATATCATTATTTGAAAATATTCTAAAGCTTGCATTAAGAGGAAAGATATTAAGATCAGGCTTTAATAATGGGAAAGCTCCATTTGTTCCAGTTCTAATAGAAGCATTAGTAATTGCTCCTGATGGAATAACGGAATTAATTTGATCGAATATTTGCGTTGAAGCTACAGTATTTGTCCCAGTCGTAAAAGCTAAAAATTCAACAATATCTCGTCCGTTTTGCCTTCCCGATACCATGATATTAGTAGCAGCTGTTACTGTTGCTGTAACTCTAATAGATCTTGAATAACCTTTACTTGCAAAGTCTACAACTGTACTTGTTATATTGCCTAGGAATCCATTAAAGGTAAATTTTTCGTTTGCACTTAAGTTCTGAGAAGAGGCTATATCATTTTCTTTACTAGTTGGGAAGTAAAATTGAAAATCACGCATATGATAGCTTAACCTCTTCTCATTCTTGTAAACACAGGTTAGTAAAACAAAAATTAAATAAAAACAACACTAACCAGATCTACAATATGTGTTTTTATTCTCCTTTACAAGCATTAAGCGCTTTCTACACCAGGAGAACCAAAAATTCCTCTCGGATTAGACACACCGAAAGAATATCTTTCTGTTGCCTTTGCTGACAAGTTATCAGTTGGAAAGTCAACATACACATCAGTTTCAAGCTTTCTTCTTTCAAAGTGCTTTAGCCCATCAACCGCATCAGTTGTTATAAACCAAGCTGTCGGAGAAGTTAGATACTGATTCACAGTATAACCCTCTGGTATATAGTCATCGTGATATACTGCGTTTATATCATTATTAGCAGTAGCAACTCTAAATTGACTCTTTAAAAGTCTTGAGGCAGTAAACTGTAACTCTCTCGGAACTACAATCATTTTAGCCATAGTTTGAGTAAGTAATCCTGCTTGACTAACAAATCTTTGAATTTGGATAATTGCTTGTTCGATTGCAGCTTCACTAAAGTCTACAGTAGCACCACCAGCTTCAAATGTGTTTGAGTAAGTACCAACGTCTGTTGGATGACTTACAGAGCATAAAGCTTGACCATCACCAATTGGATGATTTACATCAAAAGCATTATTCAAAATATTAGCAGCAAGAATATTCTTTGTAGTACTCATTGAGTTCTTCAAAGACTTAGCTTGTTGCGGAAACTGAGTCTTATACAAGTTATCTTCAATCGCTTCCTTAGTAATTACAAAAGAAATACCAACTGTTTTATGAATATAGTTAGTTATAATTCTTTCGCCCATAGTATCAGTTGCAACAGGTTGCCCTTGTGGTTTTTCTTGAGCAAGACCTAAGAAACTCATTTCTACGTCAATTTCTTGTTGTTTGTCGGATTTGTAAGTTGTAAACAACTTTCTCCATTGATCGTTATATACATCATAATTTCCGAAAACCGCGTTTAGCCCCGGGCGTAATTCTGAGGCAATATCACCAGTAGTAATCATATTATTTTCCTTTCATTCTATTTTTAATTATGCGGGCGTAGTACCAACGGTACCCGCTTTTGCAAAGTGGTTATTTATTAACACTCTTA
>JAAHTH010000251.1_pt1 | contig 51782 bp, 28 predicted proteins | sample 6116091 | NCBI WGS metagenome assembly JAAHTH01 (sample SAMN13939990, study PRJNA603662) | sponge metagenome | isolation source: marine sponge | host: Mycale hentscheli | place: New Zealand | collected 2006 | reverse complement strand
CGGCCTAAAACAGTCGCATTCCAATTGATCTCTCGATCAGCATTCAAGGATTTGGAAGAACTTTGGTTCGATGAACCTCGATCAGTTACTGCTTCAGTAACAAAGTCACCATTTACAATATCCTGCCGTGCTTCAACCATCAGCGTATCAGCGTGAATCGTTGCCCCTGACGTACTCGTCACACTGGACATGCCGTCATACGCGATATTTGCGTCGGCTCGTGATGCAGCACGGCCACGTCGCGTGTGTGCCTTGGTGTACAGATCAACGTTTTCATGCAGGGCTAGAATTTCGACATCTCTGCTTGTAATTCTCGCATCATCCAATAATTCTACGACGACAGTATCCTCAACATTGATGTCTGCTGTGGCCTGATTCGCATTCTGCATGCCTCCACCGAACGCCTGCACGATTTCGTCAGTTGGATGGGCTGGCGAGGTATTTACACCCAGCATTTTTGCATGCAGAACCACTGCATGACCGGCCACCAAGTCAGAATCATTAACAGCGATCCCAGTTCGATTGAGGTTATCACCCGAGGGTTTAATTTGAATCCCAGAGCCCTCCGTCTGATTTGCCTTTGAGCTTCCAAACATTGCGCCCGAGTGGGTCGTTGCCGTCATTTGATCAACTAAATCGGAGTAGGCATTGATCTCGATTTTCTCACCTGCCAAAATTCTTGCACCATTCGCGATGTCGATCCATGAATCAAATGACTCACGAATGGTCGCGTTCGACAAAGCATTGGCATCGATTGCTCCATAACTCTTTGCGTCCGCGTGGGTCTGAACCTGATCGCTAATTTTCGATTCCACAGTCACACTGCCGTTTGCGGTCAAATTACCGTGCAGGTTGATATGCGCTGCATGATCGACCACAGATGTCACAGTGGCTCCTGACCCCCCGGCAAGCAATGCCCCCCCATATGCCTCTGCCTTGGCTTTTCCATTACCCGCGGACAAGGCCGTCATATCGATATCTTCTGCCGCATGCAGACGACTCCCTGCAGCCAAATTGATCACAACGTCTGGTTCGTTAGTGGTGACTGACTGTGGTCGTATCGACTGGGCAACCAACGATCCGCCGGCACTATGCACGTGACTGGAGGCGGTTCCCGTCCCATCTGGATTGGTTCTGTGACCTAGTTTGATTAAAGGTAGAGTTTGCGGTCCAGTGGATTTACTTTGGATATCGAATCGCAGGTTGTGCGATCCTTCACCAGTATCCGTCAGATCAATTCCCATCGTGCCAATAAAGCTTCCCTCACCAACATGGAATTGGGGATCCGTGGCATCAGATCCACTTAAGTTGCTCAGGATGCGATTCTGCTCGGAATCTTCAGCGGTCTTCATAAGACTGAAATAGTCTGATGAAGAATCTGTAACGTAGTACGTCACCCCCGAGGACAAGCCTTCGATCGGTAATTCTTTGACGGGTACAAGGTAGTGATTCACAGATGAGGGTAGACCTGTTGCATCAATGCTGATCAGGTCGCCTCGGCCATCGGCACTGGTCCACTCATACAACTGCACCGAATTCCGGTGATCCGGTGAAGTGCTGATTTTCAATTCATACCGACCGTGGTTCTCAAGCCCTTTGATGATCTGGCTATCTGAGGCACCTATCCACGCTGAAGTTTTGCCACTCCTTTGGAGGAGCTGTTTTGCAGTTTCATTATCGGCATCTGAACCAATCGTTGCGATCCACCCACCCTGTTCGCGGGCATCGTCTCGTGCCTCGGCAAATGTTTTTCCTGAATCAAAAGACCTCACAGCATACTTCGGCATTTCCACGAGCACACGGTTCTTGTTGCTGTGCCCATCGTCATCATCGTTCCAAGCACCGGATCCATACATTTCAAGAACCGTTTCTTTATTTCGTACGGCCGTGGCACCGCTCCCGTCATTTGGCTCATCGCTACTCCATGGAATCTCGAAATTACCCGTTGCATATCCGTTCTTTCCTCCCTGCCAGAATTGCACATGATGGTTTGGATCATCACCTCCACCATCCCATATCCATGTGTCTTCATCCTTGTCATCAGAACCTGCCAACCACACAGTGTTACCAGCCGCTGCCGTCATCGCTCTTTGCAATTCGCCATCGTCCGAAATTGAAGGTAACCATCCCCCTACCTCTCTCGCCAACGACCGAGCGTCGTGCCAATTCCGAGATTCATCGTGGAGTATGAATTGGGGATATTCGATCACATATGCATGAATGGCCGAATCACCAGACACATCTTCCCAAGTGCCATCATGGCGCATGACCGCAAAATGCTCATCACCGCCACTGTTGTCTGGCTGATTGGAATCCCAATTGGCATAGGCATCTGAAATGGCTGTTCCATCACTGTCCCCGCTCCAGAACTGGCTTCCCGTCAAACTATGCAAGTCACTGCTGCTAGTGTCACTGTCATCATCTTCAGCGGACTGCGGCTGAGGCCCCTCGGTCCAGTACCACTGCTGATTGGCAGCATCAGCCCAATACTCAACAACATCTCCATCACTGAAGCGTTCAACATCTTCTGCCAAGTAAATGGTATGGCTCAACGAATCAGCATTCTCCGGAGTCAAATCAACAGCATCAGGATTGTCCTCGACAGGAGGATCAGCACTGGCAACTTGCACATTGACAACGCCTGCAGAAAGAACAACGGGATCTTGCGATCGGTAAGTAACGGCCTGCCCATCCTCAAATCCATGATTCGGCAGATGCAGCTGACTCGAATCAACCACATTGGCACCTGACAATGCCTTTGGTGCGATAGGTGAGTCGCCGGGCGTGTAATTAAAAAGCATCACTTGATCATCATCAACGCGATTAACCCAGTACTGCATCCCATTACTTAAGCCACCGATCGGTTCATCACCAATCTGCTGATAAGTGATCACATCCCAATCATTTGGGTTCCACTGATCAAGCGAAAAAGGTCCCTTAAAGGATGCGCTGCGTCCAAAATCCAGACGATCCTGATCGAGAATGACATTGTTCAGGCTACTGTCGATCTGTTCGCCCAATTGGACTTTTTTATCGGTAAACCAAATCACGTGGTATTCGCGTTGGTCTTCGAGTCCGGCAATCACACCCCCGTTTGGTGAGGTGTTCTGGTAGCGAACGAGGTCTCCCGTTTCCAGACGGTGTAAATCTTCGAATTCAATGGTATCGAACTCCGGATCGATGCCACTGTTGGCATCGAACTCAGTTGGTCGCGGTCCCTGATCAACGCCACCAAAGGCTTCGATTTCGATAACACCCCGGGGCGAACGCACCATCGAGGCTGGACCAACTTCAACGTTAATATCTGGACTCACCTCAGCATGGCTCGACGGCGCCAAAACCGTAACAGTCAGGGAACCGCCATTCATGGTCGCTTCGGAACTTGCATCAATGGTTGACTGTGCTGAAAAGAGGACACCTTCCCTGCCGGTCACTTTAGTTCCCAACGACGATCGCCAATCGCTTGTTTGCAGCTCATCGTCAGTGCTCTGGTCGCCGACAGCGACTGTGACAGCTGGTTTGGCATAGGTATTGAGCGTAAGTCCACCACCCGCAAACCCAAGTGATACCGTCGTTTGTCGACTTTCTCCCCGAGCGTGGCCACCTGCGTCAGCAACCAAATTGAAGTATTTATCAGCCGCTAAATCAGCTTTTCCAGTTACGATTGCTGACACATACGGAGAGTTCGTGGACGTGGGACGTGCGGTATAGACTGACACAAGATCTAGGCCCACGGCTCCGGAATGTACCACCGTTTCACCGGTGCCATCGTAAATGGCATTTACCTCGATGTTGCCCTTTATCGCATCCACTTTCAGTAGTTCCGGACCATTTCCACCATCAATGAATGCCGCCAACGTGCCCTCAAGAGTGCTGCTGGTGTGCGAATCACTGCTTGCCGAACCAATGCCGAGAGTTCCGGACCAAATGGTAGCCTCAGTGTTCAAATGCGGAGTCGCGTTGGCAACAACCTGTATGTCACCTAATAACGGATCGCTCGTCATACTGCCAAGGGTTTGAATCGTCTTTGCCTGGCTGCCGGAACTGACAATCGAAGCTTCAACTTCATTCTTGATCGATTGATTCGCGGTCGGCGCGGTTGCCGCAACAGCAACAACCGAAGCGGCCATGGCCGTATCACGAAGAGTGCCAAAAATGGTGGTTCGATCATCACTTTTGACTGTGATTCCTTCTTTAGCAGTCACCTGACTTTCAGAGATGCTGGCAATGATTCGACTGGTCGAATTGGTTTCAATTTTGCTTCTCAGAACTGTCGCTGCGGCTGACACAAGATCCGCAGAAATTGAAGCGGTTACGCCAACGCTGTGAGTGTCAACATAAACATTGCTGATCGGTGCATCCTCGGGCATGGCATCAACCGCGGGAAGATCCATGATGGCCTGTACAGAGACCGCATTGTTTTCTGCATTGACCTGCGATTGATTCACCAAACCAGCCTGGACATCGTCAGCCAAATCGGTGATCACCTTCGCTTCACCATAAACAGCAGCGAGCCCAAACCCACCTGAAACGGCGGCCTGAATGTCGATGTCCCAAATTTTGGCATAGATCAACGGTGTTGAGCTTGCCCGTAGCTGGACTGACCCGGCATCCAGATGAGAGTTGTCAACGACTGCGTGGGTTCGCGACGCGCCCCCGTCGGCTGAATCCGATATCGAATTTCGCAACACAGTAGTAGCTGCAGATACATCGATAGTGACACCACCGCTGCCAGCAAATCCGACGGCGATTGTGTAAAGCTGCGATTCGACTGATGTCAGCTTTTCAGCATCAACAGAAATTACTCCATCTGAGTTGATGCTTGCGGAATCTGTAATCGAGGCTGTTACAGAATTCGCGATATCATTGCTGGAAAATTGAGTCAAAGCCCCAACATCAACAGCGGCACCGTCTGAGACCGTAAAAACTACTTGAACACCAACTCCTTTGGCACTGATGCCTTGCTGCTCGCCAGAATTGTCGCGGCCGTCAGTGGCGATTACATCAACGAATGAAGACTCAGAAATCGTGCTGGAATGGATGAGCGCAGTCACCTGCTGACGCAGGATATTGGTAGACCAAATCCCCAAATAGTTAATCCCCACAGACGCGCCATCGGCAGAAACCGCCGCCTGCAACGATGCGTTCGCCGAAACCGCATCAATGGCAATCCCTGAGGTCGCTGAAACATTGACTCCCCCACTTACTGAAATCGTGGAACCGGACACAGTCGAGGATAAATGTGTCCCAATTTCATTTGTGGTTACATTAATTCCCACACCTACGTTGGCTACAGCAAGCGAAAGCGAGAGGGTTGCGTCAATGGTTTCGCTATGAATCGTTCTTGTACTATCCGCAGCAATTGTCAGTCCGGCAGCGTGCTCCACCGTTGCACTACGCAAATCAGCTGCAACGGTGCCGTAAATACGGTTCCATGCGATCGCACCAGCAACATTCACCGTTGCACCCTCACCTAAGGACCCCAGCACACCCAACTGGATGGACCAGGATTCGATACTTCCTGATTCCGTTGCCTCAACAGTCACAAAACCGCCAGAATCTGCAATCCTAACGCCCGCGATGGAGGCGATTACCTGACTTTCCTCGGTGATTTCGTTGGTGCTCCACGACACCCCAGCATTCCCACTGAATGCTCCCTCTAATTTGGTATCCAAAGAAAATGCGATCCCGCCGCTGACTGCCGTGATCTCCGCCGCATCGGTCGCTTGAACCAACAAATCACCCTCTAGCTCGATGACACCCTGTATAAATGGGTGGCCAGACTGTTCATGGACACGATCAATCTTAGCATTGATCTTTCTGGTAATTTGATTGGTTGATCCCGCCGCAGAAATCGCCAGTGCCACTTCACTCGCTCCTTCTTCAACTCCACCGGCGATCGTCATGTTGGTGATCTCAGAATTGTCCAAGGCTGAGACCGTTAATGTGTTTGCTTGCACTTGGACTTCATTGGAGAGCAGAGCAGTAACTGCGTAATCAAGCTCGTTGTACGCGTAGGACCCACCAAACCCCATCGCCTCGGCCCCACTTCCCTCTTCACTACGTTTTTCCCTCGCGATGGCGAATCCTCCACCATCCCCAGTGATCTTGTGATCGCTGACCGCCTTGATTGTCCGCGAACCCGTATTGGCCTGGCCCGAAACACCACTGCGAAGGTCGATGCCGTCTGCTTGGGCCAGCGTTGTACCGATCAACTGGTTCCAAGATGCTGACAGGGCCCCGGTGTTGGTAAAACCTCCCGACGCAGAATATCCCAGTGAGCCTGAGACAGCCCAGACCGAAGCCCCGCCATCGAGTCCATCATCAAATGGGGTACCAGCCAGTGCCTGAATCGTGATGTCCCCATCAGCACGCAACAACTTGGGCGTCTGACCTGACGCGATCGGACTGGATGTGTCGGTCACCAAAGCTCGAGTTGTTTGGTTCACAATATTAACTGCCGCTGAACCAGCTATAGCCGCGGCAGAACCATCTCGCTTACCACTTGCGATGGCCGCAGCACCGGAGGCTGCACTGAAAATCGTGTCATTACTACTCGAAACCAACACATCCGCATTAGCTGGATCAGTGGTGGATAAGGCTGAAATTGAAATGAACGATGCGGCATCAATTTGACTTTCCGTCACATCGTCAATCACATTGACCGCTGCATCTCCAGCAAGATTGATGTGAAATTTGTTCTCAACATCTTTCACAACCCCGTCTTCACCAGATCTGAAAGACGACTGAGTTCCACCTTCTCCTTCCTTCACCGCTCCTCCAGCAGGATTGCTCGCGAGTCGGAATGTCGGCGTCACCCCTACAACCGAGGTGTTATAAACTTCGCCGGTGCTATTGGCAGTCACCTCGATACCAGTGACGTGCACTCTGCCCTCATTGCCACCATCGGACGCACTTCCTTGATCAGTGACCTGAAGTGTGTAACGTTCGAGCCAACCATCAGGAGCAGCACCGATAAATGCCCCCGTACTACGATCCAAGTCAACCACGCCTCCACTCAGGCCAATGCCGACAGCATCGCTGGCGACAACACTTCCCGAAACCACAATCTGCTGCGTCTCCCCGTTCGCATCAATCGTGAGATCACCACCAGTTACCGACGCTCCGGCATCTACTTGCGCAAGATTCGTGCTCGTCTGAACGGACTCAGCACCACTCACCCCTATTCCCACTCCATCAGATTCGCTGCCTGACTCGGCGAATACGTTCTTTTTCAGATTTTCGCCGACCGTAACTTTAAGTCCAGCAGAACCCGTCCGAACTAGCGCGCCACTTTCAATCAGTGCAAGTGTTGTGTTGGTCGAATCGACCAACATGTCAGACACTCCGAACCCCAGCCCCTTTGCCTTGTTGCCAAACAGTGAGAACGCAGACCCCAAATTGAACGACATGATTCCCTTGATGAAATTAACTTTCATCATTCCTGCCAAAGCAATGACCGTCATGTCAGTGGTCGCTTCGACGGTTACCTGCTGCGGTAAATCAGAAGCATCATGGCTTTGGTTTATCTTTGCCCCACTCCGCACAATTGCCTGAGTATTGTTCTCATAAATTGCCGCTGCCAATGAACCGGTAATGGCAACCTTTGCCCTTTTGTCGTAAGTATCCGCTCCATCCTTGCTGTAATTGTCTGGCTTGAAGATGACACTATTCGCCCAAGCGTTCAGAAAACTGTCCAACCCGCTTGTAGGCCCGAGCCACTTGGATAGTACCGTTATATCATTGAAAGGGTTCTTACGACTGGTATTACCACCTGTCGCCGCACCGTCCTTAACCGTGGGGTATTTCAAGCGGGGATATTGAAGATCCGATGTAATTTCGATCGATCCATCAGCATCGATCACGGCCCCTGGCCCAATTTCAGTTACGACGTTATTGGTGTAACTGCCATAGGCAAGTCCAATAGCCAAACTATATTTTTTTCCAGCTCCCGCACTCGCAGAACCCTTTCCTACTGTTTTACTATTCTGCGTCAGGGCTGACGTGATTGAGATATCACCTGTAGTCTCGAGTCGTCCATTGACCGTGGTGCGCATCGTATGATCCACCAAGGTGACTGCTGCTGCCGCTGCAAAGGCAAACTCCTTGCCAAATCCGGGGCCCTTGAGATCCTTGTTGACATTCGATCCCCACGCCGTTTTCCATGCTCGTGAGTTCAGGGCCAGTTCTGGCTTACTTAGCAAATCAGAAATATTAGGTTTCCCTCCAAGTCCGACAGCAGCAATCGCCTGATTCTTCAGCGTCTGCTTACCAGATTCAGGATTTGAGGGACATTGAATGGCCGCACTGGGACTGCAATTGCTAGCCGTGGCAACCGTGATGCCTCCGACCTCACTGTTCTGAGCAACAAGCTGCGCCTCTACTCCCGGCTGAAAATCAACCATTGAAAATTCAATCACTCCCGCCAACGCTGAATCCCAGACTGTAGGCGCCAGGCGAAGTGAATTAGGTCCATCAACAACAGCGAAATACGTTTGACCTGCTGCCAGTCCTCGAATCGGTGGATCGTTGACCTGGTATGTGGAAGCAATTTCAAATCCGTGTGAGTCACCAGTGGCTCCCACGTCGATCGTCAGAGCAGTTCCCGCATTCGCATTGACTTTGGTCGCTGCCAATTGAAAATGATCGGCATCCTGCCAAATCACAAAGTACTCAGCTCCATTCACCAATCCTGGAATCACAGTTCCATTGCCTGCCAAATACTTCAAGGCTTGCCCAGTGCTGTATCCATGTCCGGATATCCGGATCGTATTCAGGTTTACGTCAACAGTTTGGGTTGCCGTTGGATCAAATGAGATGCTTGGGTCATCACTCGCCAGCAACTCAACTGTCGGGGTGACTCGAAACAGATGATTACCACTGACCAACGATCCGCGTGATGTCAGATCCACGTAAACCGCATTCAACGCATCAGCATTGGTCTTCGCCAACTGAATCCGGCCTACGGCATCAGCCACTTTGATAATGTAGTAGTCCTCTGCATCCTCCAAACCACCAATGGGATCACCGCCACTGGTCTGATAGTTCACTTTCTGACCAGTCTGCCAATCGTAGTCCAACGCAAGTGTGTTGGTGTCCAAATCAACTACAGGATTTTGCCGACTGGCGTCAAAGTCACGAACAATGGTGGTCGATTCGAGAGTATGAAGCGTACCGCTTCCAGATGAGGTAAACGAAATATGTGCGCCCGTCAGCGCGTCACGAGCCGACTGGGTCGCAGCTTCGACGGAATCCGCGAGCCGAACCGTGTTTGAATCAATGACAACAATGTAGTAGCTACTTCCATCTGCCAGCCCGCCAACGGGTGAACCACCATTCGCCTCGTAAACAACTTGTTGGCCTGTCTCCAGCCGGTGACTGGGAGATATCAACCAGTCATTCTCAGTATCGACACCGTAGCCCGTGAACAAGTGCGGCGCTACTGGACTCCCCACGCCTCGCGACGACAAATCGATTGCCTGACCCGCGATTGCCGATTCACGCGAATTGGCCAACTGTAATTCATGACTACTCAGCGCAATCGCATAGAGTTGATTCGCTTCGTCCTGAAGGCCACCGATCGCGCTGTTTGATTGGCCGGGTCCACCACCAATCGAGTAGTGGAGGCGTTGGCCTGTGACAAAGCGATGTCCCTGTTCAAAGAAAATTGCATCTTGTTGCACATCAACCGTTTCCACGACCACCTGACTAGCCGGGTCAAAAACAAATTCGACATTTGAGTGCTTCAAGACATGATCACCGGGCTCCGCCGCCACTTGCAAAACCACGGCCTTGGACTGCTGTGCATCCTGCATCGTTTTGGCAAGCTGGATGCGGTCAGCATCCACTTTGATCACAAACCAAGCCTCACCCGATTCGAAAGATACTTCCGTATTGTCATTGTCTGTGTCGATATACGCCAGGCTGGCAGCAGAAGTACCGACCTCATAACGCAACTCATCACCTGTACTGAGACCATGATTTGGAAAAATCAACAAATCATTCACGAGATCGAGGGTGGTTTGATCAAGTGTCACCAAAGATGCAACGTCCACTTCTGCCGGCGGAGACTCTGTGTTGAACGAGTGATAACGGGCCGCGACTGCGTTTTCAGCTTGCGTTGGATCAACGTCATAAATAAGCCGATCCCCACTCGAAATTCCCGCCGTGTCAATCGAGAGGGTATTGGTCGATACATCGAGAACATCAACAGGATTGAATTCCCTAATACCTGACACATAAGCGAACCCCTGACTTTCGCCCACGCCTTGATCAACAAGGTCAATCGCTACCTCGTCCTCTGCATCAGCAGAGGACGAGGCCAGCTTGAAATGATTGTTATCAACAGGAATAACGTAGTACCAGGTTTGATCGAATAGACCACCAATTGGTTCTGGTTGAGTGGTTTCATCGGTAGCTGTATCCACCATCGCGAGATACTGCACCTTTTGGCCGGTACTGAAACCATGCTCGTTGATCATAAACTGATTTTCAGTCACATCACTCGCAGGATCAAATGTCTTGAGATCCAGAATCTCGATCGACTGAAGAGATGAGTTCCCACCATACGGCAAGTCCAAATCCAGCTCCATCGCGTGGGCCAATTTCAAGGCGTCTGCCAGGACCTCCACAATCCGATACTGCTGCCCGTGCTGTAAACCACTGATCGGCTCCGCAGCACTTGGGTCATTTTCATCGGAACCTTTGACTTCGTAAGTGAGTAAATCACCTCGTCTCCACCCCAATGAGGAATCGTAAAAGACCGTGTCCTCAGAGACACCAGAAGCAGTCAGTGGCAGAACAGACTCGCCATCAACACTGACTGTCCCATTTGCCTCAATGACTCCATCCACTGTCGCAGTGACATTGGTAACATCATCCCCGTAGGCGACCGTAAGCCCAGCCAGCCCGTCGTCGAACGCGCGTGTTGATGCATTAGGAATATTCTGGGGTGTCCCCACTGCAATGACCGAAACATCACCACCCGACTGAATTGACACCCGCTCATCGATCTGTGTGGTTGCGGTAAGATCTGTTTTGGCATAGGCCACCGCCCCCATTTTGATGGTCGCGGGGGGGGTCCCTGCGGTTGGCCGGGGGGCGGGGGGGGGGGGGGGGGGGGGGGGGGGGGGGACCTGGGCCTGTGCTTTGGCAACGCCATTGGAGGGGATCAGACTATCGCCTCCCGCCAGAAGCTGGGTATCCCGGCTGGCGGATGGTTGCAAGTGCGTGATCGAGGAACCTGTGGCACTACCATAACCGAACGCCAACTCGACACCACCGGCATTTCCATAAGGCTTGGTTTGAATGACTTCCAGCTCAGAGTCTGAAGACGCATGGCTTTCAATCTGGATCGTATCTTGGGCATTGAGAACGGCCCCTTCCACCGTAACCGTCGCACTGGCGTCACGTTGAAACACGGAAATAGTCGGCCACTGCGCAACAGATCGCACACCAGTTGACATATAACTTGAACCCACCGCTGAGCCGAGTCCCGCATCAAGCACGGCTCCAGTCAACATCGTGCCACCGAGCTTGTACTTCCCATCATAGAAACCGATGGAGTCGTTTGCGGTCGCGCTTACGGTGATCGACTCTCCCACCACCGTAGAATCGCGAATCGTAATGTCGACTTCATTCGTATCGACACCGATCACCTGCCTACCGAATTTCCGGTCCTGTTTATCCCCAGTGATATTGACAGCACCACCTTGAATCGAAGCTCCGTCGATCCAGATCGACAGTTCGTCCGATCCTGCATCTGTAACATTACTTGTGTCGGAGGTTTTCAGGGTGATATCACCGGCCTGCATTGTGCTGCCAGCTTCCACCTGCGAGAGCAAATGTCCAAAAATGGAAATGGACTCGCTAGCAGAAAAACTGATCTCGCCCGAAGACGCCGTTGAGACTGCGTTGGGATCCAAACTGCCATCGGCGACAGCACGAGTTGAAATGACTGCATCATTTAAAACTTTGATCGCACCCACCGACTGAACATTGAGATCGTGACCGTCTGTTCGCAAACTACTGAATTCAATGGTCGACTGATCTCTTGTGCTCTGGAAAATAAGGTCACGATCAAGATCAGTCAAAAGGATCGATTGAACACCCGCCTGTTCATCATCAAAGTCGACCTGCCTGTTACCAACACCGTCAACACGAAAACTGAGCTGTTTTTGACCTTCGGAATTACTAAATTCCTCAACCGTAACCGTCTCTAATTCATCAAAGCTGATTGTGTAACTATCTGGTGATGTTGTGAGTGCCACCCCCGCCAACAAGTGTCGAGGCTCCAAGCACTCCGATGCCACCAGATCACGCCGACGCTTAGCACGGCTTTGCCTTCTCTGACTCTTGCACGCAGATTTCAAGCCTGCTCGCCAATTCTTAACTCGGAGTGGATTCATTTCTCAAATCTTCAAACAAAATTGTGTCCGGAAAAAATTCCAAAAGACATGACGAACTTTCTTTGTGATCGAAGCCTTCTTGCTACAGATCACCCGTAGAATGTCATATGCAAAATCAGCTCAGAGAATCGGCTAAATCGAACTCAAAGCCAGCTCGGCAACAGCTACAAAATTCAGACGCTCAAGCAGCGCGATCACAACCGGAGATATTAATTAAAAAAAAACTCCAATGTTGTGCATAATGACAGTTCAACAAATCCTGTCGACTTGGATGGCTATCCACAACTGTCAGTCTTGCCATCAACAATCTACGAAGCAGGAGAAGAAACTGGCTTAAAATCGCGGCATACCGGGAAGGACCATCCAAACACCCGCTTTCCCAGCGGCACTGCCTGAACTCTTCCACCCCAGACTGCGACACCACGCCCGCCACTTATGTGGGGGGGGGCAGCAGCACACTCACAACCAAAGGTGAGTGCCCCCTTTCCGGCGGCGGGGCTCACTTACTTAGCAGATTGGGCACAACAACTGACAAAGCTCTGCTGTATCTACCAAGGCAACACCCAGATCGCTACGTACCATCTTCCACCAAAGCTTCCAAACCACACTTTGAATTTCAAGAGGACTAACCGGAAACAGTGCGAACATAAGACAGGCGCACTGCTTGCGTCATCACATAAACCAAACCATACAGTTGGGCATGCAAAAGAGAAAAAAGAGCAAACAGAAGTTTCGGTGGCCTTCTACCTGTAACAATCGTGAACGCTGCGCGACTCAGAAGAAACTTAGCCTACTTATCAACAAAAGCAGTGAATCAAGAGCATTGCTGTAGCGAAGAGCAAATAAGAACTTTGCGACAATCACAAACTTGGAAAGCAAATGCAAGCTGCAGACAACCCTGAACGATGTGATCCACAGTACATTTTTTATTTGATTCTGACAAAGAAAAAAACTGCAAGGTGGTTTTCTTGCAAACAGAAATCCCCTATCGATCACAAAACAAATCCCTGAACAAGATTCCCGCTGTGCACGGTCGATCACTAAGTGGATCACGTCCATCCACGAATCGATTGCTCGAATGCGCACAGCGATCAGCTTGGCCTCTTCAACCATTTTCGTACTTGTGGTAAAGATTCTCATGCACGTGCATGTTGCAACTTCGCCGGAGCAAAAGACAAGTAAAACCTTTTTCAAATTTCTGCGGTGGCTTTCTTCTCAAAAATGACTTGTCAGATCCCTGGTTCATCCCAAAGTGAATCAGCCATGCGTGCAACATGCAACAAGTTTTGCGCCCAAACCGTCAATCATCAAAGCACCTGAGCCCAACACCGTGGTTGCCAATTCGACCCCACCTTCTCGTGCACAGGCAGCGGCACCTCGCAAGATCCGCAGTTGGCATCTGATCAATCTGCTGTCTCTTGATGCTGTCATGGTTGGCCTGACGTGGCAACTAATTTTCACACTCGAATTCCTTAATCGTTTTCCCCACGCGATCGAAAGCTTGATCATTGGAATCACGATATGGCTTGCTTATACGGCTGATCGAATCCTCGACTCATGGAACTTGGAAACAAATCTACCGCACACGTCAAGACATTATTTTCATCATCAGTTCAGAACGCCAATGTGCTGCTTCTGGACAATCGCGTTGGGATTCGATGTGATTCTTATCGCAAGCTTTACTCACACAGTTCAAATTCAATGGGGATTGGTGTGTTTATTGTTTGTACTTCTATATTTACTCAACTCGCAAAAAAACATTCGGGCGTTGAGAGCAATCCCGAAGGAGGCTCAGGCTGGTTTCATTTTTGCGTTTGGCGTCAGCCTTGTTTGCTGGCCCGCAGCGCCCCAACAAATCGCCGGTCCACTATTTTCTGCAACCTTAGTGACTGGAGTGCTATTTTCAATCAACTGCGCCACGGTTGCTTACTGGGAACGCCAACTTGACGAAGCTCAGACCTTCTTCGCATGGACTTCAGGATCGAACACAACACTAACCCCAATTGCGTTCGCATTTGGACTTGAGTTGACCCTAACCCTTGCGATGCTTTATTTTGCGTTGTTGGATACATTCATTACCAACTGTTTACTGAGCAGCACGTCATGTCTGGCGATCACTATTTTTTTGAGTCAAAGACACGAACAAAAACAAACGCAAAATCGAAGCATGTCATTGACCCGATCTCCCGAAATTCGTGAATTACTGGCAGATTTTTCCCTCATCCTACCACCCGCCACTCTGACTGTTTGGCGAGTTTACTATGGCTAATTCACACCATGCGTAATCACACCGACCATGGCTATGACCAGTTAGCGTGTCGGTATCACTTGATAGAAACACTGATGTTTGGCTCCCGCTTAAAGGAAGCACGCACAGCCTTACTAAGTTCGATTCCTGCATGTCGTTCAGCGCTCATCCTGGGTGACGGTGACGGACGTCTTCTTGAGGCACTGCTTACCACTCAACCCGAGTGCCAAATCACGAGTATCGATCAAAGCCAGAAGATGCTGGAGATTCAGCAACAACGTCTTTCAAATCACCCCCGACGTAACAATGTCAGATGGATTCAACAAGATGCCCGCAGACTAGAGCAATTCGATCACCAGTTTGATCTACTTGTATCAGCATTTTTTCTCGACTGCTTTACCAGGCAGGAAATCGAAATGAACTTGCAGAAGTGGCTGAATAGCTTGCGACCAGATGGCTATTTCTACTTCGTCGACTTCCAGGAACCCAAGACAGGCTGGAAACGTTTGCGAGGAAAACTGTACTTGGCCGCAATGCACTCTTTTTTTCGCTGCTACACAAATCTGCCAAATCGAAAACTCGTGGACTTAAACGGAGCTTTGGATCAGTGTCCCCTTGAGCTAGTCACGTCAGAAAACGTGAGCCATGATTTGATTAGCGCCCGACTCTATCGAATGACTTCCGCATGAATGGTTACCGACAAGGGAACCTCAACCATGGTTACGCGTGAAGTATCTGATTCCATTGAATTCCAAAACACAATCTTAAGATGCACCGTTCTGCCGCCTCAGCTATGAGACGTAATACCTGGCGAACCAAACAAGAAGTCACTTATCGTTTCTGAATCGAACAAAGAACATCAAAAAGACCCCCATCAGCAAACCAATTCCGATCACAGCAAAAAAGGTGGCTGGTTGGGGCATTTTCTCGAGGCCGCTACGTATCTCCATCCCAAAGACGGTCGTGATGGTGGCCAAGGGGAAAAAGAAGGCAACAAGCATATTGAGTCGATGTGACGATAGGGCCATGCGATCGCTCGCAACTGCCTGCTCTTCCGCACTGCGAGCAATTTTGTAATCAAGCGAGTTCTTTGTCCCAGAAGCGAGCAACTCCGCCATCCGTTCAAGGTCGTACGCTTGATCGCGCATGTCGATAACCTCACGGGCTTCGGGATAGCGTTTACGCAACTCCTGAAGCACCAAATGCATATTGCGAATCGCACGATGGAGCGGCGACAGCGACTCGAGGATTAAAAACTGGTCTTCCGCAGACTTCGCCTCATCCTCCAATTTCTCCAACTCACCAAGTCGCCGATCGTACTGATTGATGTGCTTCATGATCGAGTCTGGGCCTTGCCCGAGCTGGTCACTGACCCAAGTCCCATCTGCCTTTCGCCAGAAAAAACGACCGTGCCTTTCATCCTCATCCGGCATGGGTGGCGCATGCAGCACAAGTAATACTTGATCGTCCTCGCACATCATTCGCTGCCGACCTACATGCGTACCAAGTCGATTACGAAATTCCTCGGGAACAGACCAAGTCGCGGGGAGCTTTACGTTGTTGTGATTCTGATTACTCACTCAATTCTTCCCCTAAAAAACAATTTTCAAACAAAGAACACAACTCATCCATATCTTACTCATTTTTCATTGAAGCTTCAGCCAGCCAACACTTCAAGTCAATCCAACTTGCGATGGTGCCTTCCTCGGCGGTGGATATTTGTCGCCTTTGGTGACTGTCTCAGGCAATAACAGCATTGAACTCTTTTAAAATCCAACGGCACCAAACAAAGTTACCCACGTTTAAAACGGCTACCAGCTTGCCGGATCACCACCAAACACAAACACTGCCAGGCATGTCGAGATCATGAAACTGAGGCAACGAGGGTCCGTGGTATTTCAGATGCTGGCAGTCGTCATGACACGATTGACGGACACGACCAGAGTGTGGGTGCACGCGTCATGGACGGCACCCTTGCTACAGTCCAGTTGGCTGGCACAGTGTGGAGGATCATCCGGGGAATCGGAGTCGCCACAGGAACGAGAGTTACCACAAAAGAGCCAATTGACGTAACCGAGGACGCAATCTGATAAGCGATGAAGGACGACCCATTGTCGTCACAGCAGGTAGAGAGAGTCCCTCGCCCCATGGTTGAACGATATGTACGCCTGCTCGAAGCTGTCGAAGTGCCGCCACGGATTAAGATGCACGGGGACTTTACCGTGGAAGGAAATCATCGCTAAGTTGCTGGTAAGTTGTTTGGAAAAGAACCATCAATCCAGCCTTGGTTCGGTGCAAACCCGACCGTCTAATTCCGTGGGAAGACGTTCTCATCTGCCCAAAACATTGGGGTAATTAATGATCGAGATTTTTTGCGGCACTGGTGAAATCGTTCGCGTGAACTTGGAATCACTCATTGGCGCAGACTTAAGTGCCAAGAACCTACATCGGGCGCAACTCGATGGAGCGAACATTTCCTCAACGAATTTTATTGAAGCCGATTTACGTGCAGCTTCCTTAGAAGGGGCGATCGCAGTCGGGGCAAATTTCCAGAATGCGAGCCTGATCGCTGCATGGGCGAAGCAAGCGGACTTCTCAAACGCCCGTTTGGCGGGTTGTCGAATGAACTGCGGAAATTTCGAGAATGCAAGTTTCGCAGGTGCCGATCTGACAGGTGCAGACATCGACCAGGCAAATATTTGCGGTTGCGACTTTCGAGGTGCCAAACTGTCCGGTGCCACTTTCGATCAATGCAAGTTCGACTCCGACACTATTTGGCCCGATGCGTTTTCACCTCCAGATTCAACTTGAAGTGGATAGAACATTCATGCATGGAATCCTGATCGAACAATAATTCCCCACCTCCAACCACGCCTTTTCCAACCCGACCTTTCTAGCCCGGGACAACGCAGGACTTCCTAGCTCGACACGTCACACTAAAACAGAAGGACAAAAACCCAAACTAATGCGAGTTAGGACCATCCAATGCCCATGGCACATCTCTACAAACTCCATGTATCCAGACAAAAAGAGCTGAACTAAGCCGACAAAGTTGGGCGACAGACCTGAGACATTTTCAGAGATGAACAGAAGTGAACCCACTGCGAATACCAACCTCATCCGCCAATTGAGATCACCAGCCAACCGCCAGTTTCGACTGCAGACGCGGCGACTCGCTCCCGTCACGAATGACCCTGACTGGGGAAGGTCTTCGCAGTGGTGTCATGAAATCCACACCGTAAGAGTGCCATCGCCTAAACGATGCACTCAGCGAATTACGAACTGCGCCGGTCCCTGAATTTCCAGAGATCACTCGCCTCAAGCATTTTCAATACTCAACACTGAAAGTCGTGTCACTCGAGTGACTGGGAAAAGCTGCCCCATCACATCCAGCACCGTTCAAAACAGACTAATGACGAAAACCGGATGCCTCTGTGGAAGACAATGGGGTTGAGACAGGATGTTTTCGAAGATGATCAAGCGCTTCCATGAGGTCCTTCAGCAGCAAGACTCCCAAATCACGGCTAACGCCATGTCTGACGAGTATTCGTTGAATGACAAGGTCTTGGCGGTTGGCGGGCAATGAATAGGCAGGTACCTGCCAACCACGTGCCCTGAGACGATCGGCAAGATCATAAAGCGTAAAGCCCGGATCAACACCCTCTTTCAACTTCCAGCAGAGCGCTGGGATTCCCTCATTGGTTTGGCCGTCATAGAGAACTTCAAACAAATCCACCTTACTGAGCTGTTCAGCCAAAAACTGAGCGGTCGCGTAGCAGGCACCGTGGATCTTGCGATAACCTTCGCGGCCCAATCTCAAGAAATTGTAATACTGACAAACCACTTGGCCACCCGGACGGGAGAAATTCAACGCAATGTCGCGCATATTACCGCCGAGATAATTCACCCAGAAAACCAATTCTTCAGGAAGATCTTCCGTATCACGCCACATAATCCAGCCAACACCGAGAGGTGAGAGTCCGAACTTGTGACCAGAGGCATTGATTGAACGGACGCGTGGCAGCCGGAAATCCCATTCCAGATCCGGCGAGCAGAATGGCGCAAGAAATCCCCCACTGGCGCCATCAACATGAATGGGAATATCCAAACCAGTCTCATCTTCCAGTTTATCCAGCGCGTCTGCCACGTCTTTCACTGGCTCGTACTGACACGTGAACGTGACTCCCAAGGTCGGTACCACACCAATTGTATTCTCATCACAGCGTTTGAGCACTTCTTCAGGTGTCATCAACAGTCGACCATTCTCCATTGGAATTTCTCGCAGTTCGATATCCCAATAACGTGCAAACTTGTGCCAACAAACCTGTACCGGCCCGGTTATCAGATTGGGCTTATCGATAGATTTACCTGCAGCTTTTCTGGAGGCCTCCCAGCGACGTTTCATCGCCATGCCACCCAACATCACTGCTTCGCTGGATCCAGTCGTTGAGCAGCCCACCGCATTTTCTTTGGCAGGCGAATTCCACAAGTCACCGAGCATATGCACGCATCTTGCTTCAATCTCAGCAGTTTGCGGATACTCATCCTTGTCGATCATATTCTTGTCGAGGCACTCATCCATGAGCTTGTGGACCTCAGGCTCCATCCAAGTCTGGCAGAAGGTGGCCAAATTCTGTCTGGAGTTGCCATCCAGCATTAATTCGTCATGGACGATCGAGTACACGTTCCTCGGATTTTGTTCCTCGGAAGGAAAACGATATTTTGGAATGGATACCGCATGATCGACTGCAGCATAAATGTCGTCATCGAGCTGTTCGCGGATCGAATCTTTTTCGTGCAGAACCATAGTCTTCAATACCTCTAATGAATCTGTATTCCCAATGACTGAGCATGCTGTATTTCAAATGACTAAGCATGGTCAGAATGAGACTGTACCAAGATGCATGAACAAGAACAGGACGCCATACACTCACAGCAAAAAAAACTCGTGAATCAATAAGTTTGCAATACTGCTTACGTTGTTGATGGTGCGTTACAGAAGCGGGCTCACCAGTCGCAATGTGTTTTCCAAGAGTCGATTCACAAATGACCTTTCTGACCACGAGTCGCGATCAACCCTTTCTGAGTCGTCGAGGTAGCTTTGCTGCAATTCCCGCAAATTACTGCCAAAACCCGCGTCGTACACGAACAAAGCAACTTCATAATTCAGCCATAAACTTCGCATATCGAAGTTGACCGTCCCGAACATCGAGATATGCCCATCAACTGTAATCGACTTGGTATGCAGCAGCCCCCCGTCATACAGATACAAATCGATGCCACTGGTGAGCAAATCATCGTAGTAAGAGCGGCTGGCGTACCTAGTCATCACCGAATCGACTTTTCGGGGAACAATCACTCTGACCTTCACCCCTCGGGCGGACGCACCCCGCAAGGCCCGCACGAGGGATTCGTCGGGCACCAGATAGGGTGTGGTCAGTAGCAGTTCTTCTCGCGCTCCATTGATCATGGTGAGGATCATCTGCAACAGCCCGTCATTCGTTTCACCAGGTCCTGAGGGGATCACTTGAATGTCAGCGGCCCCTTGAGGAGCAACCAGATGCAAGTGGTGACGACTGACCAACTCAGAAAGAGAATCGTCACCTTCAAGCGTCCAGTCACCGATCATAGTGGCCGCCAAGGAAGACACCACAGATCCTTGAAGCCGAACCATGGCATCAACCCACTCACCTACTCCACTGTCTTGTTTGAAGAATTTGGGATCGACGAGATTCATGCTCCCTGTCCATGAGACTTCGCTATCAATCACCACAATTTTTCGATGCAGCCTTAGATCAGTACGGCCAACCAGACTTCGAAATAATCCCACAGGTAATGCAGGTCGCAATTCCACACCTGCCGCCTTCAATTCTGCGGGTTGGCTGCCCTTCCACCATGGTCGTGCCCCCACTGCGTCGATCAAGAGGCAACAGTGAACTCCACGTTGCTGAGCACGAATCACAGCAGCAAGAACTTCGTCAGCCAAGCCACCACTCCCCCAAATGTAGAACTCCATCAACACACTTCGATCAGCCTTGTCGATGTCTTCCGCAATCCTTCGCAGAATCTCCTCAGTCTCTCCAAACAGTTCGTAATTGCTGCCACAGACCGTCGGACTACCCACCATTTGCCGGCCGAGACGACCCATACTCTCAGCCAACTCGCCATGTTTTTCCCAATCAACCGTAAGCAACCCTGCATGCACCGCTTGCTCAATCACCTCCGAATAATCAGATCGTAGTTGTTTAATGCTCTCCTGACGTGACCAGCTAATCCGCCTCTCACCAATCAACAGATAAATCAACGCACCAAAAATGGGAATAGCATTGATCACCAACAGCCACGCCAAAGCAACTCCCGTACTGGGACGTTTCATGATCACACGAACGCTCAGTATGAAGGCAAATACAACGTGAATACTCCACGTCACCGTGGTCGGATGATAGAAATAGCTGAGCACTCAACCTGTTCCTCGATCTAACAGAATGTGGCAGTGTCCTGCTGCCCAGGGGATACCCTAGCAACTTTCTAGTGGCTCACACTCGATGCTGGCATAGGGGTATCTGAAGACCAGCGAATACGAACAAATAAGCGGGAACAGTATTTTCCGCCGATTTCCGGACCCGTCTGCTCGGATTTTCTGGCATACCGCAGGCATGACTCACACACTTTGCTGCCACTATGGGACCTCTTGGCTGGGAACCAGATTCCGCCACCATCCAAGGGACTGCAAGTCCTTGAAAGCAGCGTAAACCGTTTCACATTAAGCACATCGTCAATCTGCAGAGATGGTCACTTTGTTTTTTATCGTGCCTCGTCCACCATAGTAACAGCTGTGTTTTCCCCACACCGAGGACAGCTGACACTACTTCTTAGATGCACATCCTGCTGTGGGAATGCAATTTCAATCCCAGCTTCTGCAAAACGCCTGTCAATCTCGGTATGGAGTTCAGTAATGGTTTTCAGACGACTATCAAGATCCGGCACATAAGCCCTCAGAACGAGGTTCAAGTAGCTATCAGCAAATTCCTCAAATGTTGCCATTGGTTTTGGCTCGTCCATGACCACTGGATGATCTTGAGCAACGGATACCAAAATGTCTCTAGCAAGATCCGTGTCGGATCCGTATGCCGCACCAACATTCACGACAATACGGCTAATTGTGCCTGAGAGAGTCCAATTCAAAAATGTATTCGTGATCAGGGTTTTGTTCGGCACAACCAATTCCTGCCGGTCCCAATTAGTAATTGTCGTCGCCCGCATCCGGATTCGAGTGACAGTTCCAGTGGTGCCATCCACGGTAACCACATCGCCAACGCGAACAGGTCTTTCAAAAAGCAGGATAATGCCACAGACAAAATTCGTCACAACTTCCTGCATTCCGAATCCCAAGCCGACGCTCAGAGCAGCAGCGATCCATGCGTACTTACTCCAATCGATTTCAAGAACTCTGGCAAGAGCAGCAAATCCGATGGCCATCAAAGTGTAGCGACAAAGAGTCACGATGGCATACCGTGTTCCTGACTCGACGCTAGTGGTCCGTAGTACTGCCAGTTCCAGAACCCCTGGCAGGTTTTTCACGGCGATGGTCATGACAGCCAAAATCACGATGGTTTGAGTTAGACCCAGCAGAGTCAAACCACCCACAATCTGGACAGCCTCCAGTACTGCAATGAGCGGGATCGTCCCCGACCACAATCCAAAAATGGCTACCACAGTCGCAATGGTATAGAGGAACTGCATCATGCGGCGAGTCTGCTCTCCGATCACGTCCAAATCCAATTCCTGCTCCAGTTCAGCTTCCTGCACAAACACTTCACCCCCTGATTCAGGTGCATCTTCAGCTGCCTTACGGTTACGCCAATTTTCCAATCGCTCGGCCAATGCCAGCTGACGTTTTTTGAGCGCGAACCATCGCAAGGTCATCCAATAGGCCAATTCACCAAGACTCATCACCGTCAGCGTGGCAACAAAATTTAAGCTCAGTTCGATCGCGGTAATCAGATATCCCTGCCAGGCCAAAACAACGAGTACTGTTGGAACTGCCACAGTCAACGCAAACAGGAAGTATTGGAGTTTGATTCCCCCTCCCTTACTCTTTCGTTCGGCTGATGCCACCAACAATCCCTGTGATGACTTGAACATCCGGACCACCAGCAAGATTACCCAAACATGTGCTGAAACAAAGAAAAAGCGTCCCACGCTACCCGAGTATTCAGAGGCATCCCCATACAGAGTGCTGGCTGCCAAAATCTGCGCTGGTATATAAATGATGCCGATGCGAAACACTACTTTTCGAAGCAGCCTCAAGGTTGATGGCCTTGCATCAAAGTGGACAATTCCCAGCCCACCGGGACGACTCGCTGCCCCAGCGAACTCCAGCACCAGTGCAACCCAGACAGCATTGGACAGTCCTGCCCCCATCCCACGCAGCCAAGCGCTGGGCTCCGCTGCCTCCTGTGTCCCCCAAGCCAGGAACAACAGAACCAGTGGAATTGGCAAGGCCAACAGCAGGGTCAATCCAAACGCCCGCCACGTCAAGGCATAGCGATCAGTAGATACACGTCGGGTTGCTACCCCCACTCGCGTCAGAGCCGCAATGCTCCAAGGGCGAGTGACGCACAAGGCAATCACCGTGAACAACAAAAACAGACACTGCACCGGCCGAAGCACAAAAAGAGCGAAAAGAGTATTCGCAAATTCCGTCCAATGCTCCATATTGAAAAGCCAAGACATACCGCTAGGAATATCGCGAAGCGTTGCAAGGTTCACAGGCAACGCGCTACGAATCCAAAACAACTGCTCTGTGATGTAGGATCTGACCTCATCGACACGCTGCAGGAAAAGTTCGTTAGCCACCCCCAAAGCGGAAAGGGTGGGCAACAGATCTGTGTATTCCGTATTCAACTTTTGAAGTAATTCGAGCCGAACTTCAAGAAGCGGCGTAGCGGCTGGCAAGACATCCGCTGCAAACTGCTCCGTGCGTTCCTCATGCGCACGCATTTCGCGTTCAACGATCAAGTTACTGATCCGAATATCATCTAATTTTGGCAAGGTACCAAAATCAATCGTTTTATCGTCAGTGGGATTCAATAATTGATCCTGCAGGTCAAAGAGCACCTGCGCCATTGCTCTTCCACCACCTCGCATCTCGACTTGTGTTTGTAGGTGTGAGTACTCCTGTTCCAAGTAATCGAGACGCTGCGTTGCCGCCGTCTCTGCTGCAGCAATGCGTTTTGATAATGCTACAGCATCGGCATACTCTTTCAGCAGCGTCCCGACCTCGTCGATCAGATCTTCCAGCTTGTCACTTTCTGGATCAGATCGAGCTTCTTGCAGCACGGCACTGATGCTGGCGGTCAATTCGATGGATTCCTTACTTTTGTTCTCGGACCACCGCTTCTGCAATTTAGCAACCAGAACTTCCTCGTCAGAAATCTTGCGTTTCAAAAAACGCTGCTTTGCGATCGCCAACTGCTCGCGTTCATCCTGACTGGCTTTCTCTGCTTCAAGCATTTGGTTCTCGGCAACCAAGAAAGCCTGCACAGATTTCAGAAGCTTGCGATCTGCAATCCGCCTCGGAGAAGCTGCATCTTCCACCAGTGCCGGGCTGGCGAGCTTGGCTCGAGACTCTCCCAGTTCAGTCTTGAGATTTACAAGACGAACCGTAATTTCATCTGTTCTGGCCTGCACCCGCACCAACTCAGCCGCAGCTTTTGACAACTGGTCACGATGCTCAGACAACTCTTCCTGTCGCAGGGCAATTGTCTTCTGTAGATCCAGAGCATCGATTTTAGCATCGGTTGCTGCTGCTGCCTCAAGCGTAGGCAACTCTTCATATTGTCGTGTGAGATCGATCGTCTTCGGAGGTGCTGAAGTGATCGCGTCCCGGTACTCTGCTTCCTGCTGCCTCGCAACCTGGACCTTTTTCAGTGTATCGATTGCCTGTCGATAGATGGGACGCAGACCTTCTTTGACAGCGTCATCAAGTCCAGAGCTTGATTCGATGGAAGCCCAGTCTTTCTCAAGCGATTCCAGCGTCAGGCCATTGATTTGGTTCGCGTCGGCAGAACCATCTTTGTTCGAAGACGATGAAAGAGCCGACGGGACTTGCTGAACAGGATCCGGCCGACCAGTATTCGGCTGACCGGTGTTCGGCCGACCGGTGTTCGGCGGTTTGACTACCGGTTCATTGGAAACGCCCGTTCCTTGGCTCTGGTTGGCAACCGATGATTCAATCGGATTCGCAACTGATGGTGAAATTGGATTGTCAGGAGAGACCGACGTGACTTGCGATTCTTGCTGCGCAAAGACTTGCCCGGAACCAGCGAGTTCTGTTAGCACAAATGCACCAACCAACACAAACCAGCCCAACGTACTGCTCACGCAAAGTGAACGGAAAAGATTTTTCGTCTCAACCTTCAACATCAAGTCCCCCGTCTCTATTCGATCCATCGTCTGGCTGAGAGCACACGCTTTCATGCAATGCAATCATCATTCAACAAAAGCAATCTCTCTTATCCAATATTCCACTACTTTGATCAAGAAGCATTTTCCGGAGCGTGAGGAAGCTTCTTAATGGCAAAAGAGAGCATAATCCACGTCCACCCGTCCAAGAGCAGTTCCAGCCCCACAAATAAGCCGATGATCTAGAGGACACCATTGACTCCTTCTGGAAGGTGCCGAAATGCCCGGAAAACAATCAGCCCAAGCATGAGTGTCACGATACGATTGAACAACCCCCAGCCCCACTGAGTGTACTTTTCGACCAATGCCATGACAGTACGAAAAACACCACCTACTACAAATAACCCGGCTAGCATGAGTGCCAATCATGCCAGCGATTCAACTAGCATCTCGGTGATCATGAATCCAGCGACGACATAAACCACGCCACCCAGCATGTTTACAAGAAACGCACTCCACTTAACCGCCCAAAAAGCACTGATCACCATTGTTACTCCGCAGATGATCAGGATGACAACACCCACAGAAATGGAAAGTGGATAGGCAATCGAGAACGTTCCGGCGATCACGAACAAAACACCGACAATTAAAAAGCACTACCACTCTTTGCTGAGATAGCTCAAATCGTGCTTTTGAAACTCTTCCAGAAATGCTTTTCGATCGTTCGTCTCAAGGTCACCCATGATGTTTGCCTCATCCCAACAGGATTCTTGACACAGCAGAACAAAGACTCGGCGTCTGCACCGCAAGCTCACGCTACAGTCGAAGCCAGCGTCAGACCTGCCACCAACCATGTAATTAATTGCAGGGAATCATCACCGACAGTCCAGATATTTGAGCGAATGCGAAAGTTGGACATCACTTCGATGTCAGAAGATCTGCATCAGACGATCTTCTCTCTGGTGAGCCAAATTTTGCAATTTTCAGGCCACTGTCCGAATTTAATCGTGCTCAGCAAGTGCCAGAACTGCTCCCGCGAACCCAACAGAAGCCGTTGCGGGGTCAACGACCAACTTGCGATTTACCAGATTATGGTTTCCAAGACATGCGGTCGTGAATGTGTAATCACGGCGCCCCTCTCACATCTGTGTTAGCGCAGTCCCACAAAATCAGCCTACCACACCGAACGGAAATCAGCTCATCGAAGTCAAGACCGACTAACAAATTCAGCGCCTTGACATGTCGCTCAAGCGATGAGCAAGGAAGGCCAATTATCCTGATGCAGTTGTAACCAAACAGCAGCTGGCGGTGGCTGGTTTCGCACTCCAGTAGGTCGCGAGCTCTTTTCGTAATTGTGATCGTGCTCGGCTGATACGGCTGCGAACGGTACCCATCGTCAGATGCAAAGCTTCCGCAATTTTCCGATAGCCAAAACCTTCGAATTCTCGCAATCGCAGAATTTCGCGGTGGTGAGTATCCAATCGCTGCATCGCAAGATTCACAGCATGGCAATCCTCCGATCTCTCAAGGCAAGCCAGAGGGCCCTCAACAGCATCAAGACACGATGACCTACCCACGGGCTGACACGTTTCGCATGTCTCATCCAAAGTACTAATTCGGTGTCGATTCTTGAGATAGTAACGACGGGAGTTGAGAGCGATTCGATACAACCAAGTATAAAAACTGCTGTCACTTCGAAAAGAATGAAGACTATTGAATGCACGCACGAATGCGTCCTGAACGATGTCATCAGCAGTGCCGGAGCATGCCACCTTGGCTCGTATTGCAGATGTCAAGCGTCCTTGATATCGATCCACCAACTTGGTGTAAGAAGCCTGATCGCCAGCACACGCTGTGGCAATCAAATGAGCATCACTGTCACTTCCATCAACAGAACTGATGGTAGAAAATTGAATTTGCATTGGAAACCTGAACCATGAATCGTGATACAGCCAGTGCTATGAATTGATTTATTTGGCTGTCATTCAGGTACGCGGCATAGCGCAAGGGGGTCCGCAAGATTTTTCACACAAGTTCCACTGTATTTTGCTGATTCCCAAATAAAAACCATCAGTGCTCGCTTCATCGGAACACCTTTTACCTGGCGCAACACCCAGTAAAACGGTGCTGCCAAATATTTTTCAGCCGCCACATGTGGCTCTTGTCTGCTTCCCTTACCGACTTGGTTAACCAGCTCTCTCAAGCACACCTAGCTCTTGATGGCTTCATCACAGATGCACGGGAATGAAACGCTTGATCTCAGTAGATCTGGGCTCTGGCACGGGTGTGATCCACGGAATGGAGTCACCACGTTGGTGAATTTCCGCGACGGCACTTTTGAAGAGGGGGACGATTTTTCCCAACATTTCGCGTTCGGTGCTAGCTACGGCCTCAATCCCTGCAAGATTGGCTACCCGCCCTCGATAAACTCCATCTTGGACTTCCAGATGGACGATGCAGGGAAACGCAGGAACATCCACCTGCGCCATGGGTGGATTGGGCGTTTGTGAATCTGCCGAAGATGAACTCGCAGACTTTAATTTTTCCTGTGACATAACTTTCTCTCTTCTGCATCGTGTAGCACCCCATCCGCTTTAGCAGGAAACCCAATCCCCAATTCGCAATCAGCCGCGGAGCATTCATTTCTGGGAAAGACCACTTACCAACTGATGGATGCCTTCCATGATTCGTGACTCAACTGACGTGTCAAATGGCCCGGGAAATGCAGTGTAACGCATAGCTGCTCCTGCTTCGTAGCCACCCTCTTGTAAAATCCTTTGACTGGGAAGATAGCCAAATACGTCATTGCAGTAACCGGCTGTCCAAACCGCAATCTGTGATCCATCGGACAACTCCTGCTTGCATCTCAGTGAATAATCAACCACTGCCTCGCCGCAGATCCCAACCAGTATCAGATCATTTCCAAACCGTGCAACCTGCAGTGGAAAACGATCAAACTCTATTTTGATGCGACCATGTGCATCCAGTTCGTCCAACAGGCCCCGAGCATGAATACGCATATATTTGTTTCCCGACTGTGCCTGTTTTTCGAGATCTTTCCGTGTGGGCGGTTCAGCAAATCGCAGTGTCACATTTTTGAATGCCACCTGCAGTGGCCCTCGCAACTCCCTTTGCGTTTTTGTCAGCAATGCTGTCTCAACACCATTCGCCAGCGCCCGACCATGTTGCTTGGCCAGATCAAGGGTGCGACGGGGATACGGGTTCTGATCGCCAGAACAGCCATTCATGAACATGGCGATACACCCAGGGTGCGTCTCTTGGACAAACTGTTGTGCAAATCCTGGGTAGTCACCACACAGCCGTTGAAAACTGAGTGTGGTCGCGTGACATGCATAGCCAAACAGGATCGCTTTCGAATCGCCTGATGCTGTTTCCATGCGGAGCACAGGAACCCGATGATCGGTCGGTCCATCAGGGTTGGGACTGTTGATAAAGCCTTTCTCTGTGGGTAGTCGGCGATTCATGGCAAACCCTGCCCTTGCATGACTGTAAAACAAGCGAGCCGGTTCTATCCGACCAACAACCTCGCCAATCAGAGTGGCAATTTGCTGTGAAACCCAACGTACGTAGTTACGTGATCGTGCGGCATAGCGGGCATCGATTCCTAGCCGAAGCAACCTTTCACTGCGTAATTCTGGACCACAATGAGTATGCGATGCATTGAGCAGCAAGCTTTTTTGCCCCACGCCGTACTGCTGCACCTGCGTTTCTACCGCGGTTCGCAGTTCTTGGGTAATTCCAAGCAGATCAGCCGTGACAATCACAAGTCGATGGCCATCCAGATCTTCAATTACCAGAACTTTGGCGAACAGATCGTGTATTTTTCCATCCGCAGGTTTATCACGAGCGGCATATCCACCCATCCACAGCGGTTCCTCAGGTGTGATCGCGACCGCACCCACAGCAGCACGCCAACAACAGCGTTCTTCAGCGTTCCCCACGCTGGGCAAAAACACAACAATGCATGCCAACGACAATGCAATTACTGATCCAAGTCCATGTCGCATCAATCACCTCAAACAGCATCAGAACCTCAGGATAAAAAGCAAACCGAAATCCAACAGACCGCCTGCTTACTGCCCCATGGTAACACTGTCTACTCCGACGATGCTTGATTCAACAACTCGATAGCCCGATTGAAGGTATCACTGGGCCGCATCGCCTGAGCGGCCTTCGCTGTGTCAGGCTGGTAGTACCCACCGATATCCACCGCCGCCCCCTGAGCAGCATTGAGTTCTTCCACGATTGTCGCTTCGGCATCGCTGAGTCTTTTCGCGAGCGGAGTGAAACGCTGTTGCAAATCGACATCTTCGGTCTGTGCAGCCAGCGCTTGTGACCAGTAGAGAGCGAGGTAGAAGTGGCTTCCACGGTTATCCAGCTCGTTGACCTTTCGGCTGGGTGATCGATCATTATCGAGCAATTGTCCCGTTGCCTGGTCCAAGGTTTTGGCAAGAACCAAAGTGCCTCGATGACTGGTTTTGTTGCCAAGGTCCTCGAGCGAAACAGCAAGTGCCAAGAACTCACCAAGAGAGTCCCAACGCAAATGCCCTTCCTCAACAAACTGTTGAACGTGCTTTGGTGCCGAACCGCCGGCACCTGTTTCGAACAACCCACCGCCCGCTAATAGAGGGACGATTGACAACATTTTTGCACTGGTACCCAGTTCAAGAATTGGAAACAGATCAGTCAAGTAATCCCGCAGCACGTTACCAGTCACGGAAATGGTATCCAATCCATCCTTTGCCCTCTGACAGGCATGAGTCGCAGCATCGACGGGAGACATGACACTGATTTCCAGTCCAGTGACATCATGGTTTGGTAGATATTCTTCGACTTTTTGAATCAAATTTGCATCGTGCGCTCTTTGGGCATTCAACCAGAAGACCGCAGCAGCTCCCGTTGCCCGCGCTCGCGAGACGGCGAGACGGATCCAGTCCTGAATCGGCTCGTCTTTTGTCTGACACATGCGCCAGATATCGCCTTGCTGCACAGCATGCTCCATCAACACCTTTCCATCGGCATCCAGCACTCGAACGATTCCTTCGTCAGTCATTTCGAACGTCTTGTCGTGCGATCCGTACTCTTCTGCCTTCTGAGCCATCAGACCAACGTTGGAAACACTTCCCATTGTGGTCACATCGAAAGCACCGTGCTGTTTACAGAAGTCGATCGTTGCTTGATAGATACCGGCATAGCAACGGTCTGGAATAATCGCCTTGGTGTCGTGCAACTTTCCATCCGGCCCCCACATTTTTCCCGAGGCACGGATTGCTGCGGGCATGGAGGCATCAATGATAATATCGCTAGGTACATGCAGGTTTGTGATTCCTTTTTCAGAATCCACCATGGCCAAGGCGGGGCGTTTGGCGTAGACAGCATCGATGTCTGCCTTGATGACCTGCTGCTGCTCGTCTGGTAATGCCTCAATTTTACTGTAAACATCTCCCAAACCATTGCAGGCCTCGATGCCCAATTGCTGGAACACTGAGGCATGCTTCTCAAACACGTCCTCGTAATAAACATTGACGGCGTGCCCGAAGATAATCGGATCCGACACCTTCATCATCGTTGCTTTCAGATGCAAGGACAACAAAATCCCCTGCTGCCCAGCATCATCAATTTCCTTGGCAAGAAATTCCCGCAACGCACTTCGACTCATCACAGACCCGTCAATGATCTCTTTGGCCTGCAAAGAAAGTTCACTCTTGAGTACGGTTTTTGTTCCCTCCGCCGTTTCGAACTCGATCGTAACAACCCCAGCCTGCTCCATCACATGGGATTGTTCACTGCCAAAAAAATCACCCTGCTGCATGTGAGCGACATGTGATTTGGAATCCGCAGACCACTCACCCATCGAATGGGGGTGACTGCGAGCATACTCTTTCACTGGACCGGCAACCCGACGATCTGAATTACCTTCACGAAGAACAGGATTCACAGCGCTGCCCAGAATTTTGGCATAACGGGAGCGAATTTCTTTTTCCTGATCGCTCTCTGGTTCTTCCGGAAAATTGGGAACGCTGAACCCGTGACTCTGCAATTCCTCAATCGCAGCAACCAATTGAGGAATTGATGCACTGATGTTTGGCAGTTTGATGATATTGGCTTCGGGAGTCTTGGCCAGCAATCCAAGTTCGGCGAGCGCATCTGCCTGCTTCTGGTTCTCGTTCAGATATTCAGGAAAATTTGCCAGGATTCGCCCTGCCAACGAAATATCCTTCGTTTCAACCTCTATTCCCGCCGCGCCCGCATAGGCTCGGATTATCGGCAACAGCGACTGAGTCGCCAAGGCAGGAGCTTCGTCCGTATGCGTGTAGATGATCTTCGGAGATTGAAGGGACACGGTCTTCCTTTAATCGTTGAATGTCTGGCCGTCTGGCGAATGTCGCCACATGTAAAATCAGGCCAAATCGTAACAGCGCAACGGTGAACTGGGGCGGGGGTGGGTGTGGCATTTTTTAAATGCTGGCACATCCACCCGGACAGGAATGCATCCCGGAAACACATGTTCCCTTGTAGAAACAGTAGTTCCTTTGGAATTAGAACCTTCGCCCCAGCGAAATTATGAGCAAGACGAGTCAGATCGCCGTAAACTGACCGGCGGGTTGGAAAAAGTAGATAGCTTGAAACCAGCCGGGTGCGGGGTGGGTAGGACACGCCGCAACTGCTTTGTGACGCATTTGCCACTGCTTGGGGAGAGAAAATTGCCAAACTGCAACAGCCCGTCTAACAAAGGCCCGCACGGATTGGGGCTTCTAGCTAGTTGCATGGCGTTTCTGCTTGCAACGATTAGCCAACCGCATGATATTTCTGCCCACGATGAGCGGGTAGAAGTCATTCGTAGCGACGGAGGGATCGTTGTCAGCGACTCACGAATTGCAAGTCAGATAGGACGAGATGTCTTGCTGGACGGCGGCAACGCCGTGGATGCAGCTGTTGCGACGGCCTTCGCTCTTGCGGTTTCGTGGCCCGAAGCTGGCAATATTGGTGGCGGTGGCTTCATGTTGGTGCGTCCCGCGAACGGAAAAAAAACTGTTTGCGTCGATTACCGTGAGACAGCCCCCATTTCCATGCAAAAAAATTCATTCACTCGGTCGGATACCACCTTCACCCAAAAAGCGGTCGGAGTACCAGGAACAGTAAAAGGCCTCGCTCTGGCGCATGCAAAATATGGTCGCCTGAAGTGGGCCAGACTGGTGATGCCTGCAAGCGAACTCGCCTTGCAAGGTGTCCCAATCGATCCCGCATTGGCGAAATCACTGAACTATGTTTTGAGCATTCCATCGGTTCAATCTGAAAACACCCATTCCGAACTCAGGCGAGTTTATGGCAAGCCAGATCATACAGATTGGAAAGCTGGTGACACTCTGTTTTTGCCTGATCTAGCGGCAACGCTGCGGCTCATCGCCCAACAGGGACCTGATTCTTTTTACAAGGGAGCCATCGCCAAGCAGCTGGTAGAGGAGATGGGCCGAGGTAACGGAGAGATCTCACTTCAAGACCTTGAGCAATACAAAGCTGTGATCCGCCCTGCCATGAAGGGAAATTTCCGTGGCTATACGATACTCGGTGCTCCCCCTCCGTCATCTGGAGGCACCTGCATCATTGAGGCCTTGAACATTATTGAAAATTTCAACATGTCCAAATGGGATCGATACAACCCCCAATGCATTCACCTGATTGCCGAGACCTGCAGACGTGTGTTCGCCGATCGAGCTCGTTATTTGGGTGACCCCGAGTACACACGAATCCCTGAATTCCTGACTAGCAAAAAATATGCTCGTGAAGTCTCAATGTCGATTGATTTGAATAAAGCAACGCCCAGTGGCTTGATCACGCCCGAAATCAATGTAACCAGCGAAAGTCCTGACACCACGCACTTTTCTATCGTCGATAAAAATGGCATGGCGGTCAGCAACACCTATACATTGGAAGCCAGTTGGGGCTCACGCATTGTCGTGAAGGGTGCAGGTTTTTTGCTCAACAATGAAATGGGTGATTTCAACTGGTTCCCAGGTGAAACCAATGAGGCGGGGCGTATTGGTACCAAACCCAATATGGTCGCAGCCGGAAAACGAATGCTAAGCTCGCAATCACCCACCATGCTTGAGAAAGACGGAAAACTGTTTTTAGTGACCGGCAGCCCGGGCGGTCGCACCATTATCAACACAGTGCTTGGAATCGTGTTGGGTGTGACCGAGTTCAGCCTGACCCCGGAACAAGCAGTCGCCGGTGCAAGAATGCACCATCAGTGGTTTCCGGATCAACTGGACCTTGAAGCTCTCGATCAACCTCCACATTCACGCGTTCAGCAGCAGTTGGCTGACATGGGTCATGTAGTTGGAAATCGTCCCAAACAAGGATCTGCGCACACTGTCGCTATCGATCAAGATACCAACATGCGAATTGGAATTGCCGATCGTCGTCGCAGTGGAGGCCCGGCATCACACGAATATGACACCATCGCTCGTTGGGATTTCGACGATGACATCAACACCAACCTGCCTCAGGCATCTTGCCACGGAAAAACTGACAGGAAATGGACGAATGCTCTTCCTGCATCAACAATTGACGGCAGCGGCTGCCTGAGCATCAAACGCTCAAGCCTCGACGAGCTCGCGGATACTTATTTTCCAGTTAGTCATTCTGCCACCCAAGCAGCAGTTGAAGTTGAACTGCAAGAGCTAAAATTCTCTGGCAACCCGGGTAATGAAGCAATACGGATCGGATTCACTAGTGATCGTGATCGTCCAAGAGTCGCGGCGAGCATGGTGTTATCAAGAAAATTCAATAGCGATATCGTGATACGGGGTGAAGCCCCAGGGGAAGGCACTTTAATCCCTGCCACCACTATCTCACGAAACAACAAAATCGATCAGCCGATTATCTTGCGACTCGAAATTGATACCAATAAGGGAAGCTACCAAATTTTTTCGAAGGGCTTGGGAAAACATCACTTCCAAAGTCTTGGAATGGGCAAAATCGCCCCCTCACGTCCCGCAAATTTCCTAAGACTCTGCACTGAGGGGAACTTTGCCGACAGCGATGAAGTGGCGAAGATCGACTCAATTCAATTGAACTGGAAATCAGGCGAATAGCAACGCAACTGAATCACACTGCATCAGCAAACAGCCATTCACATGACGCATCACTGACAGGCAGTTGCTAAGCTTTCATCGCAAGATTTCCCCCTTGCACACACGAATCGAAACCACTTCGGAAACGACAGACGTTTTCTTTCACAAACTCCATCTCCAAAACAACGATGACACGTTTCGCTGCAACACTTCTTCTCATCCCTCTCGTCTCAACTATTGCATGGGCACAACAAGAATCGGCTAAGAGTGAAACCAGGATTACCTCACCTACACCTGAACAGAGTGAAATCCCAACAAGCGTGAAACCGGGAATTAACAGCAACTTCATTGACCCAGAACTGAATGTTGATGACTGGATTGCCAGGTTTGAGGTCGAAAGTCGTGAGGTATACCAATCGCGCAGGGAAATACTGAAAGCCTTGGCAATTCAACCCGGTTCACGTGTCGCTGACATTGGTGCTGGCACAGGATTTTTCACCATTTTGATGAGCAAGGCAGTTGGGAATAAAGGCTGGATCTATGCAGTAGAGATTTCACCCAAGTTCACGAAACACTTGACAGCTTTATTTGCAGAACGCAATTTAAAAAACACGACTACCGTTTTTTGCAACGACCGCTCTGTTTGCCTGCCACCCAACAGTATCGACCTCGCCTTCATTTGCGACGTATACCACCATTTCGAATTTCCAAAACAAACGATGCTGTCAATACATGATGCTTTAGCCGATGGTGGGCGGGTGGTCCTGATTGACTTTGAACGTATCCCGGGAATATCTCGCGAATGGACACTCGGCCATGTGCGTGCAGGTAAGAAGGTCTTTATCGATGAAGTCCAGGAGGTCGGTTTTGAGCTGATCGGAGAACGAAAAATTGCAGGATTCAAAGAAAACTACTTTCTTGAGTTTCGAAAAATAAATCGCTAAAAATCCACGAACGGACGCCAACATTCCTGACGCACGGCCAAACCCGCTTCATGCCAATAGCATGTCTGCGACGGCCCCGCATGTTGGAGACCGACTCGCGACCATTCACGCTACCACCCTTACATCTGCCCTTGAGGAACCGTCGCTTGTTTGCCCCAAAACGCTCGCTGGACCTTGGCTCGGCAACGACACTGGTAGCTGCCAGCATGATTGGAGTCGGGGTCTACACAACAAGTGGGTATACACTTGATGCTTTGGGCAACCCTGGCCTTGTGGTGGCCGCCTGGATCGTGGGTGGCATCATCGCCATTTGTGGAGCGGTTGGCTATTCCTCCTTGGCTGAGAAATTTACAGAGTCAGGCGGTGAGTACCTATTCCTGAGCAAAACCTTGCATCCAGTCGCTGGACTCATGGCGGGCTGGGTGTCGTTACTGGCTGGTTTTACAGGTGCAATTGCCATCGCAGCTCTCGGATTGGAAAGCTATCTGCAACCACTGCTGAATGCAGAAAATCTGCCTGATGGCAGCATCGCGATCCCATCAGTATTGCTCGTGGCAGTCATGCACACGATAGGAGTACGATCTGCTGCCAGAACGCAGGACTTTTTTGTCGTGCTCAAAATGGTATTGATTGCAGGATTTATCACCTACGCAATCATGCACATTTCAAACTGGATCGGAAGTAAACACGACAGCATCGCCACAACTTCGACTGCACCGCACAGCATCCTTGAATTTGCAAAACAACTTGTGTACATCTCATTCAGCTACGCAGGATTCAATGCAGCAATATACATTTCCAGTGAGATTCAATCGCCTTCTAGAAATGTACCCCGAGCCATGATTGGTGGCACTTTCATGGTCACTTTGATCTATATCGCATTGAATGCAATTTTTGTCTACGCGCCATCGAAGGTAGTAGCGACACAGCCGGACAACATTTCGCAGATTGCGGCAACGGCTGCTGGTACGATCGGTGGTCCAGGATTTGCAACCATTGTACGGGTCATCATCTGCCTCTCACTTTTTACGTCAGTATCCGCCATGGTGATGACTGGCCCACGCGTCTATGCAAAGATGGCCGCTGATGGTTTCTTACCTCGCTTCTTTCAGTTTAAAACTGAGACCCCCGTGGTAGCAATTTGGTTTCAAGCGATTCTAGCAATTGTAGTGATCTCACTCACGACGATCAGTAATCTACTGGGCTACCTGGGCCTAACCCTTTCTCTCTGTTCGGCCCTGACAATCTGCATGGTATTCCGCATGCGAATGATGGACTTCAACGTCAAATTACCGCTGCTCGGAATCCCAGCTGCGACTTATGTTTTAGCCACACTGCTTCTGGCGGTTTTATATGGGATCAGCGACTACAAACAGGGAATCGCCAGCGGCGTTACTTTGTTGGTTGGCTTGATCATCTATCCATTTTTTCGAAGTAGAATCTCTCCTTCGGCGGATTGCGTCTCACCGGCGAAACTGGACGCAGACAACATGAAAGACAGTCCTGACACTTGATTCGTCAGGCATTCAACTTCATGCCGCGTTTTGTCTTTTGACTGCAGCACTTTTTGTATTTCTTGCTGCTTCCACAAGGACAAGGGCTATTTCTCCCGACCCTACGAGCGCGTGGCTTGACCCGCGAAAGAAAGCTCCGCGTATCTTGATGATACATCTTACGCATCATGCCATAGACTTCTGGATGACGTCGTTGCAGATGCTCAGGCGCTTCAAAAAAGTATTCGCTCAGAACTGCAAAATACTCCGCCTCGTTTGTGTAGGCATAGTCATCAATTTCTTCTCGGGCTCGGGGGTCTCGCTTTAGTTCTTCAGCGACCCAGCCAATCCATGGAGCGGCCACATCACCGGCAACACGGTTTGGTAAACCGTCGACTGCCCCATCTGCTTTATCAACCAGATGTGCAAACTCATGAATTCCGACATTCCGTTTGTCCTTATGATTCTTGAAGCCTGATATCAAATCCGGTTTGGAAAGAATCATGACTCCACTGAGATGATTTACTCCAATCATGCCGAGCGTATTGCGACTGACTCCTTGATCTGTTTGATACTCTTCATTGAACGCACCGGGATAAATCAGGATTTCGCCGAGGCCAGAATACTCCCAATCCTCAAACCCAAAGATTGGAATCGTTGCACTCGCTGCAACCAAAACATGCGTTATGTCATCGACATCTGTTCGGATACCTGTCACGGGAACCTCATCAATGAACACCTTGACGAGATTCCGGAACCGCTCGCGCCCCGCTTCATCTAATGCTTGGTAGAAGACAACATTTTTCAGCAGCACCTCTTCCCAAGTGTCAGGCAACGGTTCAGCCAGGACCTTGATTCGTCTGAGCGTACGCCGACGCATCAGATGGTAGACACCGTAGGCCAAGGGCAGCGCAAATAAAGCAAGTTGCCATTTCAACGCCAGCAGCAAAATAACAACTGCCACCACAACGGAAAAAACCAGCGAGTGACGCTGATTGCTACGATTGCTCTGTTCCGTAACAAGCACAATGACACCTTTAATCTGGTAGTGTGTTTCAGGATCTTAATTAGGCTGCAAGTCGCCGATGGTCATCTTCGTGTCAATACGAATGCCACCCTCAATATCTTTTACTTCGAGTGTCACTGTGGGATCTGCACGATCCCAATCGATTCGCACGACCCCATAATTTTCCCTATGGTAGGTTCGCTCATCGGATCGAAATCGATTTTCTGTTGGTGTGCCACGTGGATGAATCTGGTTAAAACTGCTGGACGTGATTTCATACAGAGGGTAGGAAACTTGTTCGCGGCGACAGGACAACTCGGCCCAATGACGATCCCCACTCAAAAGTACAACGCCGGCCGCCTTTGTTTCCTTTACCAAACCAATCAACTTTTCACGTTCACGAGGTAAATTCCCCCATGCCTCCTGCCCGCTCGCCTCAGGAACCAACTGGATGCTTGTGCCAATCAAACGTACTTCCGCCGGTTTTTCGAGTTGCTGCTTGAGCCATGCCCACTGAGCTTCGCCCAACATGGTTTTGTCGGGGGAATCATCAGCCACGTACGGACCACCGACTCTTTTCTCACCTGTCTTCAGTGGAGATCGGAAGTATCGGGTATCGAGCATGATCACTTGAACGCGCTGTCCCTCAGGACCAAAGATCTTTGCGTCATAAACACCACCTCGAGTGCGTATGGGTGACTGAGTTGGTACATCCCAGAAACGCATGAACTCTTTTTCAGATGCTTCTCGTTGGGGAAAATCCGCTCCGCCGTCATTGACTCCAAAATCATGATCATCCCAAGTTGCCATGATCGGAAACTCGGATCGCAAACGACGAAAATCGGCATTGGCCGCAAGGCGATCATACTTCGCCCGCATCTCGGTCATATCTTCCGTGTCGGCATAAATATTGTCTCCTAGAAAAAGAATCAGATCAGGGAACTCACCTGCCATCGTGTAGAAAATGGGAGTTGGGAAATCCTGCCTGACGCAGGAACCAAATATAATTTTCCTGAGAACTTGATTCGAGTCTGGCGGATCAGCAGATGTATTTTCAGACGACGAAAAGAACACAATCAAGATTCCGATCAGAAGAAAGACGGGACAGCAGAATGAGCACGCAATCCTGACTGCAGTTCCAAATCTGCATTGATTCATTTTTTCACCGTAGGAGCCCGAAAGCGATGCTCACCCCGCTTCGCAGCTCGATGGCTCTCAGGCGTATCCTGTTCGATACCAGGATCACCTTGACTAACCAACCACCGATCCAATTCACGGGAAAGGACGTTCAGCATTTCCTTTGCGTTATCCGTTCCTACGAGGTTCTTTAACTCATAGGGATCAGATGCAGTGTGATAAAGCGCTTCTGCCGGTCGGTTCATGTAGCGTTGCACAAGGTTATAAGTTTCCGGCGACTCCCAAGAATCCCAAACCCACGTTTGCCAATATGGGTTATTTAACAAGCCGTCACCGCGGACACCCATCAGGTGTTTTTCGATGTACAGATTTCCGTGTCGTAAATTCCTGACATACCGATAAGTACCATCACTGATCGTGCGCACAGGGTAGGGCGGTCCCTCCGGCACGTTGTTATGCACTCCGTAAACATATTTTCTGTGCTGTGACGACTTACCTTTCAGAACATCAATAAAACTCTGTCCATCGAATGCATCTGCGTGCTTCTCATTGCTTCCAGCAACATCGAGCAAAGTAGGTAAGACATCCGCGAATTGGACCATTGCATCAGTACGGGCACCTACCGGAACCATCCCCGGCCAACGGGCGATCAATGCCGTATGAACTCCCGTATCCCAGTTGGTCCACTTATTTCCTGGAAACTGAGATCCTTGCTCTGATGAAAACAAGACCAATGTGTTGTTTGCCTCGCCTGATGCCTTCAATGCATCCAATAATTCTCCTACCTGAGAATCCATGTAAGTGATTTCAGCAAGATAGCGAGAGAACGCTTCACGGGTCAATTTGGTGTCAGCGATATTGGGAGGTAATTTCAGCTCCGCTGGTGGATAGGCCGAAGCATCACCCATGACCCATGGCACATGCGGCTCTACCAAGGCAACCACCAGACAAAAGGGCTGCTGCTTATCACGCTGCATGAATTCATTGACTGCGGAAAGTTCATGGGCCTTGGTCGGATTCCTGACACAGTTCGCGTCGAAACCACCAACACGCTCGAAAGGGAATGCCTGCTTAGGCAGCACATGTACCTTACCAGCCAGTCCTACCCGATAGCCGAGAGCACCGAGGTAATGTGGCATGCTTAACGTCTCAGGCAGACAGGAGGAATGGTTCCACGCACAACCATTCCGCATCGGGTACAAACCTGAATACAGTTCAGCTCGACAGGGTTGGCACATCGCCTCTGCAAGATAAGCCCGATTAAAAACGAGACCCTCAGTGGCGAGTTGCTGGAGGTTGGGAGTCCGAGCGTTCTGACCTCCATACATTGGTAAATCATTATGCGTGCAGTCATCCGCAAGAATCATCACAATGTTTGGTTTCTCAACGTTTGCTTTCTCAACCGCGAGGGCAGGCGTCACGAGCAACAAAAGTCCAGAAAGCGTCGTGCAAAATATTTTCATGAATCGTCTTTCACAGTGATGGTCAACTTTCACGAGCCGCGTATTGTAACTGCGTTGTACTTGGGTTCACAGGGAATGAATCCGCAGCAGCAAGATACTTTGGGAATGACACTTCATTCCGCGGCCGCCTGTTCACCAAGGAAGAAGTGACTGCCATCGCATGCATCCTGATCGATTCAAAGCAGCGACCACTCCACCCAATTTCGATAACGATCGCACGCCAAGCAATTGGCAACACCGCGGTTCAACCCGCCTTGGGAGGTTGCCAGCCGTAATAGTCATTCAGTGCGTGAGACACGACGGCCGTCAGTTGTGACAATTTCAGAGGCTTACTCAGCACATCGTAAGCACACATTCTTGCAGCCTCTTGGCGAATTTCATCATTCAGTTCTGCACTCATCAGCACGCATGGCAGGCTTGAGGGACGTTCATGCAAATGTCGTATCACGTCCAAGCCAGTGACATATGGCATGTGTACGTCAACAACCGCAACATGGACTCGCGAATGCTCGATAAGGTCCAATGCTTCGCGTCCGTCGCAGGCCTCAATTACACGAAAGCCCCGTCGCTGCAACCCTTCACACACAACCTTGCGAAAAGCCTTATCGTCATCCGTCACAAGCAGGTTCGGTACATCCATCATGGAGTTTTCATCAGCAACAGATTGATCTGCAATCGCGTTTGCATCGCGACGGCAGGTAAGTTCAATAGTATGATGATAACTGCTATCGCAACATTATTCACCACAACAACTTGATAACGTTACGGAAACCAGATGAGTGCCCCTAATGCTGGTCAAGCCGATCCAACCCCAAGGCCTGAGACCGGCCAAGGCACGAAAAACTCAAAAAAAGCCGTAAAAAGCGGCACTATCCCTAATTCTCCGGGAATCACAACCACGGCTGACGTGGGTGAATTATCGAAGCGAATCATCGGAAACGTTGAGCAGGCAATTGTTGGAAAACGCAAGCAATTGGTTTTGTCCTTGGTCACGTGGTTCAGCGGTGGCCATATTTTGCTTGAAGACGTCCCCGGGGTGGCAAAAACAATGCTTGCCCGAGCTCTTGCCAAAAGTGTCGGGTGCAAATTTAAAAGGGTCCAATGCACGCCCGACTTGTTACCAACGGATGTGACCGGAACATCGATTTTCAACCAGAAGAAATCACAATTTGAGTTCCGACCGGGACCGGTTTTCACGCAGATTCTGCTGGCTGACGAGATCAACCGCGCGACTCCTCGAACGCAGGCATCCCTCCTCGAAGCGATGGCTGAGGCGCGGGTCACCGTCGATGGCAACACACATGCCCTGCAGCCCCCGTTTGTGGTCATAGCAACTCAAAACCCGGTGGATCACGAAGGAACATTCCCGCTTCCGGAGGCTCAGCTTGACCGCTTCATGATGCGTTTCAGTCTCGGATACCCGTCCATGCAGGAAGAATTGCGGATGCTCGAATTGCTGCAGCACTCTCATCCCGTCGATCGACTCAAACCAGTCGCCGAGGCCAACGAAGTGGTGGCTGCCCAGCAAGTCATCCGAATGGTCCACGTCGATCCACGCGTTCGTGAATACCTGTTGCAAATCATTTCACAAACACGACAACATGCCGACTTGGCCTTGGGCGGAAGTCCAAGAGCAACAATCTCGCTATTCCGCTGCTCGCAGGCAATGGCTGCAATTCGCGGCCGCGATTATGTCCTCCCGGATGACATCAAAAAAATCATCGCACCAGTCATGAATCACCGCTTGATCGTTCGCCCCGAAAGTCGCCTCCGAAAGATCACCGGAGAGAAAGTAATCGAGGACATTGTTGGCGAAATCGCTGTTCCCACCATCGAAGCGTCGTGACGCATGGATGATCCAAAGATCACCCCCGCATCTACGCCACGATTTGCAATCCTGGCTGGCATCAGCGGGCTACTATTGGCTGGAATGATTTCGGGGGCTGCGTTGTGGATCATCACAGCCATTACAGCTGGAATTTTGCTTTTGGTGAATTACTATCTCGCGAATACATGGTCGCGTTCAACCGTTGCCACTCGCGCCCATGGCGACCAGGAAGTGAAAATCGGGTCGCGGCTACCAGTCGAAATTCAACTAACCAATCAAAGTCGGATACCAGTTTTGTGGTTACTTGTTGAAGACTTGCTTCCCGCATGGGCTACTGTTTTCAATCCACCCACACTGCAAGTCGAGGGACAAAGGATCCAGGTTCTGCTAATCGGTGCTGGAAAAACATGTTCACTCAGCTACGAAATTAAGTGCAATCGAAGAGGTTACTTCCAGATTGGTCCGACTGTGATGGAAACAGGCGACCTGATGGGCATGTATCGTCGCTATCGAGTTGGTACACAACCACAATACGTCACGGTACTCCCCAACATCGTGGCATTGAGTTCGTATGAAATCGGATCACGTCGCCCCATTGGTGAAATCCGCATGCGTGAAAATATCATGGATGACCCCACACGCCTGCGTGGGATTCGTCAGTGGCAACCAGGCGATCCGATGCGTAGTGTCCACTGGGCAGCAACTGCACGAACCGGCACTTTGCATAGCAAGATCTACGAACCCTCCTCGATCGTAGGTGCTACTCTGATTCTCGATCTGCACGCCAGCAGTAATCCAGAGAAACACGAACCCATGAGATGCGATCTTGCTATCACGGCGGCAGCATCAATCGCCAATTCCCTTCACGACGTGAATGAGCCAATTGGTCTGGCCACAAATGGTCGCGATGCGGCAGATCGTATTCGCTTGGAAGGCTGGGTCGGGGACCACCGTGTCCGAGGAGATGCTCAGTCGTCGGCATCCATGCGTGATGAGAACGAAAGACTCAGGCCTGTCATCATGCCTCCTGAACGTGGCCCTATCCAATTCAAGCAAATGGTACGAACCCTGGCACGCTTGGAACGCTCCGATGGTCTGACGCTAGCCGAATTGCTGGTCGAGTGCGAGTCACAGCTTTCGGCGGACACAACGCTTTTAGTGTTGCTGCAGCAATGCTCCGCTGAATCCATGGGCGCGATGCTGGATCTACAAAGACGGGGGAGGGCAGTCGCGGCGATCGTCAATACTCACGACATTAACGACTACTCTGATATCGCTGGACCACTGATTGCCGCCAGAATCCCCACATTCCATCTTGGTACAGAAGAAACCATCGTGGACGTCTGCCGAGAAACCTTGCTGCGATAACAAATCGCGGGTAAAGAACCATCCTAACAGTCAAGTTGCATCACTCACCGCGCAAGCTTCAGACGAAACGCAATAAGGCATAGTTCTTCTTTCCTTTTCGGATGACCATCACCGTTTCACTCGCAAGGTCAGCCGAAGTCAGGCGTTGTTTTTCGTCACTTGCACGAATGTTATTCACATAAACACCACCTTCTTTGACTGCTCGTCGTGCCTCACCACCACTGCTGGCCAACTTCGCGTCCTGCAACGCCTGAACAATCCAGTAGCCTTCACCCTCTAGCACGTCGCGTGTCACTTCCTGACTGGGAACGTCAGCAAATATTTCACTTAGGCTGGCATCAGTTTGAACGCCAATTTCGCCGCCAAAGAGCATTTTGGAAGCTCTCAACGCATTCGCCAGCCCATCTTGCCCGTGGACGAATTCCGTCAACCATTCAGCGAGTCGATTCTGCGCGGTTCGCCGACCAGGGTCCGACTCAGTTGCCTCATTGAGTTCGTCGTACTCAGCACGCTCGATTTCGGTCAAATAGGCAATGCATCGCATCACATCTGAATCATCAACATTGCGCCAATATTGATAAAACTGGTAGGGACTGGTGCGTGCGGGATCCAACCAGATCGCTCCACTCTCAGTCTTGCCCATCTTCCGACCATCACTGGTGGTCAATAAGGGCGCTGTAATTCCGAAGAGTTGCTTGCCCAACATTCTCCGTCCAAGATCAATCCCAGCGGTGATATTGCCCCACTGATCGCTACCACCGGCCTGAATAAGACAGCCATGCTCTCGCGACAGATGCACAAAGTCGTAGGCTTGCAAAAGCATATAACTGAATTCGGTGTAGCTTAGTCCAGATTCACTCTCAAGACGTGACCGAACCGACTCCTTGCCCATCATGGCACCAACGGGAAAGCTCTTGCCAACGTCGCGAAGAAATTCAAGGTACGAATAGCCCCTCATCCACTCAAAATTATTCAACAAGAGGGCGTGGTTGGATACTTTACCACCATCATCACCACCTTCATCTCCGAAGTCGAGAAACCGGCGCATCTGGGCTGCAACCCCATCCACATTCTTTTGCAATTGCTCAGCAGACAGGAGATTGCGTTCTTCACTTTTCCCACTGGGATCACCGATCATACCTGTTGCGCCACCCACCAGGGCAATGGGACGGTGTCCAGCTTTTTGAAACCGCCGCAACATCATCAACTGCATCATACTGCCAACATGCAGCGAGTCTGCAGTGGGATCAAATCCGATGTAGACAGTTTGTGTTGAACTGGCGAGCAATTTTCCCAGCCCGTCGTCGTCGGTGCACTGGTGGACCAGGCCACGCCAATTCAATTCTTCAAGCAAATTATGTTCGGGCATTTTTTTATTTGGATTGATGAAGCTGAGTGGCAAGGATCGCCTCGGCCACAGACAAATCTTCGGGGTAAGTAATTTTCAGGTTATCTGCAGATCCTTGCACCAAGGTGACCTCGTGCCCCATTCTCTCGACCAATTGCGCGTCGTCTGTCGCGGGGCGTCCATTGTGCTTCTGATAGGCCTGTCTCAACAACCCGATGCGAAAAACCTGAGGAGTGAGTGCAAGCCACAGTTCACGGCGATCAACGGTCCGGCTACCCCCACTTTCCAAAGTCCCACGTTTCACCGTACCCGGCACAGGCGTTGCAAGAATCGCAGCCCCTGTCTGCTGAGCAGCAGCAAAAACAGCAGCCATATCCTTTGGACGAATCAAGGGACGAGCAGCATCGTGGATCGCAACCCATTCCACCAAGGAATCATCTGCCAGATGATCGAGTCCGGCTTGCACACTGTCAGTGCGTTCGCTGCCGCCTAAAACCAATTCGACGCCCAACTGGTCAATCATCGACGCGTAGCGATTTCTAAACATTGCCTCATCGAGTTGCGAAACCACCAACACAACACGTCCCACTGATTTGGAGTCGGCTAAACGTGATGCAGCATGAAACCAGAGAGGTTTTCCCGCAAGCTCTGCGAATAATTTATTGCTGGCAGCACCAAACCGTTGCCCGCTACCAGCTGCAGGCAGAATCGCAGCAATGGAATCTGGCTTAGAAATGATTTGATCAGGTGCTGGCATGAAGAAAACGATTACTGCGAGACGTTTTGAAATGGTGCCGAAATATCAGCAGCAGAGATCGGTATAACAGCGTGAGTGCATGGTTACAAGCAAGCCACAGCAGATGTTTCGGGCAGGACAACACTTTGCACACCATTTTACTCGCAATCTTCGTACTCTTCTTCATCCTCGTCGTCCTCATACTCATCTTCATCGCACTCAGAATCGACTTGCTCATCTTCGTTTTCGTCATCTTCATCGTATTCAGATTCGTCATCATCTTCATCGACTTGGTCTTCATCAGCGACTTTCTGGGCTGCCTCAACCCGACTTTCATCATGCTCCTCGATCTCCTCTTCCTCTTCAACATCGAGCCCCTGCATTGCCTGCCACTGAGCCATGGTCATGACCACTTCTCTCGCCTTACTTCCGTTGTAGTCACCCACGATCCCATCTTCGGCCATGAAGTCAATCAGTTTGGCGGCACGACCATACCCGATCCCCAAGCAACGTTGCAGTAACGAACATGACCCACGACCTTCGCGAATGACGACTTCGATCGCGCTGTCATAAAGTTCATCTCTTTTCTTGATCTGCTCCATCGACGTGCCATCCGCCCCGTCTCCTTCCTCTTCGACCTTGAGTTCCATCAACTCACCAACAAAGTTCTGCTCTCCCTTACTGCAGTGGTCGCAAATGGTGTCAATTTCGTCATCCGAAAGAAACGTACCCTGACCACGAATTAACGTGCTGGTTCCAGGCCACAGGAACAACATATCGCCATTGCCGAGCAATTTGTCGGCCCCATTTTCATCAAGCACAACGCGGCTATCGGTCTTACTGGCGACTTGGAAACTGAGACGGGCAGGCAAGTTACTTTTGATCAAACCGGTGATCACATCGACCGTTGGTTTTTGAGTTGCAAGAATCAAGTGGATTCCAACGGCACGACTTTTCTGGGCAAGTCGAATGATATGCTGCTCAACATCCTTGCCAGCCGTCATCATCAAATCAGCCATCTCATCGGCGACGATGACGATAAACGGGAGTTTTTCGGGCACGTCTTTGGTGGCGTCTGCCTCATCAATTTCGAGGCGTCGCATGATTTCTTCACGACCCAAATCATTGAAGCTGTTGATGTGGCGAACCCCCACTTTAGCCAGCAGCGAGTATCGCTCCTCCATTTTTTCTACCGCCCAGGCCAGAATCGCTTCCGCCTTTTTCATGTCTGTGATCACAGGATGCATCAGGTGCGGCAAACGCCCATAACCACTTAGCTCAACCATTTTCGGGTCGATCATCAACATACGGACCTCGTCAGGTCTGCAGCACATCAGCACCGAGGTAATGATCGCGTTGAGACAAACACTTTTACCTGTACCTGTTCGACCGGCAATGAGCAGGTGTGGCATTTTTGCCAAATCGACGACCATCGGATTTCCGGAGACATCCTTGCCGAGGAATACCGGAATGTTCATCTTCGCTGAGCGCGTGTCTGATTCCTCGATCACATCGCGGAGTCGCACTGCCTGTCGCGTCTCATTGGGAACCTCAATCCCTACGGTGTTCTTACCCGGGATCGGTGCCACAATCCGAACACTGGGAACACGCAAAGCTATCGCAAGATCATCAGCAAGCCCAGTTATTTTACTCAACCGCAGTCCAGCTTCCAGTTCGATTTCATACTGCGCGATGACAGGCCCAGTCTCAATCTCGACCACTCGAATATTGAAGCCGAAATCGCGAAAGGTTTCCTCCAACACATGAGCTTTGCGACGCACTTCATGAAGCTGCTCTTCGTAACAAATATCATCGCTCTGCTCGAGCAATTCGATGCTTGGCAAACGGTAATCTTCCATACCACCGGGCAGCGACTCATTCATGTCCTCGAACATGTTCTCAGTTGATTCAGATTTATTCTTGCGTTTGGGAACCTTTACTTTGGGCTGTGACAGGTTATGCGACTCATCTTTTCTTACCGTATGTTTTTCATTTCGGATGTCCCACTCCCGCTCGGTGGATTCACTGGAACCAGCGTCGGCCTCATCCCAATCTTCTTCCTCGTCGTCGTAGCTTTCTTCAACGAATTCTTCCTCGACCTCCTCATCGTCTGCGGCTTCCACCTCGCGATCAGCTGTCTTCGACTTTTTCTTGGGCTGACGAAACTTGATGGTGGGTTCACCACGAGCCGCCTGCTGTGAATCTACACCGACATCACCTTCGTGATCATCATCTCCATCTCCGTCGATCTTGATGGGTTCCTCTAAATCAGTGAACGGACGCCGACGCCGAGGAGCAGGCAAAGCACTTGCTGCTCGCTTCCATCCCGTCTTGGAAACCTTGTGACCCTTCTTCAATATTTGCTTGCTCGCATAAAGCAAGGCGTAATCACTGGTCATCAAAGTGCCAACCAGAAAAAGAGTCAATGTCAAGATCCACGCACCGGCTGGTGCAAAGTGTTCAAGCAGCCAGGTTGATGTCATCGCACCGAGAAATCCACCACCGCCAACCACAGGCAAGCCAGAAGCCTGAAGCGGCAACATTGCACCACCTGTGGCAACCGCGATGACAATGATCGTGCCCCCCAAAGATCGCAGCACGGGTGCATTCAAATTACCTCGTAACATCACCGCGGTAGCGACACCACCCAAAGCACCAATCACTATCGCTGAGGCAACACCTAAAGCATCCAGCAACAACGACGACAACAACGCACCCCAATAACCACATGCATTGGTAATGCTGGCATTGGGCGGAAATATCGTGGCGTCAGGAGTGTAAAACTCGCTGATGGGCCAAATTGGTGTATCGAGCGGATCCGCCGCGTTGTGGGTAACGAGTGATACAGTCAAAATCAGCGTAAAAGCGATCAGTACAAGCGCGCAGATATCGCGAACGAGATTTGGTTTCCGTTCCAATTCAACGGTTTCGTCTATCGAGGCAGCCGACATGCATGCGCGCAAATTGAGTAGAGAGAGTCCAACTTCTCTTAAAATCGGCTGTTTATGTCATCGCTTGACAGCAGGAAGCCACAAATCGTTGCAACCTCTACAACCGTCAAAGCCAACCACGCAACCGAGCTCACCCAGTTCCACTTCCCAACCAGTCGCTGCAAACCAGTAACGTCTTAACCAGCGGCAACTTCACTCCGGCAAGTGCGACTGATTTAAATTTCGCGAAGGCTTGACAGACCCCTGATCAAAATCAGCCTTCGTAATGAAAGTCGATCGGGGCGTGAATATCAGCATGCAAGCTTTGATGGACGGGGCATTTTCTGGCAGCCGCTTCCATTCGTGTCCGCAAGTCCATGTCAGGGACAGCATTTGCGGGAATCGTAACCACCGTTCGCAGCGTGCCAATTCGACGCACTGGCGCAGTTATCATTTCCTTTGTCACATGAATCCGCGTGCCTTCCAAATCGACATCATGCCGTTCAGCAACCAGACCAAGGATGGTCATTACACAGGTGCCCAACGCCGTAGCCACCAAATCGGTTGGTGAAAACGACTCTCCCTTACCGCCATTATCGGTCGGAGCATCTGTACTGAGCTTCTGACCGCTGGGCCCGTGGGTTGCTTCACAACGAAGTTGCCCGGTGTATCCGATATTGATTTCAACAGCCATCTGCGACGTACTCTGGTTCTATTCAGGGGTCTCGAATTTGAAAAACACTGACCATTGAAAGCCAGTTCAATGATGATTAGTGAACTGACAATACCGGCCATGACAATGCATCGATAATCACAATGCATCGGTTCAAGTCAAGGGTCCGTGACTCAGCCCATATTGGCGAAATCAGCAACCTCTTGGGGTGTAAACTTATTCTCCAAACGGGCACCCATTTGAGAGACAATTCTGGCCGCGGCGTGTGATGCAAGATGCCCTGCCTGCTGCCAACCCATTCCATTGGTGATGCCCTACAGCAATGCCCCGGCCTACCTCGCACCCCCCCCGGTGGTATCGATGGCTTTCACAGCGGCTCCTTCAATTGGCAACGCTTCGCCACCATGCATGATGAGGGAACCTTTGTCCCCCAATGTGAGCGCCACGTTCTCAACATGCTCGTGGATTCTTGCAGCACATTGCGCTGGATCCGTTTCGTTAGTCAGACTTTTTGCTTCTTCCTCATTGCAAAAGAACAAATCGACTGGCCCGCGAACAAGATCCCAGATTTCATCGCGAATCATATTCACAAGAAAGGGATCAGAGGCTGTCAAAGCAACTTTAACACCGGCTTGTTTCGCGAGGTCCATCGCACGATACGCTGCTGCCTTGGTGGTTTCCCCCGTCAGCAAGTAACCTTCGACATAAACATACTTCGAAGATTCAACGAGTGCCTGCTCGATATCATCTTCTGTCAGCGTGGCGGATGCACCCAAATGCGTCAGCATTGTTCGCTGTGCATCATCTGTGATTAGCACGGCACAAGTTCCAGTACTGCTGCTGGCGGGTTTGACATCGATTCCAATGCCTAGCTCTCGCATGTCGCTGAGGAAAAACGACCCAATCTCATCATCGCCGACCTTACCGACATAAGCAGCAGAACCACCCAGGTCAGCCAAAGCCACGATCGTGTTCGCGGCAGAACCGCCCGCACAACGGTGCAGAGGCGAGCCGCCAAGCTTGCTCAACACACCCGACTGCTGTTCCTCATCGACCAAGGTCATCACGCCCTTCTCGATTTTCAGCTCTTCCAACACCTGATCCGCGACTTGCGTCTGAATGTCGACCAGGGCATTACCAACTCCGTAAACGTCTATCTCAGCCATTTTCAATCGCCTGTGGATTGTGAGTTTTGTTGAATTTCATTGGGTATCGGGGTTCCCCTACGGCAGTTTGTTCGCGGCCATGGCCCCCGGCAATGGGTCCCGACAAACTGTCGCAGATACCCACAATCACGGTGGAAAACAGCGACCATGAATGGTGGTGATAACCTGTCCTTGGCCTGCTGCCGGTCGATCAGCCCGCGTCGGCGAACCAAGGTAGTCGAAGCGAGTTCCAGCAGAAAGGAGATCAAGGACGCAAAGAGATGCATCAGCATTCGGGCATCCCCGCTGGACCGCATGACGTTTTTTCATGCTCAAAACGGTGGTTCTTGGCCTGCTTCCTATTGCCAAAATCATCCTTTCCAGCGACACTTGCGGGCTGAAAGAAATCCAGCATGCGACCAGATGGCCTCGATTGTCGAGGCCATGTTCATTTCAGAAAGCTGTTCGACAGTCCACTGAGAGCTCGGATCGCATCCAGCGAACAGGCAAACATCCTGTTTCGCACCCCCTCCAACAGCGTCATGCGTGACGTAGAAAGGTTTGCCCATGGCCCGTTACACCGGCCCAAAAGCTCGCATCAACCGTCGACTCGGTACCCTGATTTACGAGACAGCAGGCGCTGCCCGTGCACTGGATCGCCGCCCACAGCCACCGGGAATGCACGTTCGTGGTCGCCGTCCCAGCAACTACGGCTTGGCGTTGATGGAAAAGCAGAAGATCAAGCACTATTACGGTCTTGGTGAGCGACAACTACGGCGTTATTTCGATGCTGTTGGTCGCAAGCCGGGTAATACCGGTGAATTGCTGCTTTTGATGTGTGAGCGACGACTGGACAACGTGGTTCGCCGCGTTGGACTAACCAAGACACGTCCGCAAGCCCGTCAGGGCATTACCCATGGCCACATCCTGGTCAATGGCATCAAAGTCACGAAGCCCAATTATCTTCTGCGTCCCGGCGACATCATTGAGGTTCGCGGTCGCGAAAATCTCAAAAATCTTTACCGGGGTGTCATTGCGAATGCAGCACCGGATGCTCTCGATTGGGTTACTTTTGACAGTGAGAATCTGAAGGCGACCGTTTTGGGTCTACCTGGACCAAGCGATATCAGCTTGCCGGTGGACGCGAACAGCGTGGTCGAATTCCTGTCTCGCTAGTCGGCGCGTTATACTGAGTCGAAAGGACGTTTGCAGTTCAGTGTGGTTGCAAACGTCGTTGAATCGAGCATGGCTGACATCGATCACCCAAAAGGGGTCACATGATCAGCCGGATCGTAGTTTCTTGAGAAGGCTCGATCCGCCATGTCATGGTCCGCGGAGAGGGTCGTTTCCCTCTTCTGCTGACGCGAAGCACTGATGGTTTCCTGCCGCAGACTGCTAGATCGTGATGATGAGCCATGCTCTTTATTTCTGGGACCACGGCTGAAAATTGCTGGACTCCCAGTTCATGCATTCCCTATCCAAATTTGCAAGGTAAGCCTCGCTCATGCATGCTCCAGTTGTTGTCCTTGGTGGTGGTCCCGGCGGTTATGC